>PPYE01358914.1_pt1 | contig 11387 bp, 17 predicted proteins | sample 1559881 | NCBI WGS metagenome assembly PPYE01 (sample SAMN08240022, study PRJNA423297) | Human gut metagenome, whole genome shotgun sequencing project.
GTGAACAATGGACGTTTGGGAGTACAAAAAAATGCTTCTTGGTTTTATGTGGATATGAAAGGACAAATCGTATCCGATAAGTATGACCGTATAGGCAATTTTCATCAGGGGTATGCATCCGTATGCCTGAACAAATTATGGGGGGCTATTGATTTGCAGAACCGGGTTGTCGTTCCTTTAGAGTGGCAAGGTGTAGCTCCTATAGTCGATCCGAAATTGATATGGGTGAAAAAGGATAACCTGTATTATCTTTATGATGGGGTGCAAAAGTCTGTTCGTCTGAAGCAGGGATTTGCCAATGCGTCCAACTTTGATAATGAGATGGCTTATGTGATGTCTGATGGAAAGTGGGGGATTATTGATCCGGATGGCAAGGTACTGGTGCCTTGCTTGTTCGAGAAAGAAGAGGATATGGTCTTGGCCAAACAATATATGTTAGCGGAAGACAAGAAGAACTTGACCGAAGTAGAGGCTCTTCGAGTGATTGCACGTTTTGACCCGGATACAAATATGTTTAAGATAACCTCTGTCATTCCGGATAAACATTGGGATTATTAATTATTGAATGTTTGAAAAATGAAAAGATTCATTATAATACAGCTGTTGGCGGTGGTATTCGCCGCTCAAATTCAAGCCCAGGGAGACGGCGAAATAAAATATCGCCGCAGTTCTCTTTATAGCATGATGATCAATCACGAAGGAAGAGAATTTGGTGATGAAATAAAGGATGTTTTTCTCAAAATTCCTGTTCCTGATAAATACAATAACCATGATTTAAGTGTAAAAGTAATCTATACTTCTGAAAAGAAATTGGATAAAAACCATGAGGAGATAGATGAATTTATCAGAAACAATGGTATTGCCAGCCGTATGGTAGGACGCTGGTTTAACCGTGATTACATGACAGGGATCTGTGATGTGGAACTGGTGAAAGAACGAGGGCTGTATAACGCTTCCGAACTGGACAAGGCTCTGGCATCCAAGACTCAACGCGGAAACGCTCTGCTGGAAGATGCCGGTGAGGACTTGATTGGAAATACTTTTCTTATTGTGAATGACATTCGCTATATTGACCGTTCAAAAGGTTCAAGTGTGTGGGGAGGAATTGTCAAAGGACTGGGTGCGGCAGCGGCTATTTACACCGGTGAGACATCCTATATGGATTTAGGTAATTCTACGGGAGATATGGTTGCATCCTATAAGGGGTTTAAAGTAAATATTGATACTTATCTCTATCAACTGGTTTGGGATGAAGAGACCGCAACAAAATTCTATACTCAATATTATACTGATAAGGATAATAAGGAGAAGGTGAATGCTTTCAATAATAACCGTAAGATGTTCAAGTTGAAGTATGTGGGCAGCCAGCATAGTGATGGAAGTAACACTTCCTTTTTGGGTATTAACTTGGATGAGCCCCAGCAAATGGTGCGAAAGGCATGCCAACGTGCCATTGATGAAAATATAGCGAGTCTGCAAAAGAATTTTGACCAGTTCAAAGTGAATACTCCCTTAATCAGTGTTTCTCCCCTGAAAGCTTATATTGGCTTGAAAGAGGGAGTCACTGAAAAGTCTAGATTTGAAGTGCTGGAAGCTGAATTGAGCAAAGAAGGCAAAATGACTTATAAGCGTGTAGGAGTGATTCAGCCTAAGGAAAATCTGATTTGGGATAATCGCTATATGGCTTCCGAGGAACAGGCTTATGGTTCGGACTTTGGTTTTACCACTTTCCGAAAAGTATCGGGTGGCGATTTTTATCCGGGAATGTTGATTCGTGAAATAAAATAAGTGTTTAAGTTAGCCGGCTTCGTCAACAGAAGTGAAAATTGGTTGCTTGCCAAAAAGATTTGTTGATATGGCTGAATAGTGAAACATAAAACAAACAGGCGTTTATTCTTCGGAAATGAACGCCTGTTTGTTTATGTTTTAAATGGTTCTATACTGTGAGGAACAAATAAGAAACAAAATTGCTAATTAAAGGCATTTCCCGATTTTTTGTTTTCACTCTGTTTCTTTCCTTGCACTTACTTATAATCGGGACTTCTTGAACCAGCTTCCTACCAGAATTTTTTTCCTCGTCCGACGGTTGTATTTGAACTTCCAAGAACCATTGCAGCCAAAAGAAAAGCAAGCCTTCTTTAATTCATACAAAGATAAGGAAAAACTTATAGGCAGGCAAATTTGTCTGCCTAAATATAGTTTACTTTGATTTAGCATATATATAGGCTAATGGACTAAACTAAACCTTTTCCCGAACTTCGTAAAACACTCTGGTCCCATTGTGCAGCCAAAAGAAAAAAAGATTCCACGGCATATTTTTCTTTTCGCTGCAACTCCCTTTTTATAAACCATCAACCTTTTACACGAGATCTTCTCTTCCCTGTATTCGCACATCCGCTTTCGGGCTGTCTGATATGAATTGTGTCGCAAAGGTACTTGACATGTCTTTCTTGTATGCAAGGTCACAGCCTGACGGTTCACGACAAAATCTCCACGCTCCGCTTTGCGGAGGTAGTATTTGGTTGTGAAACCCTGCATAAAGAGCCATGTCACCTTTTGAAGCGACATAATTAAATCAAGCCCGAAAGTAGCTGATGCTACAAGAGGGAAAAAAGAAAACTCAAAATTTAAGATTATGGCGAACTATGCAACAAACATTTTTCACGCAAGTACGGAAAACAAGCAAGACCTCGATAAAATAGAGGCATTTCTGGACGATAATTTCAACGGTTTTGTCAATCGGTATGGCGACACTGTAGATGCAGAATTTTCTTCCCGTTGGGAATACCCAGAAAAAGAAATCGACGAACTGGTAGCTTCTTTGGAAGCCAAAGATAAAATCTATATCCGCATACTGACATACGAGTTAGAGGACGAATACGTGAGCTTTCGGATATTCTCGCAAGGCAAGTGGGACATTAAGCTGTAACCTAAAAACGCATTCACTATGTACGAATACGAAGAAGACAGCGATATTATCGGTTTGTCTTGCACACTGCTCAATCCATACAAAGGTTACACGGAAGGTACAATCGTGGGCAACTATGGTAACACCATAGTTGTCCGCCTTGAAAGCGGCAAGGAAATTTCAGAATACCGTGATGAAGTGATTATCCATGATTAAACGATAGCAAACGTATGACACAGATAGCAACAAAATTCGTCAAATGGGATATTCCCGAACTGGCGACATTACAGGACAGCAAGGTTTACAAATTGCGGGTACACCTGAACAACGGAGGCAAGTTAAACCGGGAAGAAAAGAACTGGATTACCCGTAACGTGTGGGAAAGCATCTATTTCAAACGTGGAATTGCCTTGAGCGGTTATCATTTTGATTTTTCCGACGTTCTCAAACGGTATTTCGTCAAACAGCACGGAAGCATTCACGAGTATTATGCGATTGACAAAACAGCGTTACGCTCGATACTGTACGGCAGAATCGAGGATATTGTAGAAGTAAACAGTTAAACAACAAGGATATGGGAGAATACAAATTTTATCAAGACCGTAAGGTTACAAGTTGGGAACGGGATTATTTCAGTGTAAAAGCAAATAGTTACGAAGAAGCCGAGGCAATCGTCCGCTCATGGAACTGTGAGGACGTGTCGAACATCATTGACAACCGTCTTTGCTATGAAGAGTGGCAAGCATTGACCGATACATCGGAATCTATGCTCCCCGAAGAAAACGACGGCAACCCGACAATAGAGATTTTCAACGAAGACGGAGAATCAATAATGACCAATGTACCTAAAACACCTCAATCAAACCAATAGAACCATGAACGTAACAATCGAACACGTCTTTTGCCGCTATAGCGATGAAGCGGAAGAAATCTATTTCCGAATCATGAACACGATTCTTTTTGCAACTGACGAAACCGAACTTCGTGCAAGTATGGAACGTTTGAAGAACGAGACCTCACTCGATGAGTATTTTATATTCGGATACGGAGCACACCATATCTGGATAAACCAACGGCGACCGAGTGATAAAAACAGAATTTTCAAAAATCGGATTATGGTAGCCCATTTCTGACGGGAACGGGCAAGAGACCTCCGATGTACTTTTGCGGGCTAAACCGGAACTGCCAGTTTCAGCCCGTTTCTTTTTCTCTCGGCAGACATGCCGGCGCAATACCTTTTTTATCCTCATAATTAAAATTCTTATACAATCCGGAGGCCCATTTATATTTTCTTTTCGCTGCAACCCTTTTATATAAGCTATCGAACCTTTTGCAAGAGACCTTCTTTTCCCTGTGTTCGCACGTCGCTTTCGGGCTGCCTGATATGAATTGTGTCGCAAAGGTACTTGTCATGTCATTCTTGTATGCAAGGTCAAAGACTGACGGTTCACGACAAAATCTCCACCCTTCGCTCCGCACGGGTAGTATTTAATCGTGAAACCTTGCATAAAGAGCCATGACACCTTTCGAGGCGACATAATTAAATCAGGCCCGAAAGTAGCTGGTGCTACAAGAGGGAAAAAAGAAAACTCAAAATTTTATAGATTATGGCAAACGATGTAACAAATTCAAATGGACGAGTAACGGCAGACGAAGTAATACACAAGGATTCGGTTTTCAGATACCAACTGTTAGACCGCTTACGGTCAGATTGCGAGTATTACCTTAATTACGGTAACAGACACCCGAAATCCTTATGGGCTGGCGACGAAAAATTGCAAATTGAATTTATGATAAAACTGCATGAGAGTTTCAAAGAGGACGAAAAACCAGAATGGCTTACGATGGATGAGATTTTAGAATACAGCAAGAAAATGATAGCTCAAGAAGAATAAAATTACAACTAAGGAACAGACTAAAAATGTGATTTTATGGCATGGTTAGCAGTAAATAAAGACGGAACAGAATGGATAATGCCCGGAAAGCCCGTTCGAGGCTGGTGCGGGCATTGGGAGTACTCGGAAAAAGTGTACGTCGAGAGCGAGCAAGGGTACGTATCAATCGAGATAGAACTCCCCAAGGGGTCTGTTTACAAACTACTCGGTAAGGAGCTGACATGGGATGATGAACCGGTGGAATTGCAGACCGAAACAGAAAAGAGGTAAAAGCAAGCGGGCTGAACGTAGCATCGGTTTCAGCCCGCTTATACCGGCTAAACAGGTACACACCGGCGGGAATCCCTTTTTTATCTCCGTAACAGACATCCATACCGTTTCCTTCGGAAATAACCTTTTATACCTTTTGGCAGGCTATATCCTTTTGTAGAAAACGTCCGTTCGTGCGAAGGCGGTTCCTCCGCTTTGTTTCAAGACAGACTTCAGCCCTTTTTCCTTTTCCTCTTCTTTCCCTCATTTCTCTTGCCGGATAGAGACAGCGACATCAATACGCTGCATACATCTTTTGTCGGCTCTTCGTTTGGGCCCCCTTTCCACTATGCAGCGTACATGGTTGTATAAACGGTATATCGTTCTTGCCGCTTCAACCCCAAACAACCGATACGCTTTCTTGCCAGATGTTCTTCCCGCCCACCTGCCGGAACGGGAGCGGTCTTGTGTCAGTGGACGGACAGGTCTTTCATGTCTCCGAATCCGCTGCGGATTGTTTCGCCTCGACTTTTTCGCGACCGCTTTCTATTTGAAGTCGCCATATCGTTTTTCGTTGCAAAGTTAGTATGCAGACGGGCGCGACCTGGTGGTCTTGACCAATGGCGTATCGCACAAATCTTCCTTTATCGGGCCTGCGGTTTGGGGCTTCGCCTCCAAAATAAAGAGTATTTATGCGCTATCCTTGGTGCAGCCCTTTACTGCACCTACTTTTTATGCACCGTAAAACTGATTTATTAACTTCAAAAAGCAATCGCAATGAAAAAGATCGAGAACAATTTCGCAGTAACCGGATTCGTGGCAAAAGATGCCGAAGTCCGTCAGTTCACCACCACAAGTGTCGCACGTTTCCCGCTGGCAGTAGCCCGTCAGGAGAAGAACGGCGAAGAAACCAAGCGCATATCCGCTTTCATGAACATTGAAGCGTGGCGCAAGAACGAGAATACCGGGTCGTTCGACCAGCTCACCAAGGGCACGCTGCTTACCGTGGAGGGCTACTTCAAGCCCGAAGAGTGGACCGACAAAGACGGCGTGCTGCACAACCGCATCGTAACGGTCGCCGTCAAGTTCTATCCCGCTGTCGAGAAAGAGGAGGAAGCTCCTGCGGAACCGGTAAAGAAGCAGGAAAAAGGCAAGAAGTAATTCCTGCCTTATCCGGACAAAGCGGCTTGAAAGCCGCTTTTGTTTTACTCGTTACCGTTCCGGAACGTCCACACTTTTATACTCCTTCATACTCCACACGAAGAGTCCGCCGCCGTCCATTGATTTTCCCGTGCAAAGTTAAGGCGGTCGGGAATCGGCAAGGCGCGGCTTCATTTGTCGTTAACAACCATCAACTCGCAAGCTCGTCAATACTTGTTCAACACAAATGAAATCGTCCACGGGACTATCCGCTTCCTCCTTGCCTTATTTCCCTTCTGTCCGCCTTGTGGCCCGCACGTAAATCAAATCCCGCCGGACGAGGGAAACCCTCCGAAAGCAGGGATAAAAACGAAAGTCAAACTTAAAATTCAAAATGTATGAAACAGATGATTTGGTCAAGCTATGACCTGTTGGACGAAACGGCAAAAGAAGAATATCAAAATTCCCAGCGGGAAATATTGGACGATGACAGTTACGAGGTCAGCGATGAAGAATGGGCAGAAGAAGTATATTGCCGGCTGGACGACGAACGAAGCAATCTGAATAAAGAAGTGGACGGCATTATTGTCGTGTTCGGCAACTTGGGATTATGGAACGGCCGGAGACAAGGCTATCAAATATTGGGCAGCACCATTGCCGATATTTTGAAATCCCAGTGCGACGATGCAGAATGGTACGGCGACGGCTACAACATTCGCGGACGGATGGACCATCATGACGGTACGAACTATACCTTATACCGTATCGCCAAAGGCCGTGACGAAGCGGAACGTATCGCCGATAAGATTTACAACCGTGAAATCGACGAAGAAGGCTTCCGCCGGAGAACACGTTCCCTCTATCCGTATGTAGCCGCCGTGTACGGCTGGAAAACAAGGCAGCGCAAGCCGGACAAGGCCGCATAAAAATGCTGCCCGCAAAATACCGCAACGCACCCGCCAGAGGTGGTTGCGGTATCCTTTATTGAATGACTGAAATACAGAACCATCACCTTTTATAATCAGCTTCGTTCCTTTTTTATCTCATGTTTTTTGTGAAACCGGGAATGGACGAATATTTTGAACTGACGGACGAAGGTTACGAGTGGGTCTCCTAAACATTCGGTACAGATAATGACCGGTACGGGTTCGGGATACATTGGCAATGGATGTGTCCTGAATCCTTTTGCCGGAATTACCCTTTTATATCTTCATGACTCTTTCCCTTTTATCGAAGCGTATTCCGTACCCCATTGTACTCCGGCTAACCAACCGGAAAGCAATCCTCTTATAACACCTTAGCTTCCCCATTTTACTCCTTACAGCCGTTCCCCAGACACACTCCATGCCGAAAGCCCGCTTATTTTTTCTGCAAAGTTCGATTGCCGGCTGCCAGTCCCGGCAAGGACCGCTGGCGCTTGCAACCGGAAAATCTTCCTCTCCGACTTCGTTGGAGAGCGTATTTCCCGTTGCCTCCTTGTCTGGACTGACCGTCAATCCTGTGGCAGAAAAATAACCAGCCTCTCGGTACGAGATTGTACCAAAGGGAAAAACAAAAAATAGTTCAAACTTAAAATTTAAAGCGTATGACATTTAGAGAATTTATGCGAGAAAACGGTTACGAGTTACAGACAACTTTTTGGGAGGACTTCTCAATAGCGGACCGATTCGGTCTGTCAGCTATACAAGACACTTTCAAACGGCTTTCGAGGAATGGAAAAATAACTATAAATACCTCACGGAACTGATATTGGTACTCAATCATAAAATCTGGCAGTATTATGAAACGAAACCGGAATTTGCGACACTTTACAATACCCTTTGGGAACAGGCAGGTCAATATGCGGTAGAGAACCTGAAAGATGACGAGTTAAGTTATTATTACGAGGTGACGGATTAAGCAAGGGAACACAAAGAGTCGGCTTTCATCGGCGGCTCTTTGTGCCACTTCCTTTTTTATAGCATACGGCAAAACAAATACCGCAACCGTCCGCAAAAGACAGTCGCGGTATCGTGTTATCCTGTATAACCATTGTCAACGGTCTCCCGACACACTATGAAGAAAACTGTTTATACTTTCTTTATTTTCCCTCTTTTACCGCATCTAAGAATGTCTTTGCAGGCTTGAACGCAGGAACAGAGTGAGCCGGAATCACGATGGTCGTATTCTTTGAAATGTTACGAGCCTTTTTCTCTGCCCTTTGTTTGATGATGAAACTTCCGAATCCTCGCAGGAACACCTCGTTCCCGGCAATCATCGACTCCCTGACACTCTCCATGAATGCCTCTACTACAGTTGTCGCTACCGACTTTTCTATTCCGGTCTCCTGTGCGATCCGGGCAATAATATCTGCTTTTGTCAGACTGTTTTATTATAAAATCCGTTGCAAAGATAATAACATATCTCTTTGTCGTCTGGATTGCCAGCCTGATAATGTTACGGAAAACGATAATCCACCTTTATCTCACGGTGTTCCTTCGGCACGAACCAGACAATCGGAAAGCCGCCGATAAAAGGAGAGAAACATAAAAAACATACAAATCCGTATCCTGTAGTCAAGGCAGGCAAACACCCGATCACCATTTATCGGTCATGATGGTAATCACTCTTGCTGAAACCAGCGAATATAGCTTTCAGAATCTTTCCGATAACATAGAAAACCACTATAAAAACGATAAGTTCTCCCATATTCTATACTACTTAAAGTTAATATAAAGATACTAAAAATCAACGAGAACAGAAAACATATAGCCCTGATTCTCAAAAAAATCCATTTCAATCCGGCTAATACGAAAGCTCATTGCCCATCTTTCGGCTTACGCTTGCCCAACGGTCCTTTGAATTTTCCCCTATTGAGCTTTACCCCGTGCCGGTTGAGCACACTGAACACCGAACTCCGGCTGTTGTACCCGCTTACCGCCATGATGTCCTCGAAAGAATGACCGTTGACATACATATCAACGATGGTATTCTCCCGGTCGGCCTTATCCATCGCCTTCATCGTTTTTCTCGGGACCTTCGCTTTCTGTTGCAGATTCATGACATGTGCGGACGAATACCGCAATACCGCCACCTCTTCGGGTAGCGCCCCGAACATATCCAGTACATCGGCTGCCGTCGTTTCGGGGAACAGTTTTCCCCGCGAGTCGATCCGGTCATGGATGGAAATGATACGCACCACTTTGATTCGGCACAACTCAATAAACGCGGACAATTCGCGCGACCCACGGAGAGCGTTGCTGAATTTGGCCACGACAATCTCGTCACCTCTTTCGAGATTCGCTACAAGCTGTTTCCATCTGGGGCGCAGAGCCTCGTTTTCGACAAGTTCCTCTATCACTTGTACACAACCGTATTTCTGCATCCACTCTTTATCAGCCTCGAATCCGTCGTAACGATCCGCCTTGAATATGTAACCTACTTTTGCCATATCATTGTGCACTTCTATAAGAATAAGTACAAATATAAGAGTTTTATTTTAAACTAAACCATACTTTGAACGAAAATGATATGAAGGGTTTTCTGTGTCCTTCGTTTCTTTCACTTATTTTCATTGAAAATCAAACCATTAAGTGTAATGTTAAAAATGGTTTATAAAACGATTTTCGGCGCTTGTCATCTTGAAAAGAATACTTAGATTTGTGCTGTAAAATACAAAATGAACTATGAATTGTAAAAATCAATACTTAAAAATTGTACTATCGATTGCTGGACTTTTTGCCGTTCCGATTGCCATTTTCACACTTACATCGTGCGACGGTTCGAACGTCAAATCACTGGTTGAAGCCCAACCTACTCCAGCCGGTCTGTATCGGGAGTATCTGTCCGAAACACGCGGGCAAAAAGAACTTTCCTTTGAGGATTTGACCGCGTATATCGGGAAGTGGCAGACCTTGAAAGATTCCGTGACCGCAACCATGCGCCGGGACACGACCTATCGGGCACATTCCGACATACGTGAAGAGTGCATTCTGCTGCACGATTCCGTCCGTGCGGAACTTTCTCGGCTGGCGATGTCGAAACCTCGCACCTATAAAGAAGTGTTGATTCTGAAAGAACGTTTCTCTTCCTATACCGGAGACGTGGAACTGCATCGTTCCGCCGAAGAAATCCGTCCGTTTTTCGCAGAATTGGATAAACGTCCGGCCTGTCGGGGTAACAAGGAGCAAATTCTGTCAGCATATCGTAACGTGCTTGCCGAAACCCTGAACAATGGAATACATGGGAACGGCGACCTCAAAAAATTCATCGAAAGGGAGGATGCCGCTTTTCGAGCTTTCCTGTCCGGGTTGCACGAGCTTGGCGAAGCGAATATGGCCGACATCACCCGTGACACAGAGAAATGCTGCTCCGAGGTGTTTTTCGCCGCTGGGCGCAAGGAAATCACTTACAAGGACGCCACGATATACATGGCCTTACGTACCGACCGTCGGCTGATCCAGAACGTGCGTGCCTGTCTTGACAACATACGCCGTGGAAAGGTCGTAACGCCCGAACAGGCACAAGCCTATGTCTGGATGATTCTACAGCCCTACGCTTCCTTGGACGGCCTCTGCATGACGCTATTGTCCCCGGAAGATAAGGAAACCCTTTACAGGATGGCCGCAGAAACACCCGCCGCATTCGAGAAACTGCGCAGAATCCTGCCGTCGGAGGGCGACCGGTTGGACGAACTGCCCGGTATGCTCATGGAGATATTCATCGCCTCGTTGTAAAAGCCTATTCACAAAATAAACGATATATGATTATGTTACGACACTTTCTGGATGACTTCATGTCGTTCGTACCTCAAGATGAACGCCCGGACAGACGCGGACGGCAAGGTAAACCGTATCATCGCGACTATTTACGATTCGTTGGAGCTGATGTACGGCGACCTGTGTCTCGATCTGAAACTCCACGCCGGGAACGGCAGCTTCAAGTACAAAAAGAATCAGGAAGACGTGTTGTTGGATTTCATGTAAAACAACCCCTATGCGAAACACGATATACCGCCAAATGGTTTTCTGTATCGACACGTACCGCACGTGGATAGAAGTGGCCGATGACAACCTCTACAAGGAACACGTCATTTCGAGAAACACCCGGACCGACTTCCTTGTGACCCGCACGCTGGTACTGCGGGCCTACAAACCGCATGGTCCATACGAAAAGGGCATGACGTGGACGATTCCGGAGCATGATCTGGACACGGC
>PPYE01663239.1_pt1 | contig 11385 bp, 4 predicted proteins | sample 1559881 | NCBI WGS metagenome assembly PPYE01 (sample SAMN08240022, study PRJNA423297) | Human gut metagenome, whole genome shotgun sequencing project.
ATTTTAGTGTTGGTTTTAGAATCCCTTATAAAACTGTGTGAAAGGTAGGTACTACTAAATGAATCGTATTTATAGGGTAATTTGGAGTCAGGTACGGGGCGCATATGTCGTTGTATCTGAAATCGCAAAAAGCCATACTCGTGGCTCCAAAAGCTTTGTTAGTAATTCCGCTAAAGCTTCAGTAAAAGTTGGCTTGGCGGCTATGGTTTTAACCTGCGGTAGTGGGTTAATTTCGAGTGTTCAGGCGGGGGATAAAGGTTTCTCTGTTAATCCAGAGCTTGGTGAAAATGCTGTTTTTAATTGGTTAAAACCTAAACCTGGCGCACCTGAAATTTTAATGTATGATTATGAAACTCCTGGTAATCCAGGTAGTGGCAAAGTGATCAATAATATAAACAATACTAAACTATATACTAATAATAAAGTGTTTGGTATAGAACTTGGCAATAGTGCTAGTGCACGATCTGCAGATGGTTCGGTATCTGGTATTGCTATTGGTGACTACTCTAATGCTCGTGGATTAGGTGTTGCTTTAGGTCAATATGCACAATCTAATAATATTGGTTCTATTGCGGTAGGTGCCGCAACAAAAGCCAACGGATTTAATTCGTTAGCAATGATGCGTCAAGCCTATGCAGGTGAACAATATGCGGCAGCTATTGGTACGGCAGCATCTGCACAAGGTAAAGCGAGCTTGGCTATGGGTCACTCCGCATTAGCAAAAGGTGATCAAGCTATCGCTATTGGTTCTGCTAATCCTAAGCCTTTCGAAGATGATAAGCATACTCAATATACAAAATATGACGGAAGTAGTAATACCCAAGCTAATACTGCTCGTGCTATTGCTATCGGTCAAGGTGCAAAAGTTGTAGCAGGTTTAACTCGAGATCAAAAAGCTTTTGCTGATGGTGTTGCTATTGGTACTCAAGCTGTTTCCGAGGGAACTCAAGGTGTAGCAATTGGTAATCGTGCTGCTCATTATCGTGATAACGCAGTAGCTATTGGTAACAATGCTAAAACATATGCTGTAGATGGTGTTTCAATCGGTAACAATGCTGAATCCGGTATTCAAAATGACCCAAATTATAAAGTAAACAACTCCGTTGCTGTAGGTAACTCTGCACGTGCTCATGGTGGTTCTGGTGTTGCTCTTGGTAATGATACATATGCATTGGGCGGATCTTCTGTGGCTGCAGGTAATGCGGCATGGGCATTAGGTGAACGTTCTACAGCTATCGGTAACAATGCTCATTCTGAAGGTTACGGTTCTATTGCTATGGGTCGTGAAGCTAGTGCTTTGAGTACTCAAGATGGGGACAAGAAAAATGTTGTGGCTATCGGTGATGATGCACAAGCAACTGGTTCTCGTTCTATTGCATTGGGCGTAAGCGCTCAAGCTGGTACATTAGAACGTGTACGTGATCGTAGTGTTTATAAAGATAATCCTGAATTAATCACTAAACTTAAAGCTCAAAAAGAAGTAACTGATGCTGTAGCAATCGGTAGTGAAGCAAGTGTACAAGCAAACGAAGGTTTAGCTCTCGGCAGCAATGCGACAGTAAATGACGTACGTGGCGTTGCGTTAGGTGCGAAATCTACAACAGCTGCTCCTGTAAGTACTGCTAGTGAAACTATTAACGGCTTGAAATATAACTATGCCGGTGGCACTGCTGATTCCACAGTTAGCGTTGGTAACAATTCTACAAAACGTACAATCACTAACGTAGCTGCTGGTCGTGTGAATGCACAATCTACAGATGCCATTAATGGTAGCCAATTATATGGTGTTGCTAATGCAGTAGGTAATGTAGCTAACAGCACTACAAATATTTTGGGTGGTAATGCTAAGGTTGACCAAAACGGTACTATTACCATGACTAATATTGGTGATACAGGTAAAAATACCGTTCATGAAGCTATTAAATCCGCAAACTCTGGCTGGGAACTTCAAGTTAATGGCCAAAAGGTTAAAGACGTAAAAGCTCCTAATCGTACAGTGAACTTTAAAGCTGGTAATAATATTAAATTAGAAGGCGCCGGAGATAATGTTACGGTTGCAACAGTTGATGATGCAAACTTCAACTCCGTTACAACTGGTAAAGTTTCTATGAGCAGAACCGGTATCAATGCTGGTGGTTATCAAATCACGAATGTACAATCTGGCGGCGATACATTAACAAATGCGGCTAATATAGGTGATATTTCTCGTATTGCTGCAAAATACGATAAATACTTACAACGTGGTGCTGCTACGTATGAAGCAAACGGTAACGGAAAAATTAACATGACCGGTACAAATGGTTTGACTGCTGAAGTAACAGGTTTGAAAAATACGTATGTTACATCCGGTACAGTATCCAATGACGGTAAGAGATTGACATTGACACGTAATGACAATCAAACATTCGATGTTGATATCTCTAAAATCTCTAATGGTCTTTCCAAAACTGACTACCGTTTGATTGCAAACCCTGCACATGGCAGCAACGGCGAATATAAAGTAGCTGCTGATGGTAGCATGACATTAACTGTTGCTGATGCTGATGGTTCTAACCCTAGACAAGTTAAGTTGACGAACCTTGCTTCTAAAGAGCAACAAGATATTAACACTACTAATATCACAAATAACACTAACAAAATCGCTAAAGGTTTGAGCTTCCAAGGCGATAACAACGTTAAAATTAATAAACAACTTGGCGATACTTTAGGTATTACTGGTGGCGCTACAGGTGCTTTATCTGACAACAACATCGGTGTTGTAGCTAAAGACGGTAACCTTAATGTTAAGTTGGCAAAAGACCTAACAGGTTTGAACAGCGTAACTGCAGGTTCTGTTCGTGTAGGTAAACATAGCGACAATAAAAACTATGTAACTGGTTTGGACAATAAAGAGTGGAATGTTCAAAACCCTACTATCACATCTGGTCGTGCAGCAACTGAAGATCAGTTGAAAAAAGTGTCTGATGAAATCAAGACTACTAATGCAGCTAAAACAGATTACCGCTTGATCAACAATACAAATTCTGCAGATGGTTCTTACTCTGTAGAAAACAATAAAGTTGATTTAAAAGTTAAAGATGAAGCTCATCCTAACAACCCTGCTAATACGGTAACAATCAACAATATCGCATCCAAAACTGAATTGGATAAATTAACAGAACGCGCTGTTAAATATGATCTTAACGGTACTACTGTTAATAAAAACAAGGTTACTTTGGAAGGCCAAGGCGGTACAACAATTACTAACTTGAAAGCCGGCGAAGTATCCTCTACTTCTACAGATGCTGTAAATGGCAGCCAATTGCATGATGTAAAAATCGAAGCAGGTAAACATTCAAAAGTAACTGTTTCTGATGATAACCTCAAATTGACAACTACTCCTGCTACAAGTACTGAAGGTGCTAAATATGATCTTCGTTTGAACAACAAAGTGACATTGGGTAGCGGTAACAATCAAGTAGTTCTTGATGGTACAGCAGGTAGAGTAACTGCTAGTGGCGTTGTAATGGGCGCTCAAACTGTTCAAAATACGAAACATGCAAGTGAAACTGGTAATTATGTAACTAACTTGAGCAATAAGAACTGGGATTCCACATCTATCGTATCCGGTCGTGCTGCGACTGAAGATCAGTTGAAAAAAGTTAGCGAACAAATTACTCAACAAGGTAGCAGTGCAACTGACTATCGTCTTGTAAGAAACTCCAGCGCTGACGGTTCCTATAAGGTAAACGACAATGGTGAAGTATCCTTGACTGTAGAGGATAAAAACCATGCAGGCGTTAAAGAACAAGTTACAATCAATAACATTGCATCCAAATCTTCCGTAGATAAATTGACAGATCGTGCTGTTAAATATGACATCAATAACGGTGTTGTTGATAAAACTAAGGTAACATTGGAAGGCGCTAATGGCACTACAATTACAAATGTAAAAGATGGTGCTGTAACAGCTACATCCACAGATGCTATCAATGGCAGCCAATTGTTCAAAACTAAAGAAGAATTGATCAATAAAGGTATGAAATTCGGTGCTGACTCCGGTAACGTAATTAACAAAAAACTTGGTGAACAAGTAAACGTTAAAGGTGGCATCACAGAAGCATCCAAATTGACTACAGAAGACAATATCGGTGTTGTATCTGATGGTTCTAACGACTTGAAAGTTCGTTTGGCAAAAGACCTTAAAGGTTTGAATAGCGTAACTGTAGGCGATACAAAAGTTACTTCTAACGGTGTAACTATCAGCAACGGTGCTACAAACAATGCATCCGTATCCCTTACTAAATCCGGTTTAGATAATGGTGGTAACAAGATTACTAACGTTGCTCGTGGTACAATCGACAGCGATGCAGTAAACTTGGCACAATTGAAAGAAGTATCCAACAGTGCATCTGCAGCTAATACGAAAGTAGCTGAAGGCAAAAACATTAAAGTTGATGAAAGTATCGACAATGTAACTAAAGCTAAAACATATACTGTAGGCTTGAAAGATGAAGTAACATTAGGCACAGGTAATACAGCTATCAATATTAACGGTACAACAGGTATCGTGAAAGCTGGTACTGGCGATAATGCTGTGACTATTAACGGCACAAATGGTACTATCAACTCCGGTAAAGTGACTATCAATGGTACTACAGGTACTGTTAATGAATTGACTAACAGAACTTGGAACCCTAAAGCTATTACTAATGGTCAAGCTGCAACAGAAGATCAATTGAAAGTAGTAGACAATAAAATTGATACTACAAAAACTGAAATCGTAGAAAAAGGCTTGAACTTCCAAGGCGATGCAGGTACTGCAATTCATAAAGACCTTGGTCAAACATTGAAAATCTCTGGCGGTCAAGCTGACGCATCTAAACTTTCAGAAAATAATATCGGCGTAGTTAATAACAACGGTGTATTGAATGTTAAACTTGCTAAAGATTTGACAGGCTTGAACAGCGTAACAACTGGTGCTACAACTATTAACAACAATGGTTTGACAATCGGTGGTAACACATTTGTTACAAGCAATGGCTTCAATGCTAACGATACTCAAATCACAAACGTGAAAGCTGGTACAGAGGATAACCATGCAGTTAACCTTAAACAGTTGAAAGAAGTATCCAACAACGCAGCGGCAGCTAAAACTGTTGTAAAAGCAGGCAAAAACATCAATGTAACTGATTCTGAAGATCCACTTACTAAAGCTAAGACTTATACAGTTGGTTTACAAGACACAGTAACATTGGGTTCTGGCAATACTGCTGTTAATATCGACGGCACAAAAGGTATTGTGAAAGCTGGCGAAGGCAATAATGCTGTAACTATCAACGGTACAAACAGCACAATTAATGCTGGTAACGTAGCGATTGACGGTGTAACAGGCAATATCAATTCCGGTAAAGTTCTTGTTAACGGTGCTAAAGGTACTGTAAACAACTTAACAAATATCACTTGGGATGCTGACCATATCACAAGCGGTCAAGCTGCAACAGAAGATCAATTGAAAGTTGTTGATAAGAAAATTACTGACAATGGTAGTAACTTGACTAAGAAGGGCTTGAACTTCAAAGGCGATGACGCTACAAGTATTCATAAAGATCTTGGCGAAACATTAGATGTTGTAGGTGGTACTTCCGATAAAGCTAAATTGTCTGACAATAACATCGGCGTGGTATCTGAAAACGGTAAGTTGAATGTTAAACTTGCTAAAGAGTTGACTGGCTTAACAAGTGTAACAACTGGTGCTACAACAATTAATAACGAAGGTTTAACAATTGGTGGTAAGAAATTCGTTACAGCTAACGGTTTTGATGCTAACAATACACAAATCAAAAACGTAAAAGCTGGTACTGACGGCAATGATGCAGTTAACTTGAATCAATTGAATGAAGTTAAAAATGCGTCTAACACTACAGTTGAAGGTAGCGAAAACATCAATGTTAACTCCACAGTAGACCCTAATACAAAAGCTAAAACTTACAAAGTAGCATTGAAAGACAATGTAACTTTAGGTTCTGGCAATAATGCAATCAACATCAACGGTACTACAGGTATTGTAAAAGCTGGTGACGGTGCTAATGCTGTGACTATCAATGGTACAAACGGCACTATCAACTCCGGTAAAGTGACTGTTAACGGTGCTGCTGGTACTGTAAACAACTTGACAAACATTACTTGGGATGGCAAAAACTTCACAAGTGGTCAAGCTGCAACAGAAGACCAATTGAAAATTGTTGATAAGAAAATCACTGACAACAGCACTGACTTGACCTTGGTCAAACATTAGATGTTGTAGGTGGCATTACTGAAAAATCTAAATTGTCCGACAACAACATCGGTGTAGTATCCGAAAATGGTAAGTTGAATGTTAAACTTGCAAAAGATTTAACAGGCTTGAACAGCGTAACAACTGGTCAAACAACTATCAACAACGATGGCTTGACAATCAACAACAAACAATTCGTTACAGCTAATGGCTTCAATGCTAACAATACACAAATCAAAAACGTAACTGCTGGCGTAGAAGACAACGATGCTGTTAACGTTAAACAATTGAACGATGTAAAAGCTGCATCTAATACAAAAGTAGAAGGTAGCAAAAACATCAATGTTGATGAAACTGTAGATACTGTAACAAAAGCTAAAACTTACACAGTTGCATTGAAAGACACTGTAACATTAGGTTCCGGTAACACAGCTGTTAACATTGACGGTACAAAAGGTATCGTAAAAGCTGGCGACGGCACTAATGCAGTAACTATCAATGGCGTGACAGGCAATATCAATGCAGGTAAAGTTCTTGTTAACGGTGCAAACGGTACTGTAAACAACTTGACTAACAGAACTTGGGATCCTGCAAACATCACAAGTGGTCAAGCTGCAACAGAAGACCAATTGAAAATTGTTGATAAGAAAATCACTGACAACAGCACTGACTTGACACAACGATGGCTTGACAATCAACAACAAACAATTCGTTACAGCAAATGGTTTCAACGCTAACAATACGCAAATCAAAAACGTAACTGCTGGTGTAGAAGATAATGATGCTGTTAACGTTAAACAATTGAACGATGTAAAAGCTGCATCTAATACAAAAGTAGAAGGTAGCAAAAACATCGACGTTGATGAAGCTGTAGATCCAACTACAAAAGCTAAAACTTACACAGTTGCATTGAAAGATACTGTAACATTAGGTTCCGGTAACACAGCAGTTAACATCGACGGTACAAAAGGTATCGTAAAAGCTGGCGACGGCACTAATGCAGTAACTATCAATGGCGTAAACAGCACAATTAATGCTGGTAAAGTAGCAATTGATGGCGTAACAGGTAACATCAATGCAGGTAAAGTTCTTGTTAACGGTGCGAACGGTACTGTAAACAACTTGACTAACATTACTTGGGATCCTGCACATATTACAAGCGGTCAAGCTGCAACAGAAGATCAATTGAAAGTTGTAGATAACAAAATTGATAAGAACACGGAAAACTTGACTAAGAAAGGCTTAAACTTCCAAGCTGATTCTGGCGAAGTAATCCATAAAGATCTTGGTCAAACATTGGATGTTGTAGGTGGCATTACTGATAAAGCTAAATTGTCTGACAACAATATCGGTGTGGTATCCGAAAACGGTAAGTTGAATGTTAAACTTGCAAAAGATTTAACAGGCTTGAACAGCGTAACAACTGGTCAAACAACAATCAACAACAATGGCTTGACTATTGGTGGTAATACATTTGTTACAAACAACGGCTTCAATGCTAACAATACGCAAATCAAAAATGTTAAAGCTGGTACAGAAGATAGTGATGCTGTTAACCTTAAACAATTGAACGAAGTAAAAGCTGCGTCCGATACTAAGGTAAAAGGTAGCAAGAACATCCATGTTGAAGAAGAAATCAACGATCTTACAAAAGCTAAAACATACACTGTAAACTTGAAAGACACAGTGACTTTAGGTTCCGGTAGTACATCAGTTCATTTCGATGGTACAACAGGTATCATTAGAGCTGGCGAAGGTGCTAATGCTGTAAATATCAATGGTACAAACGGTACAATCAACTCCGGTAAGGTAACTATCAACGGTGGTTCTGGTACTGTTAACGATTTGACTAACAGAACTTGGGATCCTAATAAGATTACTAATGGTCAAGCTGCGACAGAAGATCAATTGAAAGTTGTAGACAACAAAATTGATAAAAACACTGAAGACTTGACTAAGAAAGGCTTGAACTTCAAAGGCGACTCCGGTGAAGCTATCCATAAAGACCTCGGTCAAACATTGGAACTCAAAGGTGGCGAATCTGATGCTTCTAAACTTTCAAATGGTAACATTGGCGTAGTTAATGAAAACGGCAACTTGAACGTTAAGCTCGCTAAGAACCTTAAAGGTCTTGATTCCGTAACTGTTGGTTCCGATCCAAACAAACAAGTTGTTCTTGATGATAAGGGCGTATCTGTAGGCGGTAAAACTTACATTTCTAACGAAGGCTTAAACGCAAATAATCAAAAGATTACTAACGTGGCAGCTGGTGTAAATGATACAGATGCAGTTAACGTTCAACAGTTGAAGAGCAGCATGGCGGCAGCAACTACAACAGTGAAAGCTGGCGATAGCGGCAATACAACTGTAGAAACTACAGTTAATGCAGATAAGTCTAAAACATACACTGTAGATATCAAAAAAGACTTGAACTTACGCAGTGTGATTACCACTACTGACGATAAGAAATTCTCTACTGTAACAAACGGTGTAGGTGTTACAAGCACTGATACATTAGGTAATACGACTGCTCTTACTGCAGGTAATGTGAAAGTATCCGATAATCAAAATAATTCAACTCAAACAACAGCTAAAGGTGTACTTGTAGATAATCCAACTAAGGCCACTGAGTTAACTGCTGATGGTGTTGTAACTACTGATAAACGGACTAAGAGCACAAGAACAACTGCAGATGGCATGGTAGTAACATCCGGTATGGGTGGTACTAAAGTAACTACTACTGTTAGCAGCAACGGTGTTGCCATTACTACACCTCCAGCAGGTCAAGGATCCCCTAAAGATGGTACTGGTGCAGTAACATTGACTAAGGATGGCTTGAACAATGGCGGTAATAAAGTAGTTAACATGGCAAGTGGTTATGCCGAAGGCGAAGATATCAACAATATCGCTGATAATAGCAGCAGCTTAACAAACGGTGCTAACATCGGCGACTTGAAGAAAGGTATCGACGGCCTTAAGAAAGCTGGCTTAGACTTTGCAGGTGATAAAGGTGAATTCCATCGTGACCTAGGTCAAAAAGTGACTGTTAAAGGTGGCGTTACTGATGAAAGCAAACTTTCCACTGCAAACAATATCGGTGTTATCTCTGATAACAACGGTAGCTTGAATGTTCGTTTGGCAAAAGATATTACTGGTATCAATTCCATTACAACTATGGATAACTCTGGTCATACAACTGTGACAAACGGTAACGGTATCACAATCAAAAATAATGGTGGTGGCAGCGTATCCTTAACAAGCTCTGGTTTGAACAACGGTGGTAATAAGATTACTAACGTAGCACCAGGCGAAATTAGCTCCACTTCTACTGATGCTGTTAATGGTTCCCAACTTAATCGTGTTGCAAACAGCATGAATAATGTTGTAAACGAAGTTCGTCAAGTTGGTGCTATGTCCTCCGCGTTGTCCGCATTGAAACCTATGGCTTATGACCCTTACGAACCTACTCAAATCATGGCAGGTTACGGTAACTACCGTGGTGACTCTGCATTGGCATTAGGTGTGGCTCATTATAAGAATGAATCCATGATGTTACATGCTGGTGTTGCTTGGGCAGGCAGCAATAGCCATATGATGGCAAATGCTGGTGTAACTTGGAAAGTAGGTAACAGAGACGGCGAAGCAGAAACTGCAGATCGTTATCGTAAAGGACCTATCAGTTCTACATATGCAATGCAACGTGAACTTGCTGCAATGAAAGCTGAAAATCAAGGATTAAAAGGTGAAGTAGCTGATTTGAAAGCTGAAAATGAACAAATGAAAGCTAATATTGCTGCAATGATGGCAAGACTAGGTTTATAATACGTTCATACTGAACATTACGGGTTGAGGATTCCCTTTTGGGGGTCCTCCCACCCGATTTAATTCGTTGATAGAAAAGAGGAATATATAATGAAAAAATCCACTTTGCTTGCTTTCACAGCGGCAGTATTATTCGGCAGTGGCGTATTCCATGTTAATGCGGCATCTGCTACATATGATGATCCATTGCTTTTACCAAATCCGGCTAAAGCGCCTACAACAGGTTCTGTTGTATTGGTTCCTGTGGCCAGCCCTCAGGCGGTGCAAAGTATCCATGAATTTGTGAAAGCATGGGAAAATGCGGAAAAACACATTGCTTTAGCTGAAAGCAAAAAGAATAATCATCAAGCGTTAACTAAAGAAGAAGCTAAATGGTTACATTCTAAAGATAAGCATAACTATGCTGATTATTTCCGTAAACATTCTTTAGGTTATGTACATGGCCAAGAAACTGCATTGAACTGGAATGGTGAAAATCGTAATAAAAACGAGTATAGCTATTACACATTCCCTAAATATGATAAGGACCAAGGTTACACAAATAGCTATGGTTACAATGTATTGCGCAGCATGGTTGATCGCATGAATGAATTGCTTCAAAAACAAAAGGCCGTTGGCGGTCCTTTGACTGATGAAGAAGCACAAGCATTGGAAGATGCTATGCTTGATATTATGGCTCAAGATCAAGAACATGTATCTAATGAAGAATTGCGTTATTACATGAACGAAGCAGTTTGGTTTGCTACAAAACAAACTGTAAAAAATATGTCTGCAGAAGAACCTTCTGTTGGCGACATGCACGAAATTAACCTTCGTGAAGCGATTCAGACAGATAACTAATCATCTAATACATATATAATCACATTATATGTATAGCTTTTGTTATAAGGAATGTGCAGTTACAATAACCTTATATATAAAAGTTTTTAATATACAGTGTTGAGACACAAATAAGGGATTCTATTAACACACTGTCATATAGACAAGAAGTCGCAACAGAATGCAATAGATGTATTCTTGTTGCGGCTTCTTTTTATTTTAAATTCTCCCTATATGATATGTCTAAAAAAGTAATATAACTCAAGTTTCGAATCTGTAAAATTAGGCCGTGAAATTGTGCAAAAATAATGGTAAAAATTTTCTGAAATTTGTAGTAAAATTTATCCAAATTTTGTTGACATGAGTATATGGAAATGTTATTATATTCAAGTACCCCATATGAAGGGGCACAGATCTTTGAAAACTGAACAATGATAGGTAATCAATCATATGATTGAACATATGCCAGAGTGCGGGTTTTGACATAG
>PPYE01585907.1_pt1 | contig 11381 bp, 8 predicted proteins | sample 1559881 | NCBI WGS metagenome assembly PPYE01 (sample SAMN08240022, study PRJNA423297) | Human gut metagenome, whole genome shotgun sequencing project.
CGGGTTTTTCCCTGAACTGGCGGCGTACCTCCTCAATCATCTGATGGGCGGCCTTGGATACGGATTCCATGGTCATGGCGGAGAAGAGGAAAGTCAGCATTCCTCCAATGAAAAGTCCAACAATGACATGCGCGTTAAGGATGTCAATTGTGGTGAGTTTTACTGCCTCAGCGTAGGATACAAACAGGGCCAGAGCCGTAAGAGCAGCGGAGCCGATGGCAAAACCCTTGCCGATGGCAGCGGTTGTATTGCCCACTGAGTCCAGCTTGTCAGTTATATCCCTGACGTTTTTATCCAGACCAGCCATCTCAGCGATTCCGCCTGCGTTGTCAGCGATAGGACCGTAAGCGTCAATGGCAACGGTGATTCCAGTGGTGGACAGCATGCCTACGGCTGCCAGGGCAATTCCGTAAAGGCCCATAAGCTTGTTGGAAATCAGAACACCCACACATACCAGCAGGATGGGGACCGCGGTTGACTGCATTCCCACGGCAATTCCGCTGATGATGGTGGTAGCGGAGCCTGTTTCGGACTGCCCGGCTATTTTCTTGACAAAACGATAATCGCCGGATGTATATATTTCAGTGACAGCTCCGATCAGAACGCCTACCAACAAGCCTGTAATGATGGTAAACGCAGCCATGAAATTACCGAAGAATATACGGCTGAGGACAAGGGAGCAGACCACTACCAGGGCGGTTGCGCTGTACTCGCCTGTCTTTAAAGCCTTGTGCGGATCGGAATTGCCGATGCTCTTGACTAACAGGGAGCCTATGATGGCGGCAATAATGCCGCAGGCTGAGAGCATAAGCGGGAAAACGATGCCGGCTTCCTGATAAAATACAAGGCCCAGTGTCAGGGCTGAAATCAGGGAACCTACATAGGATTCAAACAGGTCAGCGCCCATACCGGCCACATCGCCTACATTGTCGCCTACGTTGTCGGCAATTACGGCAGGATTACGGGGATCATCCTCGGGGATGCCGGCCTCTACTTTGCCTACCAGGTCGGCGCCGACATCAGCTGCCTTGGTGTAAATGCCTCCGCCCACACGGGCAAAGAGTGCGATGGAAGAAGCGCCCAGGCTGAAGCCTGATAAAACGGATACGTCCCTTGTAAGTATGTAGAGGACGCCTACGCCCAGCAGGCCCAAGCCTACCACGGCCATTCCCATAACGCTTCCGCCGGAGAATGCAAGTGCCAGTGCACGGTGCATACCGGATGTACGGGCAGCGTCAGCGGTACGGCTGTTGGCGCGGATAGCGGCATTCATGCCCAGATAACCGGCCATGGTGGAAAAACCGCTTCCCACAAGGAAACATCCGGCTGTAATCCAGTTCCGTGTTCCAAAACCGATGACAAAGAATAACACGGCTACAAAGACGACCAGTATGCGGTACTCAGAAGCCAGAAACGCGTTGGCGCCCTCTGCGATTGCGTCGGCAATCTCACGCATCCTGTCAGTGCCTGGATCCTCCTTGACGATCTGCTGCCTTAGAATGACAGCAAACAGGAGTCCCAGCAGCCCCACTACCGGGACTAAGAATAACATTTGTTCCATAATACCCTCCTAATTATTGGTTAAGATAAGATCTTCTTAATGGGATTGTAGCAGAGTTACTGGGATTTTTCAACAAAAAATATTAGAATACCTTAAAATAATTGTAAACCAAACAATATCTTTAAGATACTATAGCACTGTCAGGTACCTATCCCACTTTTAAGTGCGTTCTTGCGGGTGCGCTGTGCACATTTTATAATACCGGTATAAGAAATAAGTCACTGGTATAAGAAATAAGTCAAAGGAAGGATGGGAATTATACGGCGTTCGGAGTATGTGAAAATATTGGAGGAAGCGGTCAGTTACATTGGATACGCCGTGTCACAGGCCAAGACGGGCAGATATTCTGTGGAAACCAGGCAGTTCCTGTATGCGGAGTCTCTGATGCGTATGAACCACTCCCCAATAGGACCGGTCTATCCAAATAGGATACAGGGGTGGAACAGATACAGGGATACTATTATTCCAGGCCTTTGTCTGTGGGGGAGATGGAGGAATTTCTTATTTTGCAGCAGGCATACCAGAGGAAAGAGGAGAGCAGTCAGTGACGGCAGATATGAATTATGTCTGTATCAGATTCTGAAAATATGAACGGAATGCAGAATGTATCCGGAAAAATTACATGATTTACCTGGATTTTGCCATGGTTCATTGGACTGGCTGGTGTTATGCTTAACTGCACAGTATGAATTTGCCCTGAAGGAGGTAAAAGCAGATGCAGATATTCCGGCCAATATGGTACACCATTCCTGAATTCTCAAAAGAGATTCCGGTCTGCGTATACCACAAAGAGAATGAATCAGCTGACAGCAGAAAGAGTCAGAAGAATGAACCTGTGCGCAATCTTCATGTGTTAGCCAGGTCCGGCATGGAATGGGACGGAATCAAGAGAGTTATTCTGCGGATATCAGCAGACGATTACTATAAACTATATATCAACGGAATCTTCATCGCCCAGGGACCGGCGCCGTCATACCCGGAACATTATTATTACAATACACTGGACATTACGCCTTTCCTTCATCAGGGAAAGAACATAGTGGCCGTCCATCTCTATTACCAGGGCCTGCTCAACCGGGTTTGGAACAGCGGGGACGGCCGTTTTGGCGTGGCGGCGGAACTGATTGCGGCGGATGGGATGGCGGAGCTGACCGCTGGGGATGAGATGGCGGAGCTGACCGCTGGGGATGGGATGGCGGAGCTGACCGCGGCGGATGAGCCCGCGGGAGCGGCTTTCCCGGACTGCGGTCTGCGCTGGAGATACCAAATCTGCCATGCCTACTCAGGAGATGTCATCGGATATGATACACAATTTCTGGAGAATTTTGACAGCCGGAAATGGGATGATGGATGGAAGCTTCCTGAGTACGAGGACAGGGACTGGCCATACATGGTACAGGCAGAATGGGCGGATTACCGGCTTACAAAACAGCCTGTGAAGATGCTGGATATATATGAGATTAAGCCGAGGCAGATAAAGGAAGAGCCAATACCGGCAGAGGAAGAAACCTCGCCGGCAAAGGAAGAACTCCCACCGAACAAAGAAAGGTCCCCACAGTCAAAAGAGAATCCATCCCGTTCATCCTGGTTCGTAGACATGGGACAGGAGATAACCGGGGCCCTGGTAATACGGGCAGCGGGGAAGGCCGGGGACAGGGTCATCATACGATGTGCGCAGGAGTGCCGGGACGGGGATGTCCGCTATGATATGCGCTGCAACTGCCGTTACGAGGAGATATGGACCCTGGACAACGGCGTAAGCACCCTGGAGCCTTATGATTATAAAGGATTCCGCTACGCCAGAATCATACCGGATACCGGAGTGAGGATCGAGAATATAAAGGGGCTGGTGCGCCATTATCCTATGGACACAGGTCTCTGTACCGTAAAGAGCAGTGACGGAAATTTAGACCGCATATTTGCCATCTGTAAAAATGGGGTAAGGCTGGGCACCCAGGAAGGATACCTGGACTGCCCTACCAGGGAAAAGGGACAGTATCTGGGCGACGCCGTGGTGACGGCCCATTCCCAGGTATGGCTTACGGGAAGCGTGGAGATGCTTCGCAAGTGTATAGGACAGTTTGCTCTTACCAGATACATTTGCCCCGGTCTTATGGCGGTGGCGCCCGGTTCTTTTATGCAGGAAATTGCGGACTTTTCATTGCTGTGGCTGGAACTGCTTCTGATTGACTACCGGTTTACAGGGGATAAGGATTTCCTGCGGTCCCATTACCGGACGGCCGCCGGCGTGCTGGGGCATTTCAGAGCATATGCCAGGGAGGACGGACTGCTGGTTCGGGCAGGGGATAAGTGGAATCTGGTGGACTGGCCGGAAAATCTGCGGGATGGATATGATTTTGAGCTGAGCCGTCCGGTGGTGGCCTATGGATGTCATAACGTCATAAACGCTCTGTATACCGGGGCGGCGAAAAATCTGACAGAGATAGAAGAAATACTGGGTTTGGCTCACTCCATGGATTGGGAAAAACTGCGGAATTCCTATATAAAGGCATTTTACCGTCCGAAAAAGGGGCTTTTTGCGGACAGTGAGACAAGCAGCCACTGTGCCCTGCACTCCAATGTTTATGCTGCTTATTATGGATTAGAGCCCGGGGAAGCCTCCGGCGGGATAGGGGATTTTCTGGTAAAAAAGGGACTGGCCTGCGGTGTGCTGGTAAGTTATTTTTATCTGAAGGCCCTGGCCAGACTTGGCCGGTATGAAGATGTGTTCCGGTCTATTGTGAATGAATCCGAACATGGATGGGTGAATATGCTGAGAGAGGGGGCAGATACCTGCTTTGAGGCATGGGGCAAGGAGCAGAAGTGGAACACCAGCCTCTGCCATCCGTGGGCAAGTGCTCCCATACCTGTGCTTATTGAGGAGATTGCAGGTTTTGTGCCGGACCCCGGCCAGGCGCGGGGGTTTGGGCTGTTTCCACATATTCCGGCAAAGCTGAGCCATTTCACAATGAGTGTGCCGTTCAGAGGAAAACGGTATGCGGTCAGGAAGGACAATGGGAGGGAAAAGATAAAGTTTTACAGGATAAAGGACGATATGTCCATGGAAGAGATGCACCGGTAATGCTAAGACAAATGGAAAGTAAGAGCCGGGTACGGGCAGTTAGGAGGGCTATAATAACAGACAAGGCTATCACCGGAATCATCCGCATTCATCCTTATGAAAGCTAATGACACAGCGGCAGGGACGATGAAAAAAAGCATACAGGATACCTCCGTGGCGGTGCCGCCGCTAGATGCGGCAGAACCGGATAATCCAACAGGATGGGAGGTCCCTGTGTGCTTCTTTTCTATTTCTCCCCGTCATCCTCCATGCTCCCCGGCATATGGGACTGCATAAACTCCCTTGGGGAGATTCCTTCCACCTTCTTAAACACCTTGCTGAAATAAAAGGCGCTGTCAAAGCCCAGACGGTCAGCCACTTCATATATCTTCACGTCCTGGTCCAGCAGCAGGGACTTGGCGCGTGTAATCTTTTTCTGGGTGATATATTCGGAGAACCCAATGGTGCAGGTCTTCTTAAAAAGAGAGCTTAGGTAGTTGGGACTTAAGCCGAATACGGCAGCCACCTCGTTAAGGGAAAGGCGTTCCTCGATATGGTTCTGGATGTACTTCTGGACATTGGTGACCACATGGTCCTTATAGGTCTTTCTCCGGCTCTTTAACACCTGGCACAGGCCGTCCCTAAACTGGGCCAGCCAGCCGTTGATCTGTTCTGCCTGCTGCATTTTATAGATGGACCGGTAGCCGTCTGTGCATCCCGCAAATACCTGGTCCATGGTATCCTCACCGTCCGGGAGAAGGGAAAGGGCCAGGTAGAGGATGTTGCAGGCGCCATCCAGAGCCTGAATGTAGCGCATGGGATGGGAGGAAAAAAGCTCTATGATTTGGGAAATGGCGGCATGGAGCACATCCGTGTCAAATTCCTCAAAGGCCTTGGTCAGGTCTTCCCTGAAAATAGCGATGTTGAAGGCATTCTTAATGGAGTCCTCCGCTATCCCGGCAAAGGATATCACTGGTGCTTTGCCGTCCGCCATGGCGGATGCCTGGCGGGCTTCCTGGTAGGATTCGTTGATTTTAAGGGGGTCCTCTACCGGAGTTCCCAGGCCCACGGCGAGCTCCACAGAAAAGTAATTGTGGACCATATGGCAGGTGTTTTCCCAGGCATCATCCATCACGCCGGAATTTAACTCCTCCTGCCTGTCCAAACAGAAGATGGCGGCAAAATGCTGTTTGTCCAGGGATATGACATGGCAGGAGGCATACTTCGTGAGGATTTCCCGTATCATTTGAAGGCTGCTGGAATAAAGCTTCATCTGCTGGTCCGGGTTCATCTCTCCTGCCTTTTGACTGTGCATCTCCCCATGGGCGGCCAGGAAACAGCGGGCGGAAAAGTCCAGCTTTAAATCCCTGGCCTGAATCTCAAACTGCTCCCTGCTGTCAAACAGGTTATGGAGGAGCCGCATAAAAAATTTGTCGTTATAATTCTGCAGCAGGGGCCTGCCTTCCCCTTCCTGGCGGTAGGCCTGGCTGGCCCGCAGTTCCTCCAGACGCTCCAGAGCCTTTCTCACCGTGTCCTTAAGGCCCTCCGCATCCAGCTCCAGTTTAATCAGATAGTCCACGGCCCTGTAGGAAAGAGCCTGCTTGATGAGAGGAAATTCCTCATAGCTGGTAAGGAAAATAAAAAGGGGGATGGGTCCATAGGTATTCCGGCATTTTTTTGCCAGCTCCAGGCCGTTCATAATGGGCATTTTGATGTCCGTGATGACTAATTCCGGAGCATATTCCTCAATCATCTTAAGGGCAGCCTGCCCATTCATGGCAGTGCCGCACACCTCAATGCCGAATTCCTCTCAGTTTATCATGGATTTGATGCCAATCTGCACCAGTGGTTCGTCGTCTGCTATCAGTATTTTAATCATGTCATATCCTCTCCGATATCATATAAGGCAGGGTGATTACCATGGTGGTGTATTCATCCACTACACTTTCTATACGGATTCCGTATTCCGGTCCGAAGCTGTATTTGATCCGTTTATCTACATTATTAATGCCCACCTGTTTAAAGAAATCAGCGCTGGGTGATGCTTCGCCGCTTAATACGCTGCGGATGGTCTCCGGACTCATGCCCACGCCGCCATCCGTAATGGATATGACGAGGGCGGGGCGGGAGCCGGTTACGGCAGCCTTTTCAGCCCGTATAACGATTTTTCCCGCGCATCCCTTTGGCTCGATACCGTGGAACAGGGCATTTTCCACAAGGGGCTGCAGGGTGAAGCGGTGAATCTGGCAATGGTACAGAGCTTCATCTGTTATCTCGTATGCAATGGAAATGCTGCCTCCGTACCTGTATTGCTGGATGAGAAAATAATCTCTGACCAAATCCAGCTCTTCTCTGAGAGAAATTCTCACATCCGTTCCCTTTGATACGTTCTTCATGAGCCGGGCCAGGGCAGTGGTCATTTCCGCGATGCCGGGGGCATTCTGTATGGTGGCCATCCATTTGATGGAGTTCAGGGTGTTGTAGAGAAAATGGGGATTAATCTGGCTTTGGAGGATTCTGTATTCCAGGTCCTTTTTCTGCTTCTCATCCTCCACCTTTCTGTCCATGAGGCTGACCACGTTTTCCGACATCTGGTTAATGCCCCGCCCGATAACTCCCAGCTCGTCCTTCCATTCTATGGACGGATCCCTGGAAAAGTCCCCTTCCGATATAAGGCGGATTTTGTCCCGAATCTGGTTCACGGGCTGGCTGATGGTGCGGTTCAGTATATAGGCCAGCATCAGTCCCATCAGGCCGATGATGATGACAATGGTGCCGATAAGCAGCAGATACATCTGGTTCTGGGCATTGTAGTCCTGCTCCGAGAGTACCAGGGAAATGCTCCAGCCCTGGTCCCACAGGGGACGGGATATCATCCTCCGGGTGGTGTTGTCTGCCATGCGTATTAAACGCACCGTGGTGCTGTTGTTCAGAACATCCTTATTTATTTCCCTGACAGCGGTATAGTCAGGGGAGGCCTCTGTAAACAGACCGTCCTTGTACTGGTAGGAATGTGTCCCAATGGTTATGTAAAGGAGACTGTCCGGTTCCAGGGGAAATGCCTTCAGGTAGTCCAGAAAAATGCGGTCGGAAACAGCCAGGTAGGTCCAGCCAACGGTTTCCGTATTGTACTGGTTTTTTACAGGACGTGCCATGGGGATACACAGGGAGGAGTCGGAGGCTGGATAGAGACAGTCCTCCAACCCCATCCAGACATACTGGCCGGCAGTGACCAGCTCATGAAAATAAGGCAGGTCCTGTACTGTGGACGCGGCTCTGGGAATGGAGGCAGCCGCCCTGTCATTGACCTGGAGGTAATTCATGCAGTTTTCAGGGCTTACAATGGCCCGGATGATATACTGGGAGGAAGAAGTTTTAAAGAATTCTTCTTTCAGCCGGTTATAGGCATTTAAGGCCATGGAGCGCAGGGGCGCCTTTGCGGATGAGATGGACGGCATTTTAACCTGGTTCTGGAAGCCCTCCAGATACTGGATGATATCCGTGCTGGAAGTGCACCATTTATTGAAGTAGATAATATTATCCATGTCATTGGATACATTGTGGGATACCACCTGAAGGTTATACTCAGCCGACTGAATCTGATTGCGGCGAAGGAAAGACTGAAAGACCACAAAGCAGATGGATACCGTGACCGCTGCAATCAAAAGGGTGATGGCCCCGGTGCAGAGCATGATTTTGCCGCGTATGCTGGATGGCATGATTCGTTTTATCATAGGAATACCTGCCTTTCACCAATACTATAGACAATGGAAAATCATTTGTCAAATAGAATCAAAAAACGTGGCGGCCTATTTGAATGTATTGTAAAATATTACTTGTTTATCGTAAAAAAATACAGGTATTATCCGGGTGTTCCTGTAAAATGTCCTTATTTGTGAATAAAAAATAAATCTTTTTTCACAGATATTCCATTCAGGATCCAGAGCCCGGCAGCTATAATATAGACATAACAAACAAGCTGTATAAAGACAGGAGGAAGAAGATGAAGAAACGTTTAATCAGTCTTATGATGGCAGCAGTCATGGCAGGTTCCCTGGCAGGCTGCGGAGGGGGAGCGGGAGCAGATACAACAGCCCCAGGTACAGCCTCAGGCGCTGAGTCAGGAACCACGGAAGGTACACAGACAGGTACACAGGCGCAGGATGCCTCGGGACAGTCCACCATCAAATGGGCTATGTGGGACAAGGACCTGACCGCTTACTATAAACCGCTGATTGAGGCATTTGAAAGCGGCAACCCGGACATTAAGGTGGAAATGGTGGACCTGGGAAGTTCTGATTACAACACGGTCCTGACCACGCAGCTTACGGGCAGCGGATCCGGCTTTGACGTGGTGTCCATCAAGGATACCCCCGGATATACCACATTGGTGAACAAGGGAATTCTGGAACCGCTTGATTCCTATATCGAGAAGGCCGGAGTGGACTTAAGCGGATATAAAGGCTTAACCGACCAGATTGCGGTGGACGGTAAATTGTATGAGCTGCCCTTCAAGAGCGATTTCTGGGTGATTTATTATAATAAGGATATATTTGACAAGGCCGGAGTGGAATATCCCACAAATGACATGACCTTTGAGCAGTACGATGAGCTGGCCGGAAGGATTGCCAACACGGAACCGGGACAGGAGGTCTATGGTTCCCACTACCATACATGGAGAAGTACGGTCCAGATGTTTGCGATGCTGGATGGAAAGCACACCATCCTGGATGGGAAATATGATTTCCTGAAACCGTATTATGAAACCATATTAAAGGAGCAGGAGGACGGAATCTGCCAGGATTACGCAACCTTAAAGACATCCAATCTCCATTACTCAGGCGCGTTTTCACAGGGAAACATCGGAATGATGAACATGGGCACATGGTTCATTTCCACCCTGATTGAAAAGGTGGGAAGCGGGGAGTACGCGGACTGCGCAAATTGGGCTATTGTGAAGTACCCTCATGCTGAGGGCGTGGAGCCGGGTTCCACCGCGGCCCAGATTACATCCCTGGCCATCCCTGCCAGCGCTCCCAACAAGGATGCGGCATGGAAGTTCATGCAGTTCGTATGCGGTGAAGAGGGGGCAAAGGTCCTGGCGTCCACAGGCAATTTCCCTGCCATCATGACGGATGACATTGCAAGTGACGTGGCATCTACCAGCGGATTCCCCACAGATGATGCCAGCAGGGAAGCGCTTCAGACTGCCAATCTCTATCTGGAGATGCCTGTCAATGCCAAGAGTTCTGAGGTGGAAATCGTGCTGAATGAGGCCCATGACAACATCATGACCGGCAACATGACCGTAGACGAAGGTATCGCAGACATGGAACAGAAGGTGGCGGCCGTACTGGGACAGTAGGCCCATATCACATCAAACAGGATTCACCAGGAGGCAGACGGGACATCAACCGTCTGCCTCATTTAAAAAAAGAAGAACATGAGGAATGGAGGAGCGATATGGCCAAGGTAACAACAACCGACCCGGCAGAGGCCGAAAGGAAACTGGCTGTCCTGAGGCCGCAGCTGGAAGAACTGGAGCTTAAGGTACAGCAGGCAAAGGATCCGAAGCAGAAGAAAAAGCTGATTAAAAAAATAGAAAAGACAGAGGATAAAATCAGGCAGGCCAAGACAGGAGAGCGGTTCAGCCGTCAGACCAAGAGGGATTTTGTGGCCTATTCCTTCATAGCGCCTAATTTCTTAGGATTTGCGGTATTTACCCTGGGACCTGTTATATTTGCCTTTGTGCTGGCTTTTCTGCAGTGGGACGGGAACAGTCCCATCCAGTTTGCGGGACTTGATAATTTCGCCAAGATGATTGGAAATACGCGTTTTCTGGCATCCCTTAGAAATACAATCATCTATTGCGTGGCCACGGTTCCCCTGACCCTGGCCGTCGCTCTGGGGCTGGCCGTGGTCCTGAACCAGAAAATAAGGGGAAGGAATTTCTTCCGCACCGTGAGCTTTTTCCCCTACGTGGCGTCGCTGGTTGCGGTGGCAGCTGTCTGGAACATGCTGTTTTCCCCGGCAAAAAGCGGCCCTGTGAACATGATTTTATACAACCTGGGCGTTGCCGCCAAATCCCTCCCCAAATGGTCGGCGGGCAAGGACTGGGTCATGTTTACGGTCATCACCTTTTCAGTGTGGAAGAACATGGGCTACTATATGGTCATTTATCTGGCCGGGCTTCAGGGCATCAACGCAGAGCTCTATGAGGCATGCAGCCTGGACGGAGCCAATGTATGGCAGAGGTTTTGCTACATAACCTGGCCGCAGCTTCGGCCCACCACATTTTTCGTGACCATCATACTGACCATCAACTGCTTCAAGGTGTATGACATTGTGTATATGCTGGCAGGAGGCAACACCGGCGTGCTGAACGAATCCGCCATTGTCCTGGTGTACCATATCTACGAAGAGGCGTTCCGGAACTGGAATCTGGGATATGCCAGCGCGGTTGCCATGGTGCTGTTCCTCATCGTTCTGGCCATCACTCTGGTCCAGTTTTGCGGCGAGAAAAAATATGCGAATTAGGGAGGAGAGCCGGAATGAAAGTTCAGAATACAAAATCAAAGATATTTAAGGTGGTTCTCTACATCGTGCTGACAGCCATGGCCCTTATCATGCTGGTGCCCTTTGTGTGGATGCTTTCAGCTTCCTTTAAACTGGATAAGGACGTACCTGAATCCGTGAAACTGGTTGTTTTATGATGCTAATCCCAAATCGGATTGGCTTATTCTTGATAAATAGTTCTTC
>PPYE01587040.1_pt1 | contig 11381 bp, 7 predicted proteins | sample 1559881 | NCBI WGS metagenome assembly PPYE01 (sample SAMN08240022, study PRJNA423297) | Human gut metagenome, whole genome shotgun sequencing project.
TCCTTTATCATATTCTTGCGGCATCCGTCACACAGGGCGTTTCCCATGATATCTATAGCCTCTTTTCCTGATTATTTACCATTTCTTTACGACTTCTTTACACATACTCATTATACGGGATATTTCATATGTCGTCAATATCGTTTCCCGCCAGTAATGTAAAGTCTATGTAAATTATGTGTAAAATTTCTTCCGGAAATACATATATTTACAAATCTCCCCGCAGCAGAGCCGCACCATTATCCAATTATTGAGTATATTGATTTTTCCTATTATTATACATCCTCGTGTTCCCGGCCATAGACCTCAATCTGCGTCAGGGCAGGGAAGGGGGAAGGATCGTCTGCCTTTATGAGCTGCCCGAAGGTAAGCCATGTGATACCCTTGCGCTCCAGGCTGATGATATGAGGTTCAACGCTCTTTTCAAGCTCCACGGTCTCAGAGGTTCCGTCGGAAAAGGTAAATGTCACCTTCTCCCACCAGTTGTCATGAGGAAAATCAGCCCTTGTATAGAGGACAATCTGGTCAAAATCCACGGGGCGGCCAAACTCCAGCGTCATTTGGGCATCGTCCTGCATATTGATTCCCCATGACTCATATGGCCACTTTCCATGGGACAGATTTGCCGTCACACCGTCAATGGCGTTGCGGGCCGCAAACACAGCCTCTCCCCTGGTTTCCACATTGGCGTGGGCGTGGGGATAACATTCCTGGCCCCTGTGCTGGTCCATAACGTTCTTGGCCAGATTCCGGTATGATTTAATTTCATAATCCCTGGCATACCGCATGGTCAGATAGTGGCGCTCTCCTGTAAATGACTTGGGGTTATAGGATGTCTTACCCTCTGCAAAGGGAACCTCATAAACCAGCTCATTCCCCGCCCCATAGATAAAGGCTTCATCCATGGTATCATCCACACGCATGATATAGAAACGGTTCTTTTCCGGAAGAGAAAATATAATCCTGTCTCCCTCCTCATACTCACCCTTCCATGCCAGTACGGCCTGTTCCCTGCCTGCGGCCTCTGCCTTTACCGCATCGTTTTTATCCTTCACTGTAATCTGCATTCCCATATATTTACACACTCCTCTTTCCAGCAATTTCTTTTAGGTTCTTTCATTCTACCATGGAGTCCCAGGGAATACCATATACAAAAAAGGCGAAATTTTATAATATTTTAAGCATTAGCGAATATTCTAATATTTACAAAACCTTCACTTTTTATTCATCAGAACCTGCTATTGCTGATGGTATAATGGAAAAAATAATGAATGAAGGGGATGATTGGATGAATTGGAATGAAACATTGAGAAACAACGTAACCCGCGCCCAGGAACTGAAAACCTATATGAGGCTTACCAGCCAGGAGGAAGAACACATGACCCGAATCCTGGAACAGTTTCCCATGACAGTCACAAGATACTATCTGTCTCTTATTGACTGGAACAATCCGGAACAGGATCCTGTGTTCAGGATGTCTATACCCTCCATTCGTGAAACCGACCTGTCGGGGGATTTTGATACCAGCGGGGAGGCAGATAACACAGTGCTGCCCGGCCTGCAGCACAAGTACAGGCAGACGGCACTCATCCTGTCCACCCACCGGTGCGCCATGTATTGCAGGCATTGCTTCCGCAAGCGGCTGGTGGGAATCTCCGGCGGCGAGACAGCCGGAAATGTGGACCAGATGGCTGCCTACATCGCCTCCCACCCTGAAATAACCAATGTGCTCATATCCGGCGGGGATTCCTTTTTGAACAGCAATCAAATCATACGCCGGTATCTGGAGGCATTCAGCTCCATTAAACATCTGGATCTAATCCGTTTCGGCACCCGCACCCCGGTGGTGCTGCCTATGCGGATTTATGATGACCCGGAACTTCTGGATATTCTGGCCCGCTATACAAAAATCAAACAAATCTATGTGGTGACCCAGTTCAACCATTCAAACGAACTGACTCCGCAAGCAGTAAAAGCGATCCGGTGCCTGATGGACGCCGGTGTCATTGTAAAGAACCAGACCGTTCTGTTAAAAGGAATCAACGATGACGCAGGGAGTCTCGGAACCCTGCTAAAGAATCTGACAAGATACGGTGTCATTCCCTATTACATTTTCCAGTGCCGTCCCGTATCCGGGGTAAAGAGTCAGTTCCAGATTCCTTTGACAGAGGGCTGCCGCATTGTGGAAGAGGCAAAAAACATGCAGAACGGCCAGGGCAAATGCATCCGCTACGCCATGTCCCACGTCACCGGCAAAATCGAAATCCTGGGCCAAATGCCCGACAAAAACATGCTTTTTAAATATCATCAGGCAAAATATGAAAAAGACCAGGGCCGTATATTCAGCGAGAAATTGGCACCTGGACAGGCGTGGCTGCAGGGGTGATATCAGACTTTGCCGCAGACTGTTTCCCGGCCCATACAGGACTTTGCCGCAGGCAAATGTTAAGCCGCGGGACATACCCTAACATGGGCATGTCCTGCGGCCTTTTTGTGCCGTAGGCGGCTGTATATGTAATTACATCAGTGACAGATACAGATTCTTGATATCCTCAAAGGACGGATCCTTTGGATTGCCCGGGCGGCAGGCATCATCCATGGCGGACTGTGACAGGAAGTCCACATCCTCAGGCTTAAGGATTTCCTTTAAGTCAGCAGGGATTCCCACGTCAGCGGACAGTTTCTTTACCGCGTCCACTGCTGCTTTGCGGTATTCCTCCTGTGTCATATTCTCAACACCCTCCACGCCCATGGCAATGGCAATGTCTTTAAATTTGGTTCCTGTACATGGCGCATTATATTCCATGACGGTTGGAAGGATGATGGCATTGGCAACGCCGTGGGGGGTATCATATAAAGCGCCCAGACCATGAGCCATGGAGTGCACAATGCCCAGACCACAGTTGGAGAATCCCATTCCGGTCAGATACTGGCCCAAAGCCATGCCTTCCCTGCCCTCAGGCTTGTTCTCCACCGCATCCCTCAGGCTGCGGGCGATTACTTCAATGGCTTTTAAGTTAAACATGTCGGTCATCTCCCAGGCACCCTTTGTGGTATAGCCCTCGATTGCATGGGTCAGGGCATCCATACCGGTAGCTGCTGTCAGTCCCTTGGGCATGGAAGACATCATCTCCGGATCAACCACTGCCACTACCGGGATATCATGGGTATCCACGCATACGAATTTACGCTTTTTCTCCACATCCGTGATCACGTAGTTAATGGTAACTTCCGCCGCGGTGCCTGCTGTGGTGGGAACTGCAATAATCGGCACACACGGATTCTTGGTCGGAGCAACGCCTTCCAGACTTCTCACATCCTCGAATTCAGGGTTGGTGATGATAACGCCGATTGCCTTTGAGGTATCCATGGAGGAACCGCCGCCAATGGCAATGATATAGTCGGCTCCGGATGCCTTGAAAGCCGCAACGCCGGTCTGTACGTTCTCGATGGTCGGGTTAGGTTTGATATTGGAATAAATCTCGTAGGCCAGTCCTGCATCCTCCAGTACCTTTGTCACCTTGCAGGTTACATTGAACTTAATCAGGTCAGGGTCGGAACATACAAAAGCCTTCTTAAATCCCCTTGCCTTTGCCTCATTTGCAATCTCCTGGATTGCACCTGCGCCGTGATAGGATGTCTCGTTTAATACGATTCTGTTTGCCATGATTTTCTTCTCCTTTACATTGACAGTACGCCGCCGGACCCGTCTTAAGTGTCCGTGGATTTACCTGGTTGCTTTTGTTAATATTATAACAAGTCCTGTTTTAAAATAAAAGTGACAAACATCCCTGTCTGTCACTTTCCTTTAAGTTTTGTGCAGTTTCACCATTTAGGATTATGCATAATCACCATTTTCTGTCTCTGCTGCGGCTGGGGATATCCGGGACTTTCCGGGGCTTAAAGCAGTTTCAATTTTCCGAACACCTCTGCCAGCTTTGGCGGCATGGCTTCCACCAGCTTATCCGACATTTCCCGGGGCGTATCCTTCATGCCTCCCAGAACCCACTTCACCGTCATGTATACAGAGCCCTGGCAGTACATCTCCAAAAGGAACTGAAGCTCCTGGCCCAAAGGCTGGCTGGTCTTTTTTGCAATCAGGTCCGTATAAAACTGGAGAATCAGTTCAAAGTCATGTTCCTTTAATGAATTCCTGTCATCGGAGCGGAAGGCTTCTGTGAAAAACACCTTTTCATTGAGAATGAACTCAAACTTCCGGGTCAGGCTCTCCCCCACCGTATGTCCCATGCCAATCTGCTCAAAGGACTGAAGCACCAGCTTGTCAAAATACCAGTTTATCAGATCGTATTTGTCCAGAAAATTCCGGTAAAAGGTCTGCCGGGTCACGCCGCAGCCCTCCACAATGTTTTTGACCGTAATCTTATCCACGGGCGCTGTCTTCATGCACTCCTTAACGGATTCAGCCAGCTTGTATTTTGTTTTCTCCTGCTTTCCTGTAACGGCCATGGTATTCCTCCTGCGGCAGGTACTGCACGGAAACGCTCCGGTACCTGTGTATTTTGTAACATATCCCTGCGCCACAACAGGCAGTGCAGCCCTGGTTGCGCTGCACTGCCCGCTGCTTCTATGGACAGTATATCAAATTTTAAGACAGGCTTCTACCTGTTTTTGAAAATGCTTACCATTGCCTTCCACATCTGTACCAGCACATTCCACATCCGCCTTAAGGGGCTTTCCTTGGCCTTTGCCACCTCTGCATCCGCGGTCTTGGCCGTGTCGTCGTCCACGCTGATCTCATCGGTGCGCATGACAATCTGCAGTGTCTTGGGCGGTTTGTTCCGGTCCGAGGTAAAGGATACCTTGTCTGCGGACGGATCCATAAACAGGAAACGGTTATCTGTATCAAACTTATCCAGCTCATTGTCAATGGTATCTTTCATGGTACGTCCGGCCTGGCGCATCACCGTGGTGCTGTCCAGGATGTTCAGGCTTTTATCCAGAAGTTCCATACTGCCGCGCAGGCTGTCCCTGGCAGCCGCGTCAAAATCATCGCTGCTGTCTTTTAACGTGTTCTGGATGATAGTCAGGGTGCTGATTCCATTGTTGAGGGCATCTGTGGTACGCCGTACCAGCTCCTGGGAGTCATCCAGGGCAGTCTGGAGATCCGGATAATATACATCCAAAGAATCATTGAGGGCCTTTAAATCCTCAATCAGATAATCCGTATTGTCAACTATCTCGGCGCTGTATTTCGCAGAATCAGACGTGTCATCCATCAGGTTCGCCATCTTGTCTGTCAGGGATTTGCTCTGAGCAGATAAATCCTGAAGGACTGCCACCTTTTCATATAAGGATTGTTCAATGGCTTTCGCTGCTTGTGCGGCGGCCTGCTGGTCCATACTGCTTACCAGAGGGATGTTTTTCTTCTCTATGGATGCGGTGGCCGCCATGCGGCCTGTGCTTCCCGTATTTATGGCAGAGCTAATAGCAGTGCCTGTATCCGGGGTGTTACTGCCTGAGTTACTGCCGGCGTTTCCGCTGGGATCTCCGCTTTCAGCTGCGCTTCCGCTGCTGCTCCCGGCTATGCTTCCGTTGGTGCTTTCGCCCCCGGTTGTATTTCCGCTTCCGCTCCCGTTTGTGCTTCCGTCCGTACTTCCGCCTCCGGTTGTATTTCCGCTTCCGCTCCCGCTTCCGTCCGTACTTCCGCCTCCGGTTGTATTTCCGCTTCCGGCTCCAGTTCCGCTTCCGTCCGTGCTTGTGCCTCCGTCCGTATTTCCGCTCCCGCTCCCAGTTCCGCTGGTGCTTCCGTTTCCGTCTGTGCTTCCGCTTCCTCCGGCACTTCCATCCGGGTTATCTTTCCCCTCCGTACTGCCGCCGGAATTTCCGCTTTCCTGGTCATTCCCCTGATTATTATTCTGGGAGTTTTCCTGGCTGCTGCCTCCGCCGGATGACGAATGGCTCCCGCCATTTGATGTCCCGTAATCCACATCCTCCATGTCTTCCAGTTCTTCCTCATCCAGCTCCTCGTCATAGAGCCGTCTGGCCTTGGTACTGGAACTCTTATACAGACTGAGATACGTCAACAGTGTGTCCTGGGATGCCTGAAGCTGGGTATCCAGCGCTATGATGGATTCCATGGTCTTCTGGAGTTCCGGCAAATCGCTGCTGATACCGCCTGCGCTGTTTTCTATGTTCTTAAGTCTGGTCTGCAGCTTTCTCAAAGGGTCCTGCATATCTCCCAGCGTGTTGACAATGTCATTCATGCTGCTGTGAACCACCTCGGCACAGTCCTTGGCCGTCTGCAAATGTGGAATCATGGTGTCCATCTGCTGTGACACCGATGTAAGCGCTGCCAGCGTCTGGTCATTTCCGGCCAGTATGCTGTCCTTGGAATTACTCCACTTCTGTCTGGCGCTCTCCGCTGAGTCCATACCCTGGCGGACCTGGTTCACACCCTGCCGCATGTTCTCCACAGACTTTGCCATCTGCTCCAGGCTGTCGTAAAGCTCATCCCCTGCATCCTGCCATGTATCCTTGGCTTCCTTCAGGTCCTTGATATGTTCCAGATCCTCCACCGTACCCGGTACCATGGCCATGATCACGCCAATGGTCTCAAAGCTGTCCGTGCCGATGCGCACCGTGTAATCCCCGTCCTCCCCGGGGAGGGCGGTAAATACCACCGCTGTGGTTTCACCCAGGTTCTGGGTCTGGGACCCCTCAGCCTCCACGCTGTAGCACTTGCTCATATCCACGGGCACAGCCACCATAAGCATCATGTTGTTGCGGTAATACTCCCCGGCATTGTCATTGGGCTCTGCCTTCACATTGATCTCAATCAGCCCCGAAGCTCCTGCCAGCTTATCGCCGTCCATGGGTACACCGTTCAGCTTGTAGGATACGTCAAAGTCCCAGGGCAGTACCATCATGCCTTTATCCACAGCGCATTTATAATAAAATCTTCCCCTCTGGTCCTCCGGAAGCTGCCACGTCACCATTCCGTCCCCCAGCACAGGTTCGATGCTGTTAGACATGTTAATCACATTTTCATAGGTTCCGTAATCCGTAAATTCCGTCTGTCCGTTGAGGCCCACCCCCTTTACCACATTAATCTTATCCACCCTGCCGTAATAGTCCAGGTTCACATACATGGTTTCATCCACGTCCACAGAAGGCTGTGCTCCGTATACAGGCGCGGTGCCAGTGCCGGTGCAAAGCATGACAAAGACCATTCCCGCTGCCATGATTCTCTTATATTTCATTTTCATCGCTTTCCACCTCCGCTGGTTCTAAATCAGTCCGTTTCAATGCGGACGCCTTGTTGACAATGGTACCTATTCCTGCCTTTATCAGGGCTTTGCGCTTTTCATGGCGCCGTTTCAGATACTTCTGCAGGCGGTCCCATTCATTGCTGGTAATAATACGGTCAAAGAGCACCAGAAGGGCCGGCAGCACAGTCAGCACCAGAATCACGCTGAACAGCGCCCCCCGTCCAATCAAATGGCCCAGGTCCCCTATAGCCGCTGTGGTCGATATGAAATGAATGATATATCCAGCCAATATGATAATGGTTCCCGAAGTAAAAATAGAGGGACAGGACAGCATCAGTGCCTGAATACACGCTTCCCTCTTCTCCAGGGACTTTCTGCAGGACACATAATTGTTGGTGAGCAGAATGGAATAATCCACCGTGGCTCCCAGCTGGATGCTGCTCACTATGATGTACCCCATAAACACCATGGTATCCCCTGCCAGGTAAGGCATGGCCATATTGAGGAAAATCGCAGCCTCAATGGGCACCATGACAATCATAGGTATGGCAAAGGACCGGAAGCTGAACATGACCACCAGGAACACGCCCAGCATGGATAACAAGTTAACCCTGGAATTATCCGCCGTAATCGTAGTCTTGATATCCTGTGTGGAAGGTGTTTCCCCCACCAGATAGGAATTCTCCGGATAATACCGCTCCAGAATATCCCGTATTTCATCCGCGCCCTTAAATGCCTGGTCGCTCTCTGTCTTGGTCCGTATGTAAATAAGCATCCTGCAGTAATCCTTTGTGTGGAGCTCACTGGTAACGGAATATGGCAGGAACTCCTCGGGTATTCCCTCCGGAAGGGTATTGGACATGGACGTCACACTTTTCACATAGGGAAGATCCTCTATCTCATCTGACATCTCTTTCTCCGTTACAGCCGAAGTATTGGGATACATGGCCAGCATCATATTGCTTCTTCCAAATTCCCGGGAAATTACCTGGTCGTCCGCATAGACCTGGGTTCCCTCACTGGCTCCCACCGCGCTGTTGCCATACAGGAAATCATTCATTCCCTGGGCCACATAAGCGGGCGGCGCCAGAATCAGCATAATGATAAGGGAGGCGTAGCGCACCCTGTAGACCCATTCGCTGAATTTCCGGAAGGAGGGCAGGAAGGGACGGTGCCTGGTCTTATCATTCCACCTGGAAAATTTGAGAATCATAGCCGGCATGAAGAACAGCACAGTTATAAGGCTGAACACAATTCCCTTTGCCAGCACCAGTCCCATATCAAATCCAATGGTAAACTTCATGGATACCAATGCCAAAAAGCCCACCACCGTGGTCAGGCTGCTGGCAAATATGGAGTTGATAGCAGCGTCAATGGCATTGATCATGGCCTGTTCTTCCGAGAGCCCCTTCTGCTTTTCCCTGGAAAATGCATCCAGCAGGAAAATAGAGTAGTCCATGGAGGTGGCCAGCTGCAGCACCATAGCCACATTATTGGTGAGGAACGAGACTGTCCCGATAAAAATATTGGTGCCCCGGTTCAGCAAAATAGCCACACCCATAACCAGCAGAAAAAGGAATGGTTCCGACCAGGCGGTGGTACTGATGCACAGCACTGCAAATATCATAATGACGGCAACCGTAAGAATGAGGTTCATCTCGCTCTCCACATTTTCCGTCAGGGATTTGTTCTGTACAGCCATTCCCACATAATATCCCTTATCCCCTGTAATGGCTTTCATCTCGTCAATGGCCTGGGATGTCTTCTTCGCCGTATCCCCCTGGTCAAAGGTGATGTCCATAACAGCACATCCGTCCTTGTAGTAGTCCTCAATATCCTTCTGGCGTATAAAATCCTCGCCTGAATAGATATTTACCGTACTGTCGCACCAGAGAATCTGGTCCACCCCGTCCACTGCTTCCAGCTTATCCTTGTACTGCTTCGCCTCATACAGGCTCACATCCTTAATCATAAGCCGGGCAGTGCCCGGATAACCGAATTCATCCTCCATCAGGTCCAGTCCGATACAGGATCTGGCCGATGCAGGCAGGTACTCCGTCAGGTCATAATTTACATTTACAAAAAGCATCGCTATCAGGGAGAAAACACACCCTGCCACAAATACGCTCTCAATCCAGCCTTTTTTATGTATGATAAACCGGGCCATACGGAAGGAAAACTTATCCCCCTCCTGCGGCTCCCGGCCTTTTACCCTGTGCATTCTGTCCTTGATTCTGCCAAACAGCTTCTGTCCCATACTCCCATGCTCCTTATGCTGCCGCCCATTGCGGCTGTGCCCTGCAGGCCTTATACCCTGTACCGCGCAATTCTGCTGCGGTATTTCTGCTCCGGTATTTCTACTGTGGCGTTTCTGCTCCGGCATTACCGCTGCGATATTTCCGCTCCGGCGTTTCTGCTCCGGCATTACCGCTGCGATATTTCCGCTCCGGCAATTTGCTTCAATATTCCTCCGCAAAATCCTTACGCTCACCGCATCAGAATCACCACAAAATACTGCTTCCCGTCCTTTTCCCTGTGGGCCATCCCCAGGCTGCGGTAATATTCCAGGGAATACTTCCGGTCGGTCTTTGACTGGAAACGTTTATCCAGCTTTTCCTTTATTTTATCAAATGCCTCTGACGCGTCCTCGCAGTCCCTCACGTACAGCTCCAGACAGGAAGCACTTCTTCTGTAGTTGATAACGGAGAGGTAATCGTTAATGGTACCTTCTCCGGGAATCCTGTCATCTGCATAGCCCCCTGCCATGGCTCCCTCCAGCCTGTGGTCCGCCGCCTTGTTGAGGGTCATATCCATCTGAAAGCCCGCGTACCGGTCATAGACACGGTGCATATCACCGTCATATTCATCCTCACGGTCCGGGTATTCCTCAAAGAATAAATCCCTCTTTTCCTCATTCAGCTGGTCAAACAAATCCTGGGCCATAAGGTCGTAGCATCCTGCGTCATAGGCCCCTCCGCCTGTATTTTCCACCCAGCCTGCCGAAACCAGGGCTCCCTGTGCTGAGAACTCGTATTTCCCGTTATCCAGTATCAGCTCTCCCAGGTTCATGCCCCCATCTTCGTGGAAGTAATACCACTCCCCGTCCACTTCCCGCCAGCCTGTAACCATGGCCCCATTTTCATCCATGTAATAGGACCTTCCGTCTGCCTGCAGCCATCCCCTGTGTAAAGTTCCATCCGGTTCCAGCCAATACCATATTCCCTCTGTCTGGTTCCAGCCCGGTATATATGAAACGCTTATCTCCTGCGCCTGCTCATCTGCCAGAACTGTCACGGGTCCGGTCCCCTCAAAGGCCCACAGAGCTCCCGCAGCAGCCAGAATGACTGCACATATTCTATATCTCATGCCATTTGCCCCCCGTTCCTTATATATATCCATTATACACCTTTTATACTGTTAAACAACGTCCATTTTGTTAATTGACTTTTGTTTATTTATTGACTATAATGGATTATAATAAATTATGGCAAAAATACAATGATTAATTTCCTTCATTTTGATGGTTAATCAACATTTTTTCCATTTTTGTGCAAAATACAATTGTTAAATCTTTGTAAATACACGCAAACCCACATAAACAAAAGGAGGAACAGATAATGGGCATTGAACCTGTGGACCGCCGGGTGCGTAAGACCCGCAGACAGCTTCGTGAATGTCTTATAACATTGCTCAAGGAGAAAAAGGTCCAGGATATCACGGTTCGGGAGCTGACCGACATGGCGGACTTAAACCGGGGTACCTTTTATCTCCACTATAAGGATGTGTTTGACCTTCTGGAAAAAACAGAAGCAGAGCTCCAGGAAGATTTCAACCAATTGGTCTGTAAACATGACGCCGTGGATCTAAAACAGCGCCCTTCTGTCATATTCAATGAAATATATTCCTTAGTATATGATAACGCGGACCTGATTGAGATTCTTCTGGGAGAAAACGGGGATTTGAATTTTGTAAACCGTCTGAAACAGCTCATACGTGAAAAATGCCTGAAGGACTGGATGGAGGTATTCCGCTCCGGCAATGCAGCTGCCTTTGACGCATTCTTCTCCTTCATCGTGTCAGGATGCATCGGCCTGGTACAGTACTGGCTCCAGACAGGCCTCAAGGAAACGCCGGAACAAATGGCAAAGCTGA
>PPYE01158570.1_pt1 | contig 11378 bp, 10 predicted proteins | sample 1559881 | NCBI WGS metagenome assembly PPYE01 (sample SAMN08240022, study PRJNA423297) | Human gut metagenome, whole genome shotgun sequencing project.
GGAAGAAAATGGCTTTCTTGACAGATCATGAACATAATCCGTCATATATCGCCAAATATTTAATAAAAAAAGGATGGCCTAAAGAAACTCGGGCCGCTGCTTGCGAACATATTTCATATGAAACTCAGCATATAAACACCGGTATGCTGAAAGAGATCACGATGCTGGACGGTTTTGGTGAATCTGTATTGGTGGTGATGGGATAATGTACACATTTGGAATTAATGATGAGGAATTTATAAGAGGAAAGGTGCCGATGACAAAGGCGGAAGTTCGCGCGATGATTATGGTTAAGGCACGGATTGCCCCTGAAGATACGGTGGTTGATATCGGTGCAGGAACTGGATCGATTACCGTTGAAGCAGCTCTTTGTGCAAATAAGGGTATTGTATATGCCATAGAAATGAATCCGGAAGGGATTGATTTAATTAAACAGAATGCAGAGAAGTTCGGTTGTAGGAATATCTATCCTGTTTTAGGAAGCGCGCCGGAGGCAATGGCGGAACTTCCTATGACGGATGTAGTAATTATCGGTGGTTCCGGTGGAAATATGCATGAAATTTTAAATAAGGCAACTAATATTTTGCGACCGGACGGACGAATCGTTCTGACTTCAGTTACTGCAGAGACGACGGGTGAAGTGGTGAATGAGTTCAAGGACAGACCTTTTACGTTTGACGGTTTTCAAATGCAGATTAACCGTTTAAGAAAGCTTGGCAGATATCATTTATTCAATCCGATGAGTCCAATATTTATTTTTACTGCTATAAAAAAAGAGGAGGTTTAATATGGCAAAAATTTATTTTATCGGAGCAGGTCCCGGAGATCCTGAATTAATTACAATAAAAGGTCAGCGGATTATTGCAGAGGCTGATGTAATTATTTATGCAGGTTCTCTCGTTAATCCGGAAATATTGAAATACGGAAAGAAGGATGTTCCCGTTTATAACAGCGCCACTATGAATTTAGATGAAGTGCTTAAGGTAGAATTAGAATCGATGCATAAAGGGAAAACGGTAGCACGTGTACATACGGGGGATCCTGCTATTTATGGTGCTATTCAGGAACAAATGGATGGGTTACGTGCGGCAGGCGTGGCAGAAGAACAGATGGAAGTGGTCCCCGGGGTGAGTTCCTTTTTGGCAACAGCGGCCGCTCTCAAACAGGAATATACGCTTCCGAATGTTTCCCAGACAATTATTATTACGCGTATGGAAGGCCGTACGCCTATGCCTGAAAAGGAAAAACTCTCTATGCTGGCACAGCATCAGGCAACGATGTGTATTTTCCTGTCTATCCAGGGAATTAATACAGTTATGTCGCAGCTGAAGGATGGCGGATATCCCGGAGATACACCGGTGGCGATTGTGGTTCGCGCTACTTGGCCGGATCAGAAGATTCTTCGTGGAACAATTGATACGATTGCTGATGTAATCCATGCGGAAGGTGTAGTACGGCAGGCAATGATTGTCGTTGGCCGTGTACTGGATACAGATTATGAGTTATCCAAATTATATGACAGCAGCTTTACGACTATGTTCCGTCAGGGAACCGATAAAAAATGAGGTATGCGATCATTTCCGTATCTGCAGAGGGGGCGCGGATAGGCCTTAGATTAAAAGCAACTCTAAAGGGAGATATCACATTATATGAGCATCAGGAATGTGCAAGCGGTGCGGAAGCCAATTATTTTAAGAAAACGGCAGCATTGACTTCTGAAATTTTTGGAAGGTATGATGGCCTGATTTATATCATGGCAGCCGGGATTGCGGTACGTTCTATCGCAGCCCATGTGGTGAGTAAGGCAAGTGATCCGGCCGTGCTTTGTATGGATGAATGTGGTAAGCATTGTATCTCCTTATTATCCGGACATTTGGGGGGAGCCAATAAGTTGACGCGGGAAGTCGCGGCAGCAATTGGTGCTGCCCCTGTCATCACTACGGCAACGGATGTGCATGAAAAAAGAGCGCCTGATGATATAGCCAGAGAGCTTATGATGCGCGTTGAACCGCTGGATACATTGAAACCCGTTAACAGCGTTATAGCTGCCGGGAAAAGATTTTCCTGGTTTCTGGATTATCAGGTGGAGGGGGCTAAATCTATACGAAAAAGGCTTCTTGAGATAGGCATATCTTGTGCCAGCAGTGATCTGATAAATGAAAATGAGTTTGATGCCTGTGTAATTATCACGGAAAGAAATGTAAAATGTTCTAAGCCTTATGTGTACTTACGGCCTAAAAACTTATATGTTGGTATAGGATGTAAACGGGGAACTTCGGAAGCATTCATTAAAAAGGCCTTTTATGCAGCCTTAGAAAAGATAAATGTTTATACATATCAAGTGGCTTCATTGTCCAGTGTGAATCTTAAAGCCGATGAAAAAGGATTACTGGATTTTGCGAAACACATAGATAGGCCGATTCACTTTTATACAGTTGAAGAGCTAAGAGAAACGGAAGCAGAAAATCATATTGAGATATCAAAGTTTGTAGAAAAAACGATTGGAGTAGGAAACGTATGTCAGTCAGCAGCATTAAGAGAGTCCATGGGGGGGAAGACGCTTCTTCCGAAAACAAAATTTGCCAGTGTGACAATTGCTATTGCGGTGGGATTGTCCGTGTAGTTGGAATTGGGCCTGGACATGAAGCGGAAATGACAGAAAAAGCGATAAATGCTATTCAGAAATCCGATATTATTGTAGGGTACAATACATATATTGCCCTCATTAAAGACAGGATTGCCGACAAAGAAATTGTAGGAAATGGGATGCGGCAGGAAGTGGATCGATGCCAGAAAGCAGTCGATTTAGCTGTGGAAGGGCATAAAGTTGCGGTTATTTCTTCTGGAGACCCGGGCGTTTACGGCATGGCTGGACTTGTACTTGAACTTATTCAAAAAATTCCTGAAGAAAAACGTCCGAAGTGTGAAATTATTCCGGGGTTGACAGCTGCCAATACAGCTGCTGCAGCTTTGGGAGCTCCGTTGATGCACGACTATGCGGTAATCAGTTTAAGCGATCTGATGACGCCTTGGGAACAAATACAGAAACGGGCAAGCCTGGCAGCAGAAGGAGATTTTGTTATTGCCATTTATAATCCTAAGAGCCGTGGCCGTACGACCTATTTAGATCAGATTCGAAATATAGTCCTGCAATTCAGGAAACCTGGGACTCCGGTAGGGATTGTGAGAAAAGCAGGGCGTCCGGGAATGAATTGGACAATCAGTACTTTGGAGAAATTGCCTGAAGAAGATGTAGATATGCAGTCAACTGTTATTATCGGGAATAGTAACTCTTATATTGCTGATGGACATATCATCACTCCAAGGGGGTATAAGCTTTGATCTGGATTATTTCGGGAACGCAGGACGGCCGTGAGATAGGAGCGAAACTGGCAGACCGGGAAATAAATAAATCCCCGGAAAAGCGGCAGGAAATTCTTATGACTGTAGTAAGCCAATATGGTAAGGTATTAGCTGCCCACAAAGGGATTGATGTTGAAGTAGGGCGGTTCAAACAAGAGGACATGGTACGAATTATTAAGGAGAAGCATATAATCTTGATTCTTGATGCCAGCCATCCCTATGCGGCGATTGTGTCTGAAACAGCACGGAGTGCATGCAAGGAGGCTGGTATTGACTATGTACGGTTTGAACGTCCTGAGATTTCGCTTCCCTATTATGATAAACTTTATCATGCCAAGGATGAGTTTGAAGCAGCAGGCATGGCAGGAAAACTGGGGAAAAGTGTTCTTTTGACAACAGGATCTAAGACTTTGTCAGCATTTGTCCATTCGGAGGCATTGAAGGGAAAGAAAATATGGGCAAGGGTGCTTCCTGTATCAGGAGTTATTAAATTGTGTGAGAATCTGGGGATGAAAGCCAAGCACATCTTAGCAATACAGGGGCCATTCTCTTATGAAATGAATTTGGCAATGATTCGTGATTACAAGGCTGATGTAATGGTTACTAAGAACAGCGGGCTTGTTGGCGGTAGTGACACAAAGCTTAGGGCAGCGATGGATGCGGGAATATCTGTAATCATTATCGACAAGCCTGCAGCTGATTTATCGGGCTTTCCTGTATTCTCGACACAGCAGGATATTTTAGATTATATGGAGGAATATTATGGATTTCATTAAGAACCCAAGAGCTATTGAAGAAAAGAGCATGGATCTGATCGATCCTTTTGTCAGTGATATAGATTTAACCTCAGAAGAAATTACTGTTTATTCACGTATGATTCATGCGTCCGGTGATGTGGACTATGGTCATCTGATTGCGACCAGCAAGGGGGCTGTCGCGGCGGGCATTGATGCTCTTGCGAAGGGATGTAATATTTATACTGATGTAAATATGGTAAAAGCGGGTATTAATAAGAATGCTCTGTCTGTATTGGGAGGAGAGGTGTTTTGCCGCGTATCCGATCCGGAAATCGCAAAAATTGCCAAAGAAAAAAATATAGCCCGCTCCATGGCTGCAATGAATTCTTTTGGGGCAGATTTAAACGGCTCAATTATCGGAGTGGGGAATGCACCGACGGCTCTGTATGAAGCTATTCGCATGGTGGAGGAAGACGGGATTAAACCGGCATTGATTATTGGCATTCCTGTTGGATTTGTCGGCGCGGCGGATTCTAAGGAACAACTTGTTAGAAAAGCTCCTTGTCCATTTATTACAGTAAGAGGAACAAAAGGCGGCAGCTCTATTGTTGCCTCTGTCATAAACGCATTAATGTTTAATCTTGTACAAAGAGATCACATGCTTTATGTACAGGGAAGAAAATGATGTTTTGTTATATTAATAAAACCTTGACAGAGTGAACAGAAGTAATAATATGATGATATACAGGTTGGTTTTTATTGCTTTTTGTTTATGGTTATATTGCATGATTTTGTAGGAGGAACTGTTGGGTAAAGAATCGGATACAGGTAAAACTAAGACACTACGGCTTATCATGTTAGGGGGATTTTTTTGCTTTACTTGTTGTGCAATGGTGGGAAGTCTTTTGTTTGGATCAGCAAATATTTCATTTCAAACGATTTTACATACATTGATAGGGAATGTCAGTACAACGGATGAAATGGTTATTTGGAATATCCGTTTTCCAAGAAATATAGTTGGTGCATTAGTGGGAGGAAATTTGGCAGTTTCCGGTGCCATTCTTCAGGCGGTTATGAAAAATCCTTTAGCAGATCCGGGCATTGTAGGTGTATCCAGCGGAGCCGGTTTAGCAGGAGTTATCATGCTGATTTTTATGCCGGAAGCATCTCTGTTGCTTACTCCAGTGGCTTTTATCGGTGCTATGTTGTCCGCCTGTGCTGTATATTCATTGGCGTGGAAAAATGGAATCAGGCCGACACGTATTATATTGGCCGGTGTAGCGGTCAGTGCATTTTTAGGAAGCGGCATTTCTGCACTTTTGGTTTTCTACTCTGATAAAGTGCAGGGAGCTCTTTTGTGGATGGTTGGCGGACTCTCGGCAAGAAGCTGGCCTCAAGTAGAGGCGCTTTTCCCATATACGGTTTTAGGGCTCATTTTTGCATTAGCCGGATGTAAGGCACTAACGATTCTCAGTCTTGGAGATGAAACGGCAAGAGGACTTGGTGTGCCGGTGGAAAAAGTACGATTTTCTATGACAGCGGTGGCGGCTTTATTAGCGGCAGGTGCTGTCAGTATAGCGGGACTTATCGGGTTTGTAGGACTTGTAGTTCCCCACATTGTCCGTCTCATCGTTGGAACGGATTATAAATATGTAATTCCCGGTTCCGCTATACTGGGGGCAGGGGTTCTTGTATTTTGTGATACATTGGGGCGAATACTTTTTTCACCGGTTGAGATTCCTGCAGGGATTATTATGGCCTTTCTAGGAGCTCCGTTTTTCCTGTATCTGTTAAGGAGGAGTTCATTAAAACCTGATGTAGGACGAGTTGAAGTAGCAGAGAAAGCGTTGAGTAGCTTTCATACCAATGAAATGGCCAGACAGGTGGCATTTCTGCCACAGGTGCATGAAATACCTAAGGATATGACTGCTGAAGAGCTGGTTTCATGTGGGCGATATCCATATCAACATTGGTGGACAGGCGTATCAACTCATGATAGAGATGTTATTCAAAGCGCGATGCAAAGGACAAATACTTTGCACCTAAAGGATAGATTGGCTGCCAACTTATCCGGAGGGGAACGTCAGCGAGTTTGGATTGCAATGGCACTTGCGCAAGAGCCGAAAATTTTGATTCTTGACGAACCTACGACTTACTTGGATATCTGTCATCAGTTGGAAGTGCTGGAGTTGGTATCAAAACTTAATCGGGAAGAAAATATTACCATCATTATGGTGCTTCATGATATTAATCAGGCGGTACGATATTCTTCAGAAATTTTTGTGCTCGAAAATGGAATTATAGAAAGACAGGGAACTCCTATTGATGTAATGACCCATGATGCAATTGCAGATATTTTTGAAGTTGATGCAGATGTGGAAATGCGAAGAGGGCGGCCCAGTATTTCCATAAATGGATTACTTGATTAGCGGATGTTAAACTGAATGCAATAAAAAACAGACTTGTAAGAATGGCTGAAAACACATTCTGCAAGTCTGTTTTTATTATTCATCTTTAAACGTTCTGCCATGGATGCACAAATCGATTTTGGTGTTTCCGCCGTGACCGCTTTGCCAGTAGCTCTAAGTATGGCAATTTTGGCAGGTACATACTGTGAAGCTTCTTTTTCTGCCTTTTGAATATCTGCTTCATATTTTTTGATTATTTTATCTGCCTGCTCCGTCTTTCCATACACTTGCCCCAAAAATTTCATAAGTGGAATATTGTCATTGATTCCATCATAGTTGATTAAAAGATAAGGAATTTTATTGCTCTGAAGAAGCGATTCTAATTTCCCATTTTGCCCTTTTTCACCAAGAACGAGATCAGGATTAAGTTCTACGAGCTTTTCCATGTTTATATGAGAGACTTGCCCCAATTCAGGTAAAGCTTTTGCGGAATCCGGTATGGGACTGGAAGTAGTCGGCCGAGCCAATGATGTTCCTCCAATCGCATATGCCATATTAAGCAGAGGAGTACTTAGTGTAACAATTCGCTTCGGTTGTGCCTGCATGGTAATGCTTTGTTCTTTATAGTGGTAGATACTGGCGGAAGGATTTGCTGATTTTTGTAGCGTATTCCCGCAACCGGCGGCAGCAAGGCATATGGCAGCAGCAAGAATAGCAACTTGGACCTTCTTCATGATAATCTCCTTTAGTTGTAATAGAAAAGAAAACCTCCGTCGAAAATGACGGAGGAATTTTTATATCAAAGAGCATTCCTCTCTTTAATATCTTATCACAAATTACTTCTGGAATGCAGCAAGAGCTTCATTCGCACGCTGTATGTACAGGGCACGAACATTTTCATTTTCCCCAAGACCGTGAATATAAGTATTTACTTTAAATCCTGCTTTTGTAAGAATACTCTTATGGCTATCTGGATCATCGCCTGCCATGTCATTGTTTGCGTGATCACCGGCGACCATCATAATTGGCATAAGGGTGACATTCTTAAACCCTTTTGCTTTTAGTTTCGGAATGACATCATCCAGATTTGGACGACCTTCAACAGAGTAAACAAATACATTATTCATCCCTAATTTTTCTATACGATCCTGAATGACAGAATAGTAAGCATTGCCCGGATGTGGTGTACCATGTGCCATAATAAGAGTAGCATCTTCTTTTCCCATGGCAGGGAACTGGCTCTTTACTGCATTCAGGAAATCAACAACCTGATCCGGTTCCCCTTCTGTACCCTGGAAATACATGAGTGGGGTGGCAAGAGAGAGTTCTTTGAATTTAGACATCTGCATTTTTGTGATAATCGAATCATAGCTATATTCCATGCCCGGGATAACATCCAAAGATACGACAGCAACACGGGTATATCCTTCAGCTTTAAGCTTGCTAAAAGCTTCTTCCGGAGTCATCTTCTGGATACCTTCTTTTGCTTTAACTCGATCAATAATGATGTGAGATGTATATGCTTCAAAGACCGGGATATCAGGATGAGCTTTCTGAATAGCTGCTTCTACGGCATCAATTGTTTTCGCACGGGTATCAGCAAAAGTAGTACCAAATGTCATAACAAGAATGGCATCCTTGTTTTTCAGATTCTGGAGATCCGGGTTTGAATGGTGCCATACACCGATGGTGGAAGCTTCTCTGAGTGCCGGAGTAACGTCTTTTACTTCAGCATTCAACTCATAAGCACTCGCGGAGAGCCCCACGCCAAACACACATAATGCTGCTACCGAAGCGGACAGAATTGCTTTCATACTTTTCTTCATGAATATCACTCCTTAGTAAAATACCTGCATAACAGGTTAATCGTCAGTTTTTATTACCACAAATAAGAAATTTCCCTTAAACTTATTTTTGGTTTTATAAAAACTGCACTTTTTAAGATAATTATATATTAATACACGAAAGACACTAAGTCAATTAAAAACTGCTTATATTACCATAAATCTAGAATAAATTCAAACAAGAGTATAAGAATCATGCGAGCCATACTTGTATGGATATGATTTACTGTGAAAATGTATTATATAATATATGTAGAAGAATAGGAGTCCACTTCTTAGTTTAAACATATGGTACAATATATGTCACAATAATAGGAAAGGCTGTATTGAATGAAAGTATTTTCGGGTATTAATGATAAATTAGGAATAGATATGGGGTCCTCTCAAATCCGTATTTATTCTGATAAAAAGGTGATTTTGGAAGAAGCGAGCTGTGCAGCTTTAGAAGATAATAGTGGGAAAATCTTGGGGTTTGGCACAGATGCCATTATACGTAGTCATTCTTCTGGTGAAGATTGCCGTATTGAATGGACTATTAGAAATGGGATTATGGTGGATTATGAAATAACGAAAAAGATGCTTCGTTATTTTATTAATAAAGCCATCCGGCATTCCGTTAGCCGCCCCACAGTTATGATGGCAACACCCTGTGAAATCAGTTCCGTTGTTCGACATGCATTAGTGGATGCGCTTGCACATGCGGGGGCACAGCAAATATTTTTATTGTCAGCACCCGCTGCAGCGGCTATTGGTGCTGGTGTAATTATTGATACGCCAGAAGCTGTTTTATCCACTGTTATTGGCAAGGATGTTACAGACTGCGGCATTTATTGTGCAGGCGGAGTTGTTGAAGAACATGGGATTTCTTTCGGGGGAAAAACCATTGATGAAGGTATCCGCAGGTTCGTCCAGGCAAAATATCACTTGATGATCGGAATGACACAGGCAGAACAGTTGAAACGGGAATGGATATCGGTGGTACATACCGGAGAATCTAGTACATTTACCATTAGAGGAAGACGTATAGCTGACGGCGTTGAAATTATACTGGAGTTAACTGAACGAAATTTATCACCGATTATGCAGCGTATTTTGCAGCCGGTCGTACAACTGATAAAGAAAGTAATGCGTGCGGCAACACCTGAAATGGCTGAAGATTTATTGAAAAATGGTATGATTTTATCTGGGGGGACTGCGAAATTATCCGGAATAGATGAGTGGATTGCTTCACAGATAGGGGTTCCTGTTTTTGTGGCGGATGAACCGGAAAATGTAAAAATTATAGATCAATCTTTTAGCAATTGGAGTGATTTGGAGCGCCTGAAAAGAGAAAATGAAAGCTTGAAAGCAGAGCAATCTCGATACAGTGGAATTCTTGCGGAAAATATTCGGTTAAGACGCCTCCTTAAATTCAGAGAGGGGTATACGCAATTTAATCTGCTGGGTGCATCTGTAATTGGTCGGGATTACGGGACATGGACAAATACCATGGTTATAGATTGTGGTGTAAATCAAGGTTTGAAGAAATACATGCCTGTTATAGTGCCGGAGGGCCTTGTGGGTTTTGTCAGTGAAGTATATACGGAATCGGCAAGAGTACAGCTCCTTATTGATCCCAGAACGATGGTAGGAGGCATTATTCAGCGGCCGGCTTCTCGTGTAGCCTCAATGGTATCTGGAAATACAGGGAAATTAGGGGTTTTGTCTTTTGTAAATATAGTCAAAGAAGATGATGTTATAAAAGGGGATGTGGTTATTACCTCCGGGTATGGAGGTGTATATCCCAAAGGTTTGGTCATCGGAAGCATTCAGCAAGTTACGGATGATTCCGGGAAGCTGTCTTTAGATGCAGATATTAAACCCGCTGTGGACTTTGGTCATTTGGAAGAGGTCTTTGTTATTATGGATTCTATCCGTAAAACAGTTTCCGGTTAAATATGCATATGTACTGTCTATAGTTGGTGGATTGGTGCAGGATTTAATTATTGGGAATTTTTTTGGTCTGCATCTGCTGGCTTATATAGTGATTACCTTTATTTTTGTTAAATTTGTCAAAGGGAAATATAATCGCAATTGGTATGTTTCTGTAATTTCCGTAATCGTGGGCTCTTTAGCATTTATGGGTATTTCCACGTTGGTAATGTGGATTGCCGGTGTACCGTTGGTATCATTTTTATACTTGCTTTATATTGGAGTTCCTTTTATTGGATATAATGCAATATGTGCATTTTTACTGCATCGACCATTATGGTATTTTAAAATTGAGGGAGAGTCTCGGTGGTAATGAAAAGACGTGTACCGGGAATACTTGAAAATCTGTTGAAAAATAAGGAAGAAACGCGATATGCAAATTTAGCATATGTGTCAATTGTTTTGTTGACAATTTTGAGCTTTCGTTTATTTTTTATGCAGATCATAGAGGGATCTTACTATAAACAAGAGGCGGATGGAAATAGAATTCGGACTTTACCGATTATTGCTTCAAGAGGAGTAATGTATGACAGAAATGGAATCTTAATGGTAGGCTCACGTGCTTCATACGGCATAACAATGCCCGTAGATCGAAAGAAGAATAGCCTTCCGGAAACAGAGCTGCGAAATCTGGCGAATCTTTTGAAAACATCACCGGCCATGTTACAAAAAAAGATAGAGGATAATAAAGCTATTTTTGGTGCGATTTATCTTGCTAAAGATGTAAGCCTTGATGTGGCGACGGAAATTGAAGAAAAGAAAAATGATTACCCGGATATTGAAGTGGAAGTCCAGCCGGTAAGAGTGTATCCTTTTGGAAATGCCGGTGCTCAAATGCTGGGGTATGTAGGGGAAGCAGGTCCCGAAGATGTAGATAAAAACGGTAGACCTTACGCATCAAGCACATTGATAGGAAGGGCTGGTTTAGAATGGCAATACAATCAATATTTAGAAGGTACAAACGGGTCTAAAGTAATAGAAGTGAATGCTGCAGGTCAGCCGGTAAATTATACAGGCGGTGCAGCTGCCATATCGGGAAATAATATAAGATTAAC
>PPYE01663737.1_pt1 | contig 11377 bp, 12 predicted proteins | sample 1559881 | NCBI WGS metagenome assembly PPYE01 (sample SAMN08240022, study PRJNA423297) | Human gut metagenome, whole genome shotgun sequencing project.
TTATGCCCTTCACGCGGAGGAGAGCCTGGTGGCGCGGGACAGCACCAGCAGCTGGCCCCCGGCGGCGCAAAAGTTGCCGGACGTCGGCTACCTGCGACAGCTGAACGCCGAGGGGATCCTCGCGTTACGCCCGCAGCTGGTGTTAGCAAGCGCCCAGGCGCAGCCCTCGCTGGTCTTACACAAAGTGCAGGCGAGCGGGGTGAAGGTGGTGAACGTGCCGGGCGGCGAAAGTCTGTCCGCGATCGATAACAAAGTGGCCGTCATTGCCGAAGCGTTAGGCAAAACGGCGGCAGGCGACGCGCTGCGCCAGCAGCTTCAGCAGCAGATCGCCGCCATTCCAACGCAGCCGGTTGCTAAGCGGGTGCTGTTTATTCTCAGCCACGGCGGAATGAATACCCTGGTGGCCGGACAGCATACCGCGGCCGATGGCGCCATTCGCGCCGCCGGATTGCAGAACGCGATGCAGGGCTTCGACCACTATCGCGCCATGTCGCAGGAAGGGGTCGCCGCCAGCCAGGCGGATCTGGTGGTGATCTCCGCCGATGGTCTCAAAGGGATGGGCGGCGAAGCCGGGCTGTGGAAACTGCCCGGCCTGGCGCAGACCCCGGCGGGGCGTCATAAACAGCTGCTGACGATCGACGATATGGCCCTGCTGGGCTTCGGGCCGCGCACACCGCAGGCGATAATCGCGCTGCGAAACAAAGCGGAGCAGTTGCCCTGATGCGCCCTGCCCTCGCTCGCCGTTTGCTGCTGATGACGCTGCTGCTGGTCTCCCTGACGTTGTTTGCCACCACCCTCGGCGCCATGCGCTTGCCGCTGGTCAACCTGCTGCCTTCCGGGGATGACATGCTGCGCCATATCTGGCTGACCATCCGTCTGCCGCGGGTGCTGCTGGCCCTGCTGGTGGGCGCGGCGCTGGCCCTCTCCGGCTGCGTGATGCAGGGGCTGTTTCGCAACCCGCTTGCCGACCCGGGCCTGCTGGGCATCAGCAGCGGCGCCGCGCTGGCGGTGGCCAGCTGGCTGGTGCTCCCGTTCTCCGCTGCGGGGCTGATCGCCCTGTATATGCCGATGCTGGCGGCGTTTATTGGCAGCCTGGCGGTGATGGTGGTGATTTTCATCCTCAGTCGGGCGGAGGAGGGTTCGCTGTCGCGCCTGCTGCTGGTGGGGATCGCCATCAACGCGCTGTGCGGCGCGCTGGTCGGCGTCCTGTCCTGGCTGAGCAATGACGCCCAGCTGCGCCAGCTGTCGCTGTGGGGAATGGGCAGTCTGGGCCAGGCCGAATGGCCGACGCTGCTGGTGGCCGCGACCTTGATTATCCCGGCGGCGCTGGCGGTGTGGTGGATGGCGTCCCGCCTCAATCTGCTGCAGCTTGGCGATGAAGAGGCGCACTATCTTGGGGTCAACGTGCAGGCGCTGCAGCGCTGGCTGCTGCTGTGCAGCGCGGTGCTGGTGGCCGTCGCGGTGGCCATCAGCGGAGTCATCGGCTTTATCGGCCTGGTGGTGCCGCACCTGATGCGCCTGTGGCTGGGACCGGACCATCGCGGACTGATCCCCGGCTCGCTGCTGGCCGGCGCGATCCTGCTTCTGCTGGCCGACACCCTGGCCCGCACCGTGGCGGCGCCGGCGGAGATACCGGTCGGTCTGCTCACCAGCCTGCTGGGCGCCCCCTGGTTTCTGTGGCTGGTCTTTCGTCGGGAGAACTCCAGACATGGTTAATGAATACTGCGCCCAGGGGCTGTCACTTCACCTTGGTAAACGACAGATTATCGACAACGTCTCCGTCGCGCTGCGCGGCGGCGAGATGACGGCGCTTATCGGGCCGAACGGCGCCGGGAAATCCACTCTGCTGCGCCTGTTGACCGGCTATCTGACTCCGGACAGCGGCACCCGCCATCTTGCAGGCAAGCCGCTGGAGACCTGGTCCCCCGAGGCGCTGTCGCGCCGGCGGGCGGTCATGCTGCAGCGAACGGCCCTGCAGGCCGACTGGACATGGCGCGACGGCGCGCCGCAGGGCTGGCTGTTTCTCGATGAGCCCACCTCGGCGCTGGACCTTTACTATCAGCAGCACCTGCTGCGTTTGCTCAAACGGCTCACCGCCGGCGGGCAACTGCATGTCTGCGTGGTGCTGCATGACCTTAACCTCGCCGCCCTGTGGGCCGACCGCATTCTGTTGCTTCACCAGGGACATCTGGTTGCCCAGGGCACGCCGCAGGAGGTGATCCAGCAGCCGGTTATCCATCGCTGGTACGGGGCGGATGTCCGCCTCGTCCAGCACCCGGACAACGCGGTCCCCCAGGTTTATCTGGCGCCATAATCCCCGCGCGGCGCAACTGGAATCCGGATCGCGCCGCGCTTACGCTTTCTGGCAATAATTGCCTGCATTATATTATTGAGGGTCATTTATATTTAAAATCTATACCAATGGCGTAATAACCCAATGAAATATTTACGACAGCTATTTTTAAATATAAACCATCATTACAGAGAAGATATTTCCCGTATTAATCCAAAAACGACACATTGATTATTTACTGCGCTTAATCAACTCGATACACTGTTTTCTTACTAATGATAATAGAGGGAAGAAGAAGCATGGCTATTCCAGGTAATATGTGGATATACGACGACGGTGGGGCACTAATCAAAGGTGGTTGTGATGTTGCAGACAGGGAGTTCAGCATCGAATTTAAAGGGTTTCATCACAATCTCTCCATTCCCACTGATAATGCCACTGGCAAGCCTACCGGCACTCGTCAGCACTCACCAATGATCATCGTTAAAGAATTCGACTATTCCAGTCCATACCTCTACAAAGCAGTAGCTACTGGTCAGAACCTGAAATCTGCTGAAATCAAATGGTATAAAATCAGCGATGCTGGTCAAGAAGTGGAATACTTCAATATGCTACTTGAAGGCGTCCGAATCGTATCAATATCTCCTACAATGGCTTCCCCAGAAGACAAGAACAACAACCATCTTGAATCTGTCGAACTTAGATATGAGAAGATCACCTGGAAACATTGTGACGGAAATATAATTTTCACCGATGCCTGGAATGAAAGACAAACAGCATAATAGATGAGCAAATGGATACGACAGAAGAACTAAATGGAACCTATTTCTATCACGGACAATCCAATCTTTCGGCTGGTGAACTTTTTGATGTCATTTTTCTTGAACAATTTTGTGACGAACTTGGCATTGGTATTGAATCTGGTGCCGCTATCCTCGCCGGGCAACCTTGGCTAAAAACCAGAACAAAGCCAGGAGAGGCAATAAAAGGAACAAGTGTTGTTTCTAAATATGGAAGGATGCTTCTGAGAAATGCGAAAACTCCATTTGGTATTAGGGTTCCTACACCCGTTGGTGTAAGAATGAGAAAAACGAATAGTCTTGCTGCTGTTATCGCCCGTTATGTTCCGTGGTTAGGTTGGATAGGACTTGTAAACTCAATTTATCAAGTTTCAAGAAAAACTCAGGAAAAATACAACCTAATAGCTCGCCCCAAAGACCGTATACAATGGACATCCTTTTAATGAAAAGCATTCAAGATCAGGTTTTAGACTTGTTTAAAGATGAGATTTCAACCCGTTTAGATAAAAATTGGAAAGAAATCCCATTGGAACTTGATTATGACTTATTTGATGCTCCCGGCGACGATCTGCATGACGCTTTAAATAAATTTGAACAAAAATTTAATGTTGATCTTTCCAGTGTTAAATGGTCGTGTTATTTCCCTTGGGAGAATACTCCAATGCTAACTCGGTGGTTTAAAGTAAAACGAGAAGATGTAGAAAAAACGCGTAAACCTTTAACTATCAAAATGTTTGCCGAATCAGCAAAAGCAGGTAAATGGCTTTACGACTAGCAACCACAAGCCGTTGTCGTAACGAGGTCTACGGCCAGAAGGCAGAACAACATCGACGGCGAACGTAATGTATGAAGACGATCGCGTGGCGGCGGTTCAATTACTGTGACGGTACCCCGCCCCCTCTGCAACTGGAATCCGGATCGCGCCGCGTGCTTTCGTCGGTTTCCCTCACCTGCCCATCTCCGTTATTATGTCTCATCCATGTGATAACGACGACAACTACAAAATCGCAGCCATTTCAAATCAGGGATCTGGATAACACCCCATGAGCACAATTGACAATCTCGACGCCCACACGCCGATGATGCAGCAGTATCTCAAGCTAAAGGCGCAACATCCTGACATTCTGCTGTTTTACCGGATGGGGGATTTTTACGAGCTATTTTATGACGATGCGAAACGCGCCTCGCAGCTGCTCGATATCTCGCTGACCAAGCGCGGCGCCTCCGCGGGCGAACCGATACCCATGGCCGGCATCCCCCACCACGCCGTAGAGAACTACCTCGCCAAACTGGTCAATCAGGGCGAGTCGGTGGCCATTTGCGAGCAGATTGGCGACCCGGCCACCACCAAGGGGCCGGTCGAGCGTAAAGTGGTGCGTATCGTCACCCCGGGCACCATTAGCGATGAAGCGCTGCTGCAGGAGCGCCAGGACAACCTGCTGGCCGCCATCTGGCAGGACAGCAAAGGCTTCGGCTACGCGACGCTGGATATCAGCTCCGGGCGCTTTCGTCTGAGCGAACCGGCCGACCGCGAAACCATGGCGGCAGAGCTGCAGCGCACCAACCCGGCGGAACTGCTGTATGCGGAAGATTTTGCCGAATCGTCGCTGATCGAGGGCCGCCGCGGTCTGCGCCGTCGCCCGCTGTGGGAATTTGAAATCGACACCGCACGCCAGCAGCTAAACCTGCAGTTCGGCACCCGCGATCTGGTCGGCTTCGGCGTCGAAAACGCCCCGCGCGGCCTGTGCGCCGCCGGCTGCCTGCTGCAGTATGTCAAAGACACCCAGCGTACCTCGCTGCCGCACATCCGCTCCATCACCATGGAACGCCAGCAGGACAGCATCATTATGGATGCTGCCACCCGCCGTAACCTCGAGATCACCCAGAATCTGGCCGGCGGCACCGACAACACCCTGGCCTCGGTACTCGACTGTACGGTGACGCCGATGGGTAGCCGGATGCTCAAGCGCTGGCTGCATATGCCGGTCCGCGATACCGCCGTGCTGGTGGAGCGCCAGCAGACCATCGGCGCGCTGCAGGAGCGCTATACCGAGCTGCAGCCGGTGCTGCGCCAGGTCGGCGATCTGGAGCGTATTCTGGCGCGTCTGGCGCTGCGTACCGCCCGGCCGCGCGATCTTGCCCGCATGCGTCATGCCCTGCAGCAACTGCCTCTGCTGCGTGAGCTGCTGGCCGACGTTGACAGTCAGCCGGTGCAAAAATTGCGCGAGAAAATGGGCGAGTTCACCGAACTGCGCGAACTGCTGGAGCGCGCGGTGATCGACGCCCCGCCGGTGTTGGTCCGCGACGGCGGGGTCATCGCCCCTGGCTATAGCGAAGAGCTGGACGAGTGGCGGGCGCTGGCCGATGGCGCCACCGATTATCTCGATAAGCTGGAGATCCGCGAGCGCGAGCGGCTGGGCCTCGATACCCTGAAAGTCGGCTACAACGCCGTCCACGGCTACTACATCCAGATCAGCCGCGGCCAGAGCCACCTCGCGCCGATCCACTACGTGCGCCGCCAGACGCTGAAAAACGCCGAACGCTACATTATTCCTGAGCTGAAGGAATACGAAGATAAGGTGCTGACCTCCAAGGGCAAAGCGCTGGCGCTGGAAAAACAGCTTTATGACGAACTGTTCGACCTGCTGCTGCCGCATCTCGCCGATCTGCAAACCAGCGCCAGCGCGCTGGCCGAGCTGGACGTGCTGGTCAACCTGGCGGAACGCGCGGAAACCCTGAACTACTGCTGCCCGACCTTTAGCGATAAGCCAGGCATTCGCATCAGCGAAGGCCGCCATCCGGTGGTCGAGCAGGTGCTGAAAGAGCCGTTTATCGCTAACCCGCTGCAGCTGGCGCCGCAGCGGCGGATGCTGATCATTACCGGGCCGAACATGGGCGGTAAAAGTACCTATATGCGCCAGACCGCGCTGATTGCGCTACTGGCCTATATCGGCAGCTACGTCCCGGCGCAGAAGGTGGAGATCGGGCCCATCGATCGCATCTTCACCCGCGTCGGCGCGGCGGATGACCTGGCCAGCGGCCGCTCGACCTTTATGGTGGAGATGACTGAAACCGCCAATATCCTGCACAATGCCACCGAGCATAGCCTGGTGCTGATGGATGAGATTGGCCGCGGCACGTCCACCTACGACGGGCTATCGCTGGCGTGGGCCTGTGCGGAAAATCTGGCCAACAAAATCAAGGCGCTGACGCTGTTCGCCACCCACTACTTCGAGCTCACCCAGCTGCCGGAGAAAATGGAAGGCGTCGCCAACGTCCACCTCGACGCGCTGGAGCACGGCGATACCATCGCCTTTATGCACAGCGTGCAGGACGGCGCGGCCAGCAAGAGCTATGGCCTGGCGGTCGCCGCGCTGGCGGGGGTGCCGAAAGAGGTGATCAAGCGCGCGCGGCAGAAACTGCGCGAGCTGGAGAGTATCTCGCGCCCCGGAAGAGACCTCGCCTGCGGTTGAGGCGCTGGAGAATCTTGATCCGGACTCCCTGACCCCGCGTCAGGCGCTGGAGTGGATCTACCGTCTGAAAAGCCTGGTCTAGCCACCCATTAAGGTGAAAAACGGCAGCGCTGTGAAGCGCTGCCGTTTTAGTAAACAAAAAAATGGGTGCTAGAGGATGCGTCCTGACAACCCATACGCGGGGTTGCCCTCGCGCGGATGCTACTTCTTCGATTCGTAAGCGAGAACAGCTTTAAACTCAATATTACGCTCTTTAATACTCAGCTCGCATAGTGAGCTGTGCACCAACAGCGTAAATCCCAGTACCGTAATACAGAGTACGATGATTGCCACAAGGGCATATTTTGTCAGCATATCTTGCCTCCCTGCAAAGAAGAGACTAACATCTGAATTGTCTATGTTCATTCGCTAGCCTCAGTTGATAGAAATATCTCCTGGGGCTTTCGTCTGTCTGGGGGCCTGGTAATGCTCAAGGCCAGACAGCCTCAAGCACCCGCCGCAATTCTACACTCGTCAGGGCGTGAAATTTATCTGCAAGGAATTAATCAGACGAATTTTATAATAATCTGGATGCAGGCTCGCAAAGTCATCCCGGTATATTAACCCTTCACGTAATTTTTTAATTTAATGAAAAAATAATTTCCATAATTGTACTAAATATAAAAAAGGCCCGACTTAGCGGGCCCCTTTCATTAACGCTTATCTTCCGGCAATAGCGGCGGTACGTGCGGCACCTGCGGCGCCTCATCGATATCTTTCTGCGTCATGCGGAACGCTTCCGGATAGTGTTCGCGGCTGGTGCGGCGCAGCGGCTCGGTATCTCGCCAGGTGTAAAGACAGTGCTGGCACTGATACACGGTCCAGACCCCTTTCACCGGCGAGGTCGCCATGACTTCAATCTTTTCATCGGCGCAACGTGGACAAATCATCTTCTTCTCCTTATTTACGGTTGGCCAGCATAGCGGTCAGTTTTTCAGCCCAGGCTTTGGTTTCCGGCAGATCCTGCACCGGCTGGCTGTAGTGACCGCGAAGGTCCGGCGCAACCGGGGTGGTGGCGTCGATAATCAGTTTGTCGGTAATGCCTGCCGGGCTGGAGCCTGGGTCAAGTTCAAGGACCGACATGTTCGGCAACTGCACCAGGTCTCCCGCCGGGTTAACCTTCGAGGAGAGCGCCCACATCACCTGCGGCAGGTTGAACGGGTCGACGTCTTCATCAACCATGATCACCATCTTCACATAGCCGAGGCCGTGGGGAGTGGTCATCGCCCGCAGGCCCACCGCGCGGGCAAAACCGCCGTAGCGTTTTTTGGTGGAGATGATCGCCAGCAGACCATGGGTGTACATGGCGTTGACCGCCTGCACTTCCGGAAATTCGGCCTTCAGCTGCTGATACAGCGGTACGCAGGTCGCCGGGCCCATCAGATAGTCAATCTCGGTCCACGGCATACCGAGGTAGAGCGATTCAAAAATCGGTTTGCTGCGATAAGAGACTTTGTCGATACGCACTACCGTCATGTTACGACCGCCGGAGTAGTGACCGGTAAATTCACCGAACGGCCCCTCGATCTCACGCTTACGCCCTTCAATGACCCCTTCGAGGATCACTTCCGAACCCCAGGGCACGTCAAAGCCGGTCAGCGGCGCGGTAGCGATGGGATACGGGCTCTCGCGCAGCGCGCCAGCCATCTCATATTCAGACTGATCGTATTTCAGCGGCGTGGCGCCCATCAGGGTAATAATCGGGTCGTTACCGAGGGTAATGGCGATCGGCAGATCTTCCCCACGCTCTTCCGCTTTGTGCAGATGCAGCGCGATATCGTGCATCGGTACCGGCTGCAGGCCGAGCTTGCGCTTGCCTTTCACTTCCATGCGGTAGATACCGACGTTTTGCTTACCGAAGTTATCTTTATCCAGCGGATCGCGCGAAACGACACAGGCTTTATCGAGGTAGAAACCGCCGTCACCATCGTTGAGGCGGAACAGCGGCAGAATATCGAACAGGTTGATATCATCGCCATCAACAGTATTTTCTGCCCACGCCGGGTTGGCGCGGCGCTCTGGCGTCACCGGGAAGTTATCCCAGCGGCGAATGAACTCATCAATCTGCTTTTTCACCGGCGTGTTAGGCGGCAGGCCCAGCGAGATGGCATGGTTCTGCCACGAGCCGATGGTGTTCATCGTCACGCGAGCGTCGTTAAAGCCGTGAATATTATCGAACCACAGCGCCGGGGCACCGTCGCCGATGCGTCCGGTCGCATTGGCGGCCGCCGCCAGATCGGGCTCAGCGTTCACCTCTTCACTGATTTTCAGCAGTTGTCCCTGGTCATCCAGCGCCTGCAAAAAGCTGCGCAAATCATCAAAAGCCATTATTCGATCTCCTGTGCAAATTGTTCTGCCGTGCGCAAGCCGTTCCAGCGGCGCGCTTTGTGATAGTCGAGGCCAAACTGATCCAGCACCCGGGTGACGATATGATTGGTGATATCGTCAACCGTCTCCGGGTGGTTGTAGTAAGCTGGCATGGGCGGGACCATCGCCACGCCCATGCGGGACAGCGCCAGCATGTTCTCCAGATGGATCGTGCTGAGCGGCATTTCCCGCGGGACCAACACCAGCTTGCGCCCCTCTTTGAGCACCACGTCCGCCGCGCGGCCCACCAGCCCTTCGGCATAACCCGCGCGAATGCCTGCAAGCGTTTTCATACTGCAGGGAATAACGATCATGCCGTCGGTACGAAATGAACCGGATGAGATGGTGGCGGCCTGGTCTGCCGGGCTGTGGGAAAAGTCCGCCAGCGCGGCCACTTCGCGCGCCGTCCAGGGCGTTTCCAGCTCGATGGTGGTTTTGGCCCATTTCGACATCACCAGATGGGTTTCCACCTCCGGCATATCGCGCAGCGCCTGCAGCAATGCCACCCCAAGCGGTGCCCCGGTGGCCCCCGTCATCCCAATAATCAGTTTCATTCCAGACCTCATTACTTTTGTTCGTGTACGAACTTTATATTTAAACTACCCCCTCCAGCCCTTATTGGCAAGATCGTTCGTATACGTGCGCATTTTTAATCAAAACGCAGAAAGGGTATAAAAAGGCGTACGAACGGCTATCATAGAGGTGACAGTTTTGTTACGGAGTATTCATGGAGTTACGAAACGAAGCATTCCACCTGCTGCGCCAGCTTTTTCAACAGCATACCGCCCGCTGGCAGCAGGCGTTGCCGGACCTGACTAAACCTCAGTATGCGGTGATGCGCTCGGTAGCGGAGCACCCCGGGATCGAACAGGTGGCGCTGATTGAAGCGGCGGTCAGCACCAAGGCTACGCTGGCGGAGATGCTCAGCCGAATGGAAGCGCGCGGCCTGGTGCGCCGGGAGCACGATCCGGCCGATAAACGCCGCCGTTTTGTCTATCTGACCGACGAAGGCGAGGCGTTGCTTAACCGTTCCATTCCGCAGGGCAATGAGGTCGATGACGAGTTTCTCGGCCGCCTGAGCGATGACGAGCGCGAGCAGTTCTCCCGGCTGGTGCACAAAATGATGGCGCCCTGAACGGGCGCTTAACCGACCTTCTCGCGCAGGAAGTCAATAAATGCCCGCACCCGGGTCGGCAAATGCTGCGAGTCGGGATAAAGGGCATACACGCCCTGCTGTGGGAAATGGTATTCCGGCAGGAGCGGCACCAGCTCCCGCTGCGCCACCTTTTTGGCTACCAGCCATGCGGGCAGCAAGGCGACGCCGCATCCCGCCAGAGCAAAGCTCATCAGCGCCGTAGCGCTATCAGCAGAAAACCGCGGCGCGCTGGCTATCGCGAAATCCACCTCTGTCTGGTGATCCGTGCGCAGCTGCCAGCGCAGCGGCGTCGGCAGGCGCTCGTGAATAATCCACTCAGCTTGCGCCAGATCGGACAGCGTCTGCACCGGATGGCTTGCCAGCCAGGCCGGAGAGGCGACGGGCAGGATCGCGAAACTGGCTATCCGCGTCGCCCGATAGCGGGAATTGGCCAGCGTACCGAGGCGTATCGCCACGTCAAATCGTTCTGAAATGAGGTCGGCATGACGGGAGGAGGAGACGTGGCGCACCCGCAGCGCCGGATGACGACGGGCGAACGCGGCCAGCGCTGGAATGATAACCTGCTCGCCATACTCCGGCGTGGTGGTGATCCGTAGCTCCCCGCTTAAGCCGCTATGGCTGGCCCGCACCTCATCCTGGAGATTTTCCGCCGCGTTCAGGAGCGCCACCCCGCGCTGATAGAACAGCACCCCGGCGTCAGTGAGCCGCAAACGCCGCGTCGAACGCAGCAGCAGCGTCACCCCCAGCTCATTTTCCAGCTGCCGTACGTTAAAGCTGACCACCGCCTTGGTCTGCCCCAGCGCCGCTGCGGCCAGGGTGAAACTGCCGGCATCTACCACGGCGATAAACATGGTCACGCGCTGAAGATTAAGCATCGTCGTCCGGATGATTGTCAAAAATATTCAGACAGTATATCCCGATTAGTCCCGTTTATCCCTCGCTGCGGCAGGTTTACAGTAGCCGCCTGTCTGAGGGAGTGAACCATGACCTACCGCCACCGCGTTGCCACCGTTTTTCTATTCGGCTTTTTTCTCGATTTGATCAATATGTTTATCGCCAGCATCGCCTTTCCGGCAATCAGCCGCGCGCTGGCGGTTTCCGTCTCGCAGCTGGCGTGGGTCAGTAATGCCTATATTCTCGGTCTGACGGTCGTTGTGCCGTTCAGCGCCTGGCTCAGCGGCGCTGGGGCAGACCAAGGCGGTGGTCAGCTTTAACGTACGGCAGCTGGAAAATGAGCTGGGGGTGACGC
>PPYE01258430.1_pt1 | contig 11376 bp, 6 predicted proteins | sample 1559881 | NCBI WGS metagenome assembly PPYE01 (sample SAMN08240022, study PRJNA423297) | Human gut metagenome, whole genome shotgun sequencing project.
ATTCATTAAGGATATTCAATATTATAACTGGAAAACAGGTGAGCCTACAAAGTATCAGGGACCTAACAATCAAACTGATGAACGTAAAAATGGTCTGAAACTGAACTTACAGACTTTGGTCAGCTATAACAATACGTTTGGAAAACATACTGTAGGTGCATTGGCAGGATACGAACAGGAATATTACCGTGAAGACTGGACAAAAGGATATCGGAAAAACTTTCTGAACAATGATCTTTGGGAGTTGAATGCCGGTTCACCTGATGGTCAGACTGCAGATGGTTCGGCTAATGAATATGCTTTGCGTTCATTCTTCGGACGCTTGACTTACGACTATGATAATCGTTATTTGGTTGAGGCAAATATCCGTCGTGACGGAACTTCACGTATCTTTAAGGACTCACGTTGGGGAGTATTCCCATCTTTCTCTGGTGCATGGCGAATTATTAATGAGCCTTTCATGGAAGGAACCCGTAATGTGTTGTCAGATCTTAAGCTGAGAGGCGGCTGGGGAGTTTTGGGTAATCAGGCTATTTCTTACTATTCTTACCAATCTGTACTTGATCAGGCTAATTATTCGTTTGGCGGAACTGTTGTACAAGGGGTAGCACCGGTCGATGGAGCTAACCGCGATTTGATCTGGGAGACTACCGAGACTTTGAACTTTGGACTTGACATGGGGTTTCTGGGCAATCAATATACTTTATCTATCGAAGGATACCGCAAATTGACGTATGATATTCTGATGAAATTACCCGTAAGTACCTTATATGGTTTAAATGCACCTTATCAAAATGCAGGTAAAGTAAAGAATACCGGTTTGGAGATAACGGCAGGTTATAAATTGAATACTCATGGCTGGAATTTTCAGGTATCGGCAAATGCCGCATATAATAAGAATGAAGTGATGGACCTGAAGAATGGTGGTGCACGCATTTGGAGTGGTAAATATTTCAACCAGGAAGGATATGCCATCAACTCTATCGGAGGATACATTGCCGAGGGACTTTTTAAAACTGAAGAAGAGGTTGCTAATAGCGCAACGATTCCCGGCACTGATACAGCACCGGGCGACATCAAGTACCGTGATATTAATAACGATGGAAAAATCGATGGAGAAGACCGTGTCTACATTGGTAACACCATGCCTAAGTGGACATTTGGCTTGAATCTGTTTGCCGAATGGAAAGGACTCGATGCTACTTTTCTGTTCCAGGGAGCAGCTGATGTGCAAGGCTATCTTGCAGGTCCGGGTGTAGTAGGTGAAATGATTGGAGCTAAGGGAAAGCCTTCTTATATGTATCGTGATTGTTGGGATGCTGAAACCAATCCGAATGGTAAGTTTCCGAGAGCATTCTCTTCTTATCGCCAGAACAACAGTATTTATAATCCCTCTTCTTTCTGGATTGTCAACTCTTCATATTTACGTTTGAAGAACTTCCAGTTGGGATATACACTTCCAAAAGAGTGGTGTAATATGATGGGAATTTCACGAATCAGAGTTTATTATAGCGGGCAGAATCTGCTTACCTTTACCAAATTTGATAAAGGGTTCGATCCGGAATCACCCGAAGGAGGAAGCTCTTATCCTCAGGTCAAAACAAATACATTTGGTTTAAACATTACTTTCTGATAGATAATACATATGAAAAAGATAATATATAGTTTGTTGTTTGCCGCTTTGTTCTCGGCATGTAGTACCGATTTTCTAGATCGGAATCCTTTGGACAAACCTTCAAACGAAGCCTTTTGGAGAACTGAAAAAGATGCCATGGCCGCAGCTACAGGGTGTTATAATGGTTGGTTTTCTATGGATGAAGTGATTTATGCCGACTGTGCGTCGGATAATGCTTATAATCCTTTTACTTGGGAAGGCTGGGCGGTACAGGCTGCAGGTACAGCGACCCCGACCGATCCGGGTTATAGTTATATGGGGTATGGAAACATGGTTCGCTATAATAATTTCCTGGAGAATATCCATCGCCCCGAAATGAATGAAGATTTACGCAAACGCTTGATAGCCGAAGTACGTTTTCTGCGTGCATGGGATTATTTTCAGAAAGTGACGCATTATGGTGATGTGCCCTTGGTAACTTCCGTTCTTGAAATTAAAAACGCCAATTTGCCACGTACTGAGAAAGCGAAAGTGGTTGAGTTTATCTTGAAAGAACTGAAAGAGATCGCTCCGCAACTTCCCGAATCTTACTCCGGAAGTGATGTCGGACGTATAACTCGTGGTGCAGCTTTGACACTGAAAGCTCGTCTGGAACTGTTCGAACATCAGTATGATGATTGTATGGCTACTTGTAGCGAAGTAATGGGATTGGGCTACGAACTGTTTCCTGATTATAAAGGTTTGTTTAAGATTGCGAATGAAAATAATTCGGAAGTTATTCTGGATGTACAATATGTAGAAAGCCTGTACGGTAACTGGGTTTTGGGAGTATTGCCTCCGGCCAGTGTGGGCGGATGGTGTTCTATCAATCCTACTCAATCACTGGTAGATGCTTTTGAGTGTGAAGATGGAAAAACAATCGAAGAGTCTGAGGTATATGATCCGAAAGAACCTTACCTGCACAGAGACCCTCGTTTGGCTGTTACCGTATTAGCTCCGGGAAATCTATACGAAGGAAAACGTTATGACCCAATCGATGTGAAAGATCCGAATGGAGATTATTATGCTCCCTACGGACGTTCTAAAACAGGATATCTAGTTCGTAAATATGTGGACGATTTGTCTGATTATGCAGATATGTGGGATTGTGGTATGAATGCCATTGTTATGCGTTATGCAGAAGTGCTGTTGATGTATGCCGAATGTAAAATAGAGCTGAATCAGATTGATAATTCCGTTTACGATATTTTGGACGACATACGTACCCGTGCTAAAATGCCGGTTGTAGACAGGACCCGATATACCGGTCAGGAGAAATTGCGTGAATTACTCAGAAGAGAAAGACGTGTGGAGCTTGCTATGGAAGGACTTCGGTGGTTCGATATTTGCCGTTGGAAAATCGGTGAACAAGTGTTGAACGGGAAGGTATATGGTTGTTTACTTGGAACGGTCGATCCTGTAACCGGTGCCCTTTCATTGACAAATGAACGAATTTTTGTTGAGAACCGGAAATTTGATCCGGCAAAGCATTATCTGTGGCCTATTCCGCAGACAGTGATTGATGCCACTCCGGCAATTGTACAAAATCCCCATTATTAATTTCTCTCTATTTGATATATGGTTAAGGTAATAGAGATGTTTTTCAGGATATTTTTTTTCTGTAGTATGCTTGTATTCTGCTCCTTCCCTGCATTGGCAGGGGAGGCAGAGGCAAGAGTGGTGTTGAACATGAATACCGGTTGGGCTTTTCATCGGGGAGAAGTTGAAAGCGGTGGGCAGCCCGGTTTGGATGATTCCGGTTGGATAGCAGCTATCATCCCTCATATTATGCAATTAGAGAAGAAGCATTGTGGAGGAGATATTATTTATGATGGAGTCGGGTGGTATCGACGTACTTTCAGAGTACCGTCACAATACAAAGACAAACAAATAAAAATTTCGTTTGAAGGAGTCATGAATGCTTGTGAAGTCTATTTGAACGGACAGAAGATTAGTGCTCATCGGGGAGGTTATGTCGGTTTTGTAACAGATATTACTACCCGGATAAACTGGGACCGGGACAATCTGCTGGCAGTTCGGGTTTCTGCCGAATATGATCCACTTACACCTCCTGGAAAACCACAGGCAGGTATGGACTTCTATTACTATAGCGGGATTTATAGAGATGTGGAAATGGTTATCAGTGATCCGTTACATATCACTCATGCTTTAGAAGAGGAAGAGGTAGCTGGAGGAGGCATCTTTGTTACTTATCCGGTAGTCGGAAAAGAAAAAGCCGTGACCCATGTTAAGGCTCATGTCAGAAACGAAGGGAAACGAAAGAGGAAAGCCCAACTTCGTACACAACTGATAGATAAGAGTGGAAAAATAGTGGCCTGTCAATTGACTCCTTTTCGGTTGTCAGCCGGTGAGGCCATTCATCTGGAGCAAAATCTGGAAATAGTACATCCATCGTTATGGCATCCCTATGATCCAAACTTGTATACGTTGCAAAATGAGATTGTTGAAAACGGTAAGGTTGTAGATTGTCATACTGAATCCATAGGTATACGTACTATTGCTTATACCCGCGACGGAGGTTTCTATATTAATGGCGAATCACTTTATCTGCGTGGAGCCAATCGCCATCAGGCATTTGCACATATAGGAGATGCAGCTGCTAATTCTATGCAAGAAAGAGATGTGATCGATTTGAAGCGGGGCGGATGCAATGCCGTCAGAGCAGCTCATTATCCGCAGGATCCTGCATTTTTGGCTGCTTGTGATAAGTACGGGTTGCTGGTAGTGGAGTGTATCCCCGGATGGCAGTATTTCAAGAACGATTCTACATTCATTTCCCGTCTTTATGAAGTTGGGAAGCAAATGATTCGTCGGGATAGGAATCACCCTTCCGTCATACTATGGGAAACAGCGCTTAATGAAAGCCGCTATCCGGCAGAGATAGCCCGGAATCTATATGCTATAGCACATACCGAATATCCCGGAGATCAGATGTACACTGCCGGCGACTACTTTGGACATGCAGACCGGGTAGACTGTTTCGATGTTTTTTATAAACAGGTATCCCGTTTTCCAAAAGACGGTGATGTGATGAGTAATTATCCGGAGGACCAGATCGCAGTGAAACCTTTGTTTTGTCGTGAGTGGGGTGACGGAGTAGGAGAAAAACCTAGGGTAAGCCTGATGGAAAATGAAGAAGAGCAATTGAAACAGTGCAGAGGGCGTTTTTTGCAACTTAACGGGCATGGATATTTCGACTGGTGCATGCTTGATGCTAATCCCAGAATGGGAGGACATTTTTTGTGGAGTTATAATGATTATGCACGTGGAGCAGAGCAGGAAACCATGTTTTGTGGGATAGTCGATATAAACAGATATCCTAAGTTCAGTTACTATATGATGCAGAGCATGCGTGATAAAGGAATATTCCAACCGGGATTATATGATGGGCCGATGGTATTTATTGCATCACAAAACACTGCTTCACGTTATGTTTCGTCAGTAAATGAGATCACCGTATTTTCCAATTGTGACGAAGTACGCCTTTTCCGTAATCATCATTTGATTGGAAAACAGATGCGTAAGGAGCGTACTCCTCTCTATCGTTCCATTGTAGAAAAAGGTGGGAGTCCCTGTTATGTTTTTAATGCCGGTACTTATGAGGCCGGTGAATTAGTGGCAGAAGGGATAGTAGATGGAAAAGTCGTTGCTACCCACAGTGTACGCACTCCGGAACAACCTCGACAGGTCAAAATCTGGTTGAAGGAAGAGAATATACAACCTGTGGCGGACGGATCGGATATGATTCCTGTCTACTTTAAGGTCTGTGATTCAAATGGTACTCTTGTCAATACATCGGATGTCCAAATACATATTTCCGTATCCGGTGAGGGAAGTCTGATCGGGGATGGAATAGAGCGTATCGGGATTAATCCCCAGTTGGTGGAAGGCGGAGTAGGATATGCGCTGATACGAACGACTTGTCGTCCCGGTAAAATTCATATTTCGGTTACGGCAGACGGACTCCGGGGGGACACCCGGGAAATTGTAACCCGGAGATACGACGGGGTATTTGTACCTGAAGGGTATCACGTTCCCTATTCCGGAGATGAAGAAGAGGGAGTTGTTGTAAAGGCTACTGCTTGGGAAAACGTCATCCGTACAAAAACTCCGTTAAAAGTGGTTCGGGTTGAGGCTACTTCGGAACAGAAACGCTATGAGGCTTCTCATATTACAGATGGAGATGATTTTTCATGGTGGATTGCTGATGATGAATCTCAGCCCCAGATCGTTCTACTTGAATTGGAACGATCTGTGAATGTGTTTGCCAGTCGGATTCGTTTTCAGAAGGATAGTTCTACTTATACCCATAAAGTCGAAATTTCTATCGACGGAAAGAGTTGGGAGACTCTATACGAACGAGAATGTACCGGATGGGATTTTAAGCCTGTGCAGATCGGTAAGGAACTGAAATATATGCGCCTTACCATTGAGAAAAGCTCGGAGGGAGCAGCCGGATTGGCTGAAGTTACATTGTATCAATAAATGAAAAAAGTAATGAATATGAATTATCGAAGTTTGACTCTATCCATTCTGTTAGGAATGATAGTACATTTCACTGTGGAGGCACAGACCTTGCCGGAGAAGCAATTTTTCCATCCCGACCGGGTGAAATATGATAAAGATTGTTTTACTATCGAAGGAAAGGATATTTTTATACTCAGTGCTGCGTTCCATTACTTCCGTTGCCCGCAGGAATTGTGGCGTGACCGCTTCCGGAAGATAAAAGAAGCCGGATTCAATACTGTGGAAACCTATGTCCCCTGGAATTGGCATGAACGGAATATGCCGAAGAGTGTGGACGACTATTCGCAATGCAATTTTGATGATCTGAAAGCATGGCTGCATATGGCACATGAAGAGTTCGGATTGTATACCATTGTCCGTCCCGGTCCTTTTATTTGTGCCGAGTGGGCCGGTGGTGCTTATCCGCGCTGGCTTGCCAGATTTTGCCCGGACAGCTATGATACCAGTTTCTGGCTTCGGAGCAACCATCCTGAGCACATGAAATGGTCGGAGCATTGGTACAATGCTGTTTGCCGGGTATTTAGTGAGGAACAACTCACTCGTAAGCAACCGGGTGAGAAGGGTATCATAATGGTACAATTGGAGAATGAATACATTTACTTTGATATGGAGTCCGAGAAAAAGGAAGAATTTCTGCGGGTACTTTCGGATGCTTGCATCCGAAATGGCATTGATGTCCCTCTTTTTACTTGTGTGACTCCCGAAGTGCGCGGTTCTCATGATCCGGTGATCAGCCAGCTGTTTGACATGGATAATCAATATGTATGGTGGAATATGCACGAGGCTAAATCGCGTATAGAGAAGTTAAAGGCCGAACAACCCAATGCACCTGCATTTGTGTGCGAGTTGCAAGGTGGCTGGTTCTCTACCGTCGGTGGGCGTCTGAGTGAAGACAGTTATCTGGACGGACGTCATGCTCGGGGGATGGCTTTGATGGCTATGGCGGGTGGTTCTACCGGATTGAATTATTATATGTTCTTTGGCGGTACTCATTTTGCCGGATGGGGAGCCCGTCGTATGACTACTACTTATGATTATGGAGCTCCGCTAAAGGAAAACGGAGGGGTCGGTGAGAAATACGCTGCAGTGAAAGGAATTGGTGAGGTGGTCGATAAGTTCGGGGGACTGCTTGTCAGAAGTCGGCCTGTCCGGTTCGATGTGCAAGGAGCCGATAACCTGACTATTGGGATTCGCCGGGCTGCCGACGGAACTTTGTTTGTCTTTCTGTTGAATCGTGATAAAAAACAGGCATTCCGTCAATTAGTCAACCTGACTGTTGAAGGGAAACCCATGAGGTACTGGTGGTGCACGCCGGAACTGATATGGTGGAGTGGTATCCGCGTGAACAAACTTTGCCGGAACGTCCGGTCGCTTTACCCTTACCTATCACTATTACAGATGTCTGGCGGAAAGACGAAGACTTTCGTGGAGACTGGATACCGTTGCGTAAAGGTAAATCTCTTCCCGAGTTGGGAGTCAATGATTGCCGTTATTCAATGTATCGTAGTCAGGTGAATCTTACCCAGAAAGAAGTTGACCGCTATGGTTCGCTGGTTTTTGAACTCTTCACCGGTGATCCTGTTTACGTCCGCGTGAATGGGGAATTTGCTGAGCGTGTATCGAAGGACGAGCTGGACAATACTTTTATCGTATCCGGGCTTTTACACAAAGGCGTTAACGAGATCATTGCCATTTACGAGAACCGGGGGCATGCTCACGGATACCGTCCGATGGAGGAATTAAGCGGAGTCAAGCAGGCCGGTTTCGGACGCAGGCAGACAGGTATTCAGCCTATTGAAGAATGGTTTGTAAAATCTGTCGGAACGGACGAGCCCCGTTTGATGCCCGCTGTATTTGCTGAAGATGCGGGGTGGGAAAAAATTCTGCTCGATCAGCAAACGATTGATAACCTGGCTACCTTGCAAATTGCCGGATTGGAGAAACCGAAATGGCCTGCTGCCTGGATTTTACAGGAGAAAGCCGGTTGTGCCGTCTATCGTACATGTATCCGCTGGACACCAGAAATGATTCGTGAAGGGATGACTGTCCTTGAATTTGGTTGTATAGATGATGCCGGGACCTTATGGGTGAATGGTGTGGAAGTAGGTACGCACGAAGAGTGGGATAAACCTTATGTAATCAATGTGGCCCCTTTCATTCACGAGGGCGATAATGAGATAGCTATGGTGGTGAGTAACCGGAGCGGGGCAGGTGGTCTGCTCAAGGGAGTCCGTTTAAAACAGGAGTTCGAGGTGATCAAGAAGCTGAACTGGGAAGTTTCCACCGATCTCGGAGGAATCTGTCAGGACTGGAATTTGGGAACGGGAAGCACAGAGGGCTGGTCTGTTGTGAAGTTATCAGCCGATTATCCTTTGGTGCGTAAAGGAGAGCTAACCGGAACAGTCGATGGCGGACGGGATGCATTGCTTACCTGGTATCGTCTCGAATTCAATATGCCCCGGAAAAATCCTTCGGTATGGATTCCCTGGAAGTTGATTGTAAATGCTACCGGAACGGGATATATGTGGTTGAACGGACACAATATCGGACGCTATTGGGAAGAGGGGCCGCAACGAGAGTTCTATCTTCCGGAGTGTTGGTTACGTGCCGGAGAAAAGAATGTGATAATACTTGGATTACGTCAGTCCGAAACGAAAGGTGCCTGCCTGTTTGGCGCTGAGGTGGCTCCTTATACAGAGGATGTCGAATGTATGAAATAATAAGAGCTGTCATGAAAAAATATTTGTATGTATTGATTGCATGGATGTTGCCTTTATGTAGTATCCATGCACAAGCTCCGGTTTGGAATCCGGATAATGGAAATGGGACGTTTACTAATCCTATTATGTGGGGTGATTGGCCTGATCCGGATGTGATCCGGGTGGGCGATGACTTCTATTTTGTCTCCACAAGTATGCATTATGTTCCCGGTTGTCCCATTGCCACATCGAAAGATTTGGTAAATTGGAAGATGGCAGGGTATGCTGTCGACCGATACGATGAAGATGCACGCTATGATTTGAAGGGGGGCGATCGTTATCTGCGTGGATCATGGGCTGCCACTATCCGTCATCATAACGGTAAATTCTATGTTGGCTTTTGCACTCCTTCTTGGGAAGGAGAGGGCCCCGGGCACTTTTCCATTTGCATTGCCGATGATGTGAAAGGCCCTTGGGAACGGACTATCTTTCCGGAATACCTGTATGATCCGGGATTACTGTTCGATGACGATGGCAAAGTATATGTTTTCCACGGACAAGGGACACTGTATGTTACAGAGCTGGCTTCCGATGCTAAATCTGTGAAGGGAGAGAAAGTGAAGATATGGGATAAGCGATTTAAGAATGCCCATGAATTCGGAGGAGGCTATGGCATGGAAGGTGCCCATGCTTATAAGATCAACGGGAAGTATTATCTCACTTGTCCGGCCGGTGGAACCGAAGGCTGGCAAATATGTCTGCGTTCCGATAACATCTATGGACCCTACGAACATAAACTGATCATGAATGATTCCGGTTCTTATCCCCCCAACGGTTTGCATCAGGGGGGGATGGTGCAGTTGAAGAATGGTGACTGGTGGTTTATTATCATGCAAGACAGAGGCCCTATCGGGCGTGTACCTCATTTGGTACCGGTGAAATGGGTAGATGGATGGCCGATGCTTGGCAGTGGTGGTAAAGACATTATTACCTATCCGAAACCTGAGGTCGGAAAGACCTATCCGTTCGCTTCTCCTGCCACAACGGATGAATTCAATACATCTTCGCTCGGACTTCAATGGCAGTGGAACCATAATCCGGACAATAGCCGTTGGTCCCTGAAGGAACGGAAAGGACATATGCGACTGAAAGCCTCGTATGCCGAATCGTTGAAGACAGCCCGCAATACATTGACCCAGAGGGTACAGGGACCTTCTTCCGAAGCAACAGTCGAACTGGATGTCTCCGGACTGAAAGACGGAAATGTAGCCGGTTTCGGTGTATTTGAATTCCCCTATGCCTATGTGGCTGTAGAGCAGACTAATGGTGAAAAGAAAATTGTAATGTGTAATGATGGTCAAACGATTGAAACAATCGATCGTTTTGAAGGGAACAAAATATGGATACGTGCCCGTGTGATGGATGTAGGTTTCCGTGCCGTTTTCTATTACAGTACCGATGGCAAGTATTTCCTTCCCATCGGTAATGAACTTAGTATGGGGCTTGGGCTGGTCTGGACTGCCAATCGTTTTGCCTTATTCAATTTTAGTAAGGAGAAAGCGGGAGAAGACGGATATACCGATTTTAATTGGTTCCGTTTCACCAATAAATAATAAAAGGCGGGGATAACCTTTTCGCCATAGATTGGGAGTGTGCCGAAACTCATTGCAGAGTAACATAGAGTTCCACAGAACGAATTTAACCTATTGATAGCTAATGATATTTATTAGTATAAATCCGTGTAAGCTGTGATGAGTGCGAGTTTCGACATACTTTCAATCTGTGGCGATTTCAGGTATATGGCACATTTACCAGAACTTATTTTGTTCGGCATTGTATTCGAACCCGATCGATTCCAGTTTTCCGATCAGTATGTCCTTGCTGATATTCATATCTTCACAGAGTTCGTCGAGCGATGCATAGCAATCGCGAAGTTTCATGTTGATGACGCTAAACAGCATCATCGGATCTTCAGGAAGTTCCATAATTATTCTTTTTTTAAAACGGCTGCAAAGATACGGTAACTCTGTGTATCCTGCAAGAGCACTTCTTTCTTAAAATCATCCAAAGGTGACTATCCTTATTTTTCAAAATAGTAACATAATATCGGATTGCCTACCGTGGTCAGTATCGGTTCTTTAGACACTTCACCTGTCTGTATATCCAGTGAGTAGATACCTTTTGCTTTAGCCGATGAGTTACCTATCAACATACTCCCTTTATAAAGGGAAAGCATAACCCCGAAACCGTTGGACAAGTCAAGTCCTTGCACTTTTTTCATGGTTTTATTGTACAGATCTATTTCCACTGCAAGATCGGCGATGGCTGTGTGTCCTTGTTCTCCCGGTTTGTAGTAACCCGGCATATTGATGTAAGCATACGCTTTTCCATTACCTACATACCGGATGGCGGAGATAAATCCGGCAGTCTTTTCTTCTCCGCTGATGGCGGCTCCTGTGATTGTCCATTGATAAG
>PPYE01031011.1_pt1 | contig 11375 bp, 9 predicted proteins | sample 1559881 | NCBI WGS metagenome assembly PPYE01 (sample SAMN08240022, study PRJNA423297) | Human gut metagenome, whole genome shotgun sequencing project.
TTGGATATTTTTCTTTAATCCTCATAGCTGTTTTCAGCCCATCCATCCCCTGCATATTGATGTCCAGAAATAATAGCTGACACGCTTCCAAAGCCGATTGTTCTTCGCATAACTGTTCTCCAGAATCATATTCTGTAATAGCAAACTCATAATTCTTTTTTTCACCATAGTCTGACAGCAAATCTGACAGATTTTTTCTGTCATCTATCCTGTCATCACAAATAATAATGTTCATATTTTTCATTCCTGTCTTTGATTTCTCTCATGCCTGTAAACCATACAAGTCTCACCTGGCACTCTTTATTATATCAAACAAATCTTTCACTCGATCATTCTCTGCATCAAATGACTATTTTCCGCATAGAACGACTCTCTCCTATAGAAACGCAGAAGCACTGTATCTCAAATTCTTTGAAATACAATGCTTCCCTGCATCTTCTATATCGTCATGTTGATATTATTACTTTACTATCCACATTTGCTATCCTGTGAATGTCTGTTTGCTGATATCTTTTCTGTGCCAACATATCTCAACGCAATAATTACTATTGATTCTTTACCTGTCCGGGGAGATATTTTTCCTTAATCTTTCTTGCATCTCCACTTAATGAATAGTAGAATATTACAAAGTTTTTGACTGACCACTCATCAAAAAACGATACTGCACAGACTTTCCATCTATACAATATCGTCTTTCTACCCATTATTATACTTTCATTGTCTTTGCCAGTGATGTAAGTAATGCTGCCATCTCCGGATTACCCAGTACTTTCATCAGCAGCTCTGCATAGGTACAATTTTTACTATTCGTGATAAGCTTAACTAAGTGACATTGGTTCAGAACCCCCACCACACAAATTCGCAAAACCGCACAATACTCGTGCTTTCTCGCTGCTACGCAGCTAATTTTGCTCATATGTTGGGTGGTAACTCTATTCGAGTTCCCTTAAAATAAAAAAAATTGCCCCTTACATGCAAGCATGACGTATCAATTTTTCTTATTTCAAGGGGTTCTGAATAGTTACCTTTTTATATAAAAAGCCCCAAACCGGACCGGTTCAGGGCATATTCATATAATCACTTATACAGACTACAATATTGGCACAAAAAAACTCCCGGAATGTATCAAACAATCCAGAGCAACGAAAATCTACACGTCATCCAATATACGCAGTCTATATTCATCTTCTTTCATCCAGACTATACTGTCGGCTTCGGAATCTCACAGAATCATGCCTAACGGCTCGTGGGCTATACCACCGGTAGTGAATCTGACCCTGCCCTGAAGATTTCTATTCACTTTTCTTACGTTGCTGTATGGCTACCTAAAATGAATTTTAAACAATAAAAACAAGACCTCCCATTACACTTTTCAGTATCTGAGAGGTCTGTATTTATAAAAAGTTTAATCGACTGACAGTCCAATTTCATTTAACGCCAAAATGTTTTCTTTTACACATAGAATTTTTTTATTTGCTGTATATTCTCGCCTCATATGGTTGCAACCATTCGGACTCCGTTTCATGATAATTGCACAATACGCATTTTTGATCAATTTTTTGAAACATCAGCTTTTCATTTGTAAAATTCACGATCACCAATAAACCTTTGCCGTTTACTTCTCTTTCATATGCAAATAATCCCGGATATTCTTCGTACATCGGGCGAAACTCCGCCTGTCTCACAATATCTGCATGGTCATGGTAACACTGAATCAAACGCTTATAATAATTGTACAATGAATCCGGATCATTCACCTCACTCTGTGCATTGATTGTTCTATAATTATCATTGCATTTAATCCATGGCTTTCCACACGTAAATCCTCCATTTTCCGAGTCATCCCACTGCATCGGCGTTCTTGCATTATCTCTTCCTAACTCTGAAAAGTATGCAAGTACTTCATCCGGATCCTTGCCCTGTCCGACCGCTTCCTCATAGGTTCTTTTCGCCCTTATATCATCCATATCATTAATATTCTTCCACTTAACATTGGTCATACCAATTTCCTGTCCCTGATATATAAAAGGCGTTCCATATAAAAAGAAATAGATACTCGCCAGTGCCGATGCGCTATAGAAACTAATATTTTCTCTTTCCAGAAATTTGTTCAGGCATCTGGACTGATCATGATTTTCTAAAAAGATAGCACTCCAACCGATTCCGCTATTATGCGCTACATGTGTAAACATTTTTTTCTTCCACCGTTCTACCGCATGAATGCTTGATTTATCATTTTCCCCTTCCATATTTTCCCATCCAAAATCGAAAATCATGGAAAAGTAACCATTCTTTCCGGCATACCGTTCAAAAGCAGCATCGTCTACCCCCGGTGCTTCGGCAACTGTCATGCAGTTATATTTATCAAAGCACTGCTCTTTCATCTCATCAAGGAATGTTCCGATTCCCTTATAATCCGTAAGTTTTTCAACCGGATATCGTTCCCCATCATTCGTAGGACGACTGGCAAAACTTAAGTCTTTTTTGATAAAGGTAATTGCATCGATACGAAAACCGGCGATTCCTTTTTCCAACCACCAATTTATCATCTCATAAATTTTTTGACGCAGCTCTTTGCATTCCCAGTTCAGATCCGGCTGTTCCTTCGCAAACGTATGATAATACCATCTGTCATCCGGTAATCTCGACCATACGGATCCGCCAAAATTGGATCGCCAGTTATTCGGTTCTTTATCATTCTCCGTTGTTCGGAAGTAAAAATAAGACGCTTCCTCACAATTAGGATCCTTCATTGCCTTCTGGAACCATTCATGCTGATCCGAGCAATGATTGACCACCAGATCCAATATGATTTTAATATTTCTTTTTTGAGCCTCCTCTATTAAATGCTCCATATCCTCGTTTGTTCCAAAGATTGGATTTACCTTGTAATAATCCGATATATCATATCCATTATCCACAAGTGGAGAAGCGTACATCGGGCATATCCATAATACATCTACGCCTAGATTTTGGAGATAATCAAGTTTCCGGATAATTCCGTTAAAATCTCCGATTCCATCTCCGTTGCTATCCATAAAACTTTGCGGATAAATCTGATACACTACGGACTCTTTCCACCAATTGTTTTTCATTCACAAATTCCTCACCTTACTTTATTGCCCCTTCTGTAATACCTTTTACAATGTATTTTTGACTAAACAAATAAAAGATAATAATAGGAGCCATGCACATAACCAATCCGGCAGAAGCCAAATCCCAACGTTTTGCAAATTGTCCAAAGAACAGATATGTTTTTAAAGGCAACGTCTGTAAGCCCTGTTTATTAATAATCAGCGATGGTAATAAGAAGTCATTCCATGTTCCCATAACATTAATAACTGCAACCGTGACTATAATCGTTCTCATCAAAGGAAGCACGATCGAAATAAACAGACGTATTGAACCACACCCGTCAATTGTAGCGGCTTCCTCCAATTCCTCCGGAATATTTTTTATGAACCCATGAAACATTATGATTGCCATACTTGTTTGAAAGCCCATATACATAAAGATCAAGCCACCACGAGACATCAAACCGATTTTGCTTGCAAATCCAACCAATGGAAGCATGACACACTGAAATGGAATCAGCATAGAACCGGCAAATATCAAAAAAATAATCTTACTTGCTTTGGTTTTATAACGTACAAGTACCCAGGCCGCCATAGCCGATATCAACAGCACCAGAACCGCTGTCACTACCGTGATAAGCAGCGAATTCATAAAAGATCTTATGTAATCCAGTTCTTGAAACGCATTCTTATAGTTTTCAAGTGTGAATGTTCCTTTCGCTGGAAATCCCAACACATCTGTAAAAATCCCCTTGGTCGTCTTAAACGAATTCATAATCAAAATATAAATCGGAAACAAAAAAATGCATCCAAGAATAAGTCCTGTTGCTCCATAAGCGATTTTTTTCTTCATTACATTTCAACCTCCTTGCGCTTTGTTACAACCAACTGGGTAATTCCGATTCCTGCCACAATAATCAGAAAAACGATTGCCTTTGCCTGTGCAAAACCAAATTCATTTGCTCCAAAGGCAGAATTGTAAATGTTTAACGCAATCATTTCTGTTGATTTGTATGGTCCACCTTGTGTCAAAGCTAAATTTTGATCAAACATTTTAAATGAACTCGAAATAGATAAGAATAATCCGATTGTAAACGCAGGCATCATCAACGGAAGGATGATATATCTCATGAGCTGCCATGAATTTGCTCCATCAATTCTTGCTGCCTCCTTAACCGATTCCGGTATCTGCTGAATCTGCGCAATATATACGATCATCATATATCCCGACATCTGCCACACAGTCAAAATCAACAATCCTATAAATCCGGTTTCCGGATTCGACAGCCATCCGCTAAAGGCTGCAATTCCCGTCTTTTTTGAAAAAGCTTCAAAAATCGATATAAAAATAAACTGCCAAGTAAATCCAAGCAATAATCCGCCTATCATATTTGGCATAAAGAAAATTCCACGTAACAGCGTTGCGCCTCTAAATTTCTGTGTCACTAACAACGCCAGACCAAAGCCAACAAGGTTTACCAATACAACTGCGCACACCGAAAAAAGCGCAGTAAATAAAAAAGCATGTACAAATGAGTCATCTCTCGTAAAAATGTCAATAAAATTTTGAAAACCTACAAACTTAACGTCCGAGCCTACAATTCCATTCCAGTTTGTAAGGGAATAGAAAAATCCAATACATGTAGGTATGATTACAACAATACAAAATGCAATTAATGACGGTGCCAAAAAGCCCCAAAACCGTAATTTACTTTTTCTCATACTTCTTCTATCCGTCCTTTCCAAACAAAGGATTTTACCCTTATTTGAATTTCCGGGATAGAAGCTCTATCCCGGAACCCTCTTTAACTCTTACTAGTTGTTCTGTTGTTTTCTTAACTTACTCCACTGCTCGATACAGGTCTTTGTAACCTCATCCCAATCAGCTTCTCCGGCAAGATATTTCTGTACTTCTACACCAGCCACCTGCTGACCCCATGTATTTGGAGCTCCACTGTATACCCATCCGTTCATGGTATTTCCGGAATTATTTGCATCCATAATTCTCTGTGAAAGTGGATCGGATGCTTTTATTCCATCAAAATTATCATATGGAGGAATAAACTTACAATCATTCACAACAATTTTCTGTGCTTCCTGATCGGTGAACATCCAATTGATGAAGTCTTTTGCAGCAGCTTTCTGCGCATCGGTTGCCTTGCTATGAATTGCCCAATATCCTGATACACCTACAAAATACTTGCCATCTGAATATCCCGGAACAGAATATGGTAACATATCCAATTTTTGAAGGACTTCCGGATCCGTTGTCTCTACTGCTGGAGCTACCCAGTTTCCCTGCTTGATACATGCAACACGTTCAATGGCAAGTCCACCCTCTAATGATGTTGTGTAGTCTACAGAATTAAGATTTGCCGTATTGTTGGCATTGGTTGTATAACTGGCCTGAAAATCAACCATTTTCTTATAGTCTTCAAAGCCGGTTCCCGGAAGCGAATCTGCCGCATATGCTTCATTCGGAGTCTTAAAGTCATGTGTTAAAGCAACATTAGCGTCATGGTCTCCTGCAATCCATAACTCCTTTGTCGGGTATTCCATAACAGCTTCCAGATTCGGATATTTATCCTTCATCTCACCATTATCGATTTTCTCTTTCAAAGTATCAAAACCGGCCTTCATGCCTTCGAAATTCATCATAGAATCTACAGAAACTCCAGCATCCTCAAACATCTGCTTATTAATAACGAATCCATAACCTTCCATGTATAACGGAATGGCATATACTTTTCCGTCTTTTGTAAAAGTATCCGTTGTTCCTTCTAATGCGTGCTGCATAATATCCAGATCAGAAACATCTTCAATAACATCTCCGTAATCTTTCATGTCCGAAAAACCACCTACAGAAAAGATTGTTGGTGGATCCGACTGCATCTTTGCTTTCATTGATGCGCCAAAATCATTTCCTGTGACAGCTTCAAGATTAATTTCTACATTTGGATGATCCTTTTCATATGCTGCAATTAATTTCTTGTATCCTTCATTTGCCTCAATCTTACTCTGGAAAATTGTAATCTTTACATTTTTTCCACTGTTTGCTCCTGTCGAGGTATCTGCAGAATTTCCGCATCCCACAAATAATCCCCCAAGCATTAGCACTGTCATTCCAACTGCTACTAACTTCTTTGCTTTCATATATATTCCTCCCTTTTGTGAAACTGTTCCATATCTGATCAAAAAAAATTTTTCATCTATGGATGCCTCGTTTTGTGCCACGGAACTGTCCACATCATTTGTGGAACTGTTCCATATCTGTAATATACACTATGCGTAACTATATTGCAACATAAAAATGCAGTTTATTCACAGATTCGTTACTATATCCAAAAATCATCTTGATTTTTTATTAAAAATCACTAGAAAAAGGAGACTATGAAGAAAAGTCTGTAAATAATAATCTTCTATGATAATGATTGAGCTGGAAGCACTAAATTGAAGCTTCCAGCTCTTGTTTTATATATACGACATGATTTCGGGCATGTCAAGAACAGACGTCAAAAACGTCCTTCTCATCATGCATACAGATTCTGTTATTCTTGGAGTCGTCCCTCATACATAATGCTGAGTTCGCCGTAGACCTGTCCCCAGTTTCGAATGCTCATAGTCCATTTTTTAGTGGCTTCGAAAGTTGCCAGATACAGGGCTTTCAGGAGCGCTGTATCACTTGGAAATACGCTTCTCTTACGGTTGAGCTTACGGTAGGTAGAATTCAGACTTTCGATAGCATTTGTCGTGTAAATAACCTTTCTGACATCCGGTGAGAACTTAAAAATCGGTGTTATTGCATCCCAGTTATCATACCAGCGTTTCATGGAATTTGGGTATTTTACGGTCCATTTTTCAGTAACTCGATCCAGAGCCAGTCTAGCCTTCTCTTCATCGGAAGCATGGTAAATCGTTTTTAGGTCGGAAGCGAACGCTTTTCTGTCCTTATCCGGAACATATTTTAACGTGTTTCTTACCTGATGTACAATACATCTCTGATACTCTGTTTTTGGAAATGCAGCGGCAATTGCCTCTTTAATGCCACTAAGACCGTCAGCGCAGATAATCAGGATATCCTTTGCACCACGATTCTTCAGCTCATTCAGAACAGACAGCCAGTACTTTGAACTTTCATTATCACCGACAGTGATTGAAAGAACCTCTTTTTTTCCTTCTGTGTTGATGCCAAGAATGACGTAGGCAGCCAGCTTTCTGATCACTCCATTATCGCGTACGGAATAATGGATGGCATCTATATAGAGGATCGGATATACCTCATCCAGCGGTCGATTTTGCCAGTCTTCGATCTGAGGCAGAATTTTATCTGTAACGTCTGAAATAAAGCCTTCTGATGTCTCAAAACCGTAGATATCTTCGATGGTTTCGGATATTTGCCGAGTTGTCATTCCTTTTGCATACATGGAAATAATCTTCTGATCGATATCAGAAATATCCTTCTGACGTTTCTTTACAATCTGTGGCTCAAATGTTGATTTACGATCCTGCGGAACATCGATATCCATGCTGCCATAGCTGCTGTTTACACGCTTTGATTTATATCCATTGCGGTAATCATCGCTATCAGATCGTTCAGATTTTTGGTAACCAAGATGATCATCCATTTCTGCTTCCATCATCTCTTTGATGGTGCCGTCAAGCAGATCCTTAAGCGCATCCTGGATATCTTCAGCGATTTCAATATCATACTCCTGAAGAAGTTGCTGAATGATGTTTCGCTTTCCTTCTGTCATTACTACTTTGTGTACAGGTTTCTTTTCTCTTCTTGCCATAATAAAAGGCCTCCTATGATTTATATTTTACCATAGAAGACCTTGCTGTTATTAGCTATTTACAGAAAAAGTTTCACACACTCCTTTGTGCCAATGCTCTCCATTCTACAAAGTATCGCCCTTTTTATATTTTACAGGAACCAATACTTCCCTTTTCTTAAGCGGTTGATCATTGATCAGTTTAATAAGCATATTCACACTTTCCTTTGCAACCTTCTTCGCATCCTGTACAATTGAATCAATCGAATGGTAATTGAAGTCCGTGGCATAAGTTCCATCATAAGCCAATATTTTTTTGTTTTTTTCTGTCTTGAGGAAGGCGGCTGCACACAAGTCCAAAGCCATAATTCCATCAACGTCCGGATATTGATCCAATAATGTTCTGGTACGTTTCATACACAATTGATAGTTTACAACTTCCTCCCATTGAAAAGATTCAATGATAACCTCCCTATTATGCTTCTCCATAACATCGATAAGGGCTCTCGCGCTATCGGCAGAGGCAAGTTCCATCCTGGTCGGATCACTAAAGCACATCACTTTTTTACAGCCTTTTTCCAAAAACAATTCGCCCGCTAAAATTCCTCCCTGATGATGATCCGATGTCACCAGCGGGATTCCCGGTATAATCCGATCCAGTGAGATAATTGGTTTCTCAATATTCATATAATATTCATCAGAAAGAAACGCAGATCCTACAATCAGTCCATCGAACAGATTACGTTCCAATGTATCAAGATATTCTCTTTCCTTGTCCTGATTTCCTCTGGTATTACAAATAACCACATTATATCCGTATTGATCTAATTCTGCCTCAAGATAATTCCAAAGAGTTGAGAAATACGGATGGATAATATCCGGTGTCATAACACCGATAATACCCGTTCTTTTCTTATACAGATTTCTGATCCACTGATTAGGAATATAATCTAGCTCCTCTACCGCCTTCTTAATTTTGTTTTTGCTTTTCTCTGATACATATCCGCTACCATTTAACGCTCTGGATACCGTGCTGGGTGCTACATGTGCCAGCTTTGCAACTTCTCGAATGCTTGCCATAATCTCTTCTCCTCACTTGTGTAATTGCAAACGAATTGCCCTTATATTCCCCTTTATCCTCTTAATTAAATCCGACAAGCTTCTGCGACAATCAATAAGCCGCAACCGAAATCTTGCGGCCTCCCTTACCCGGAAGATTCATGGTCTGTCCCATAATGCCATTGCGGAGTTGCTGGAAGATTATAATATCTTTTTCCTTAATATACTGAAGTTTTATTTTATTATACACCTTTTTGTCCATGGAGTCGAACTATTTTTACTTAACAGTCTCTTAAATAATCTATTTAGGATTCATTTTATGCTCATATTTTATTTACAAACTTCTCATAATATCCACATATCATGTATGGCATACCTGATCGGCGGATATTTTATTTATGTTACGATCACTTTCGTTATCAAAGGACTGATCATCTCCGCAGTGCTTTATCCGGCACTGATTGCCGTACCATATATCCGTCAGCAGTCATTCGGCATTGCAGATAAGCAGTAATTTTCATTGTTTCATATACTTAAAAGAAGGAGTTTCCGCTAATGGGTGCGCCCCATAAGGGGTGATTTGCGCAGCAAATCAACGGATTCCGAATGTTTGCAGAATTGCGAGAGCAGCTTGCTGCGAAGCAATTCGTGGGCATCAGTTGGGGGCAAAAGACCTTTTGCACCCAACATCATTCAATGTGACTACCAAAAATATTAATATCAGCAAATCCTGTCAGCAAATTAACAAATGTAGATTTTCCAGTACCATTGCCATACTTCCCGGAAGTGCTTCCCCCTCCACACTTACCTCTGATGCCCTGACTGACATCGGTATCTCTGTTCCAAATACCTTGATTGATGCCGAATAAGTATCATATACAATCAGTGAAATATCCCTAGCATAATTAGTTCTGTTATCAACCATAGTTAGAAGAATTCCTTCAATCTTGAGCTTTGGATTCAGCTGCTTCTTTACTCTTCCTATTGTCTTGATCAGCTGCTGTAGGCCTTTGACCGGAAGATATGCTGCCTGCACCGGTATCAGTACAGAATCTGCACACGCCAATGCGTTAATCGTCAGCATTCCAAGTGAAGGCATACAATCAATTATTATGTAATCATAAAATTCTCTCAGCCTGTCTACCATAGATCTCAGGATCAGTTCCCTGCTCATGGCATTTACCAAAGACACCTCTATCGCTGATAATTCAATGTTGGCAGGGATAAGGTCTACACCTTCCTTATGGTGTAAGATAGTCTTTTCTATATTCAGTTTTTCATCATTCACAATGTTCATCATCAGTGTTGCCAGAGAATACTCCATTTCATCCGGCTCCTCATAACCTAAGCTGATTGTAAGACTTCCCTGTGGATCTGCGTCTATCAGAAGCACTTCCTTTGCCAATCCTATTCCAAGATTCACACATGATACTGTTTTACCTACTCCACCTTTTTGATTTGATACTGCTATTACTCTGCACATATTCTGTTTCTCCTTTCCTAAATCCAGTTACTATTTCTCCATGATTTCAATATTTCCAATATTTCTCTACGCATCTGTTCCGATGTATAGGTTGATGGGAAAAATCTGTATAATTGTTCATTCTTAAAAACTACTCTGTCTGCTTCCTTCTGTTTTATCTCTCCAAGGATTCCTTCCGCTTCGCTTTCTGTAAGCTTTCCAGCCTCACTTAATTTCTTAATCCTTATTGCCTGCGAAAGCGATGGCGTACACTGGGTTGCCTCCATTGCATCAATAATTTCCTGCTGTTCTTTCTTTTTCAGATAAGATAACTGCACTGCCGGGGTAAATCCCATTGATCCGTCATCCACCTTATCTAATAGAGCCGGTATCAGTTCTGTCATTTTGATATAACGCTGGACCTGCTTTGCACTGTCTCCACAAAGTTCTCCAATCACATCAATACTTCTCTTTCCTGTATTGTGGTCAACTTGACCACAATTCTTTCTGCCTGCTTTCTTTTTAATGGCATCATATTTCATCTTGTAAGCATATGCTTTTTCACTTGGCGTAATCTGCTCTCTCTGTAAATTAGAATCCACCATAGTCACTACAGCTTCATCATCCTGCATCATGCGGATAATCACAGGAATTTTCTTATACCCCAGTCGCTCCGCTGCATATTTCCTTCTGTGACCTGAAATGATTTCATAGTAACCTTCTTTTCTCGGCCTGACGATCAATGGATTAAGAACTCCATATTTCTTAATACTGTCCTGTAGTTCAATCATCTGACTGTCACCAATAACCTTGAATGGATGATTTGTAAAATTTCTTAACCGCTCCATTTCAATTTCAACTACTTTTTCATCCGAATCTCTGATATCCGTCTTTTCTGTCAATGACACTTCCTCCTTTTCCCTGAACGAAAAAAATCGCCCAGACTAGAATTTTTAATCTAATCTGAGCGATACTTCGTCAGGCCTGTTTTCTTCAAGCAAGAAAACC
>PPYE01276015.1_pt1 | contig 11375 bp, 18 predicted proteins | sample 1559881 | NCBI WGS metagenome assembly PPYE01 (sample SAMN08240022, study PRJNA423297) | Human gut metagenome, whole genome shotgun sequencing project.
TTCGGATCCGGGCAAAGGAGGACAAACTTATGGCATTTTTCAACAGTGCAGTCGGTGTACTGCAGACTCTGGTAGTAGCTCTCGGTGCAGGTCTCGGTATCCGCGTCTTCATCATCGAACACATAAAGCTCCGTAAACCAAACCACATTGACCCATTCTACCAAAGCATCTTTGGAAATTGCGCCGTTTTTATAAAGCTGAATGGCGTTAACAACATCACTGCGTTTGATGCAGTATGCTTTTTTGCACTCGACATTATGAAGGTCTTCACCGATCGCCTGCTGCAGCTCGGATTTGCTGATCTTCAGTTCGCAATATAAGCTAAGATCTGTTGATTGATTCTTAGTAATTTTCCGCGCGCACTTCGAAGAATGCCTGAGGATGCTTGCAGACAGGGCAGATCTCAGGAGCCTTGGTTCCTACTACGATATGTCCGCAGTTACGGCACTCCCAGATGGTAACGCCGCTCTTCTCAAACACCTGCATGGTCTCCACGTTGCTCAAAAGCTTGCGGTAGCGCTCCTCGTGCATCTTCTCAATGGCAGCTACGCCACGGAACTGTTCAGCCAGATCATGGAATCCCTCCTCATCAGCTTCACGAGCCATGCGGTCATACATATCCGTCCACTCGGCGTTCTCACCTTCAGCAGCATGGAGCAGGTTCTCGGCAGTATCGCCCAGCTCGCCCAGAGCTTTGAACCACAACTTGGCGTGCTCCATCTCATTCTGTGCAGTATGCAGGAACAGAGCAGCAATCTGCTCGTAACCGGCTTTCTTGGCTACTGAAGCAAAGTAAGTATATTTGTTGCGTGCCTGAGATTCACCGGCAAAGGCTTCCCACAGGTTTTTCTCGGTTTTGGTGCCTGCATAGGGGTTCTTTGCAGGAGCCGCAGCATCCTCAATCTTCACAAACTTGTTGGCAGGCTGCTTGCAGATGGGGCACTTAAAATCAGGTGTCATAGGGCCTTCGTGAATGTAACCGCAGACAGTGCATTTCCATTTTTCCATTTTCTTTTCCTCCATTTTTTCATTGAATTGAATGTTTTTTAACAGGGATTCAACAGCATCCACAGGAATGCCGGGATACGTTTTAATACTTTCCAGAAACGATCTGGTGTTGCTGCTCTGAGGCAGCATAAAGCCGGCTTCTCTGCACAGATCCTCAGCCATCAGGCGAGAGGATTTTTCCACAGCGATGCTCAAGACATCAGGAAGCTGCGAAGCAATGTTCTCTGCATTGGCTTTGCTTTGAACTAAGCCACGAAGTGCTTCGACAACTTTTTCTTCTTTCGGCTGCTGCGGCGGCAGTTCTTTTGGAACCATAGAGATTGCAGAGGATGGACAGGCTTCGGCACAGGCACCGGTGTTTTCCAACATCTTGTCTCCCTCAGATTCATATCGAATCAGCAGAGATTGGAGCAGATGATGCTCATTTCCATGGGAGAGAGTTCCTTGTCACATGGGGCTTTTCAAGGACCTCCTGGGACGCTGTTTTTTCTTCTTTGGGTTTGAAAGCGTCTTTGCCTGCTTTACAGACAGGACACTTCCAATCGGCAGGTAGGTCTTCCCACTTGCCACCGACAGCTTCATCGTGAATATATCCACAAATGCCGCAAACATATTATTTCATAGGTTTTACCGCCTCCTTTATCTATATTTTATCAAATCACGACACATATTCCGTGACTTAATCACCTATTTCAGTCACAGGAGTGATGGCCGCAGCCGTGGGAACCGCAAGAGTGACCTTCCCCATGGTGGTCGTGATGATCACACCGGACATTGGGGTTGAAGTCCAGCTCGCCTGCTGCCAGTGCTTCTGCTGCTGCATCAGCGTTGCCGGAAACACCACCATAAAGCCGGATACCCACATCGCTCAGTGCCATCTGGGCACCGCCGCCAATACCGCCGCAGATCAGGGCATCCACCTTCAGTGCACTCAGGACGCCTGCCAGTGCACCATGTCCGCTGCCGCCAGCATCCACAACCTCAGACGAAATGATTTTTCCATCTTCCGCATCGTAGATTTTAAACTGTTCGGTGTGACCGAAGTGCTGAAAGATTTCTCCGTTTTCATAAGTGACTGCAATTCTCATAATATTATCTCCTTTCGGTTTTTCGTGCATCGGATAGATTTTTTGCTGATAGCAATTTTTGCACCCGTAGACTGCGCTGTTTCCGCTGCAGAGTGTAAAATCCCCTCCCTCGATTCGCAGAGGAAGTCCCTCTACCAGCGCATCGGCCAGTTTTTTGCGGGCAGCTGTATAAATCTGCTGAACCGTTGTTCTGGCAATACGCATATATTCTCCGCATTGCTCCTGAGAAAAACCTTCACGGTCAATCAGGCGAATGGATTCATACTCATCCACATTCAGGACAATGGGAGTCAGTCCCTCGCCGCCACGAACCGGAACAAAACCATCATTATCCGGCAAACAACAAACTTTTCTGCATTTTCTCGGTCTTGGCATAGATTCACTCCATATTATTTGCGGCATATGCCATTTATATGACCATTGTACATCTCCTTTTCCTATATGTCAACGGAATTATTGACATATGCCATAAATTATTTTATACTATGTGTATTCAAGGAAGTGTACCCATAGATTTTTCATCCTATTTTCCAATTTGGAACAAACTGACACCGACCCAGCAGCAGATTTTGGAGGGAAATGCAGTTTTACGAAAAGTGGACAAAGGGACTGTGATTCACAACGGAACTGTGGAGTGTACCGGTCTTCTGCTGGTAAGAAGCGGACAGCTTCGTGCCTATATTCTTTCCGATGAAGGACGGGAGATTAGCCTCTATCGTTTGTTTGATCGGGATATTTGCCTGTTTTCCGCCTCCTGTAGGATGAACAGCATTCAGTTTGAGATCACCATTGAGGCGCAGAAGGATACCACGATGTGGGTTATTTCTGCTGACACTTATCAGCGCTTAATGAAAGAGTCTGCTGTGGTAGCTAATTTTACCAACGAAATTATGGCTACCCGTTTTTCTGAGGTTATGTGGCTCATGGAGCAGATCATGTGGAAAAGCTTTGATAAAAGGCTGGCAGAATTTCTGCTGGAGGAATGCAGCTTAGAGGAAAAAAACATCCTCAAGATTACCCATGAAACCATTGCGGGCCACATGGGCACCGCCCGTGAGGTAGTTACCCGAATGATTCGCTATTTCCAGAACGAGGGCATGGTGAAGCTGGCGCGGGGCACCGTAGAGATTTGTGAAGAAAGGAGATTGCAGGAACTTTCTGATACATAGAAGACCTGTATCGTTGATGATGAAAATCGTATTGCTCACCGCCCTCGGCGTGGGGGGCGCGACCATTTTTGGAAGTCTCATTGGCTTTGTCTTTCGGAATATCTCCCACAAATTCTCCGACATAGTGCTGTCCTTTGCGGCAGGTGTTATGCTGTCTGCGGCTGTACTGGGACTGATTCTGCCATCTCTCAATTATGGCGGAACCCATGGGATCCTCGTTTCCATCATCGGGATCTTTACTGGGGCGGTGTGCCTGAATCTCATTGATAAGCTGGTTCCTCACCTGCATAGGCTGGTGGGAACCGATACGGAAACACACCGCAGCACCAACCTTGACAAGGTATTGCTGTTTGTCACAGCCATCGCGATCCATAACCTGCCGGAGGGGATTGCCGCCGGTGTCAGCTTTGGAAGTGAAGACACGGCGCAGGCGATGATGATTGCCTGCGGTATCGCCCTGCAGAACATCCCCGAAGGCATGGTGATCATTGCGCCCATGCTGGCAGCAGGCGTATCCCCGGTAAAAACCTTTGTCTGCGCCATGGTGACCGGGCTGATCGAAGTCGTCGGTACGCTTCTGGGATATTGGGCCGTAAGCATTGCTTCGGCCATTCTCCCCTTTGCTCTGGCCTTTGCGGGAGGAACCATGCTCTATGTCATCAGCGATGAAATGATTCCCGAAACCCATGCCCACGGCAGCGAGACCGGAGCAACCTATGCGCTCCTGGCCGGATTCTGTGTGATGCTGGTCAGTGATTTCTTTTTGGGGTAAAGTGTGATTCAGATGTTTGAAATGTTTGCTGCAGTCAGAGGATGAAAATCCGCCGCATCTCTACCAAAATTGTTGGAGAGATGCGGCGGATGTTTATTTGTCCATGCCGCAGGCCGTAGCCGATTCAATGAGACAGCGATCATTGGTCACAGCATCATAGAACCGGAAGCCGCCGGAGAAGTTATAGCAATCAAATCCGTTTCCAGCCAGGATGCGGCAGGCAATGTAGCTGCGCAGGCCACTCTGGCAGATGACGTAGACAGGCTTACGCTTGTCCAGCTCACCCAGCCGCTCCCGCAGCTCGTCCACCGGGATGTTAACGAAGCCGTCAATGTGTCCGTGTGCGAATTCTTCCACAGTGCGGGTGTCCAACAGAGTTACGCTTCCGTCACGAGGAAGACGATCTGCATCTTCCAGATGCCACTGTTTCAGAACACCGTTTGCGATATTCTCAACCATAAAGCCAGCCATATTTACCGGGTCTTTCGCAGAGGAATAAGGCGGTGCGTAGGCCAGATCCAGATCCTTCAGTTCCGTGGCTTTCATTCCTGCCCGGATAGCGGTGGCCAGCACATCAATGCGCTTATCCACACCTTCATAGCCTACGATCTGCGCACCCAGCAGGCGATAAGTCGCCTTTTCAAAGACCACCTTCATTGTCATGACTTTCCCGCCGGGGTAGTAACCTGCATGGCTCATGGGCGACAGGATAACCGTATCAACATCCAGCCCTGCTTTTCTGGCGTTGGTCTCATTTACGCCGGTAGCAGCGGCAGTCATGTCAAAGACCTTGATGACAGAGCTTCCCTGGGAGCCGGTATAATGGCTGTCTCCACCACAGATGTTGTCCGCAGCGATTCGTCCCTGCTTGTTAGCAGGGCCCGCCAAAGAGATCAGAGCATCCTGCCCTGTGACAAAGTGCTTCACCTGCACCGCATCACCCACAGCATAGATGTCGGAAATGGAGGTTTCCATTCGGTCATTGACCACAATACTTCCTTTAATGCCCAGTTCCAACCCGGCATCCTTTGCAAGGCTGGTTTCGGGAGAAACACCAATGGCCAGGATTACCATATCCGCATGGAGAGGCTGTTCGTCTTTCAACAGCACATCCACGCCGCCGTCCCTTTCCTCAAACCCTTCTACGGTATGACCAAGTGCCAGCTTTACACCGTGCTTGCGCATTTCATTATGGATGAAAGAAGCCATATCGGCATCAAAGGGATTCATAAGCTGTTTTGGACGCTGGACAATGGTGACATCCATCCCCAGCTCTCGCAGGTTTTCTGCCAGCTCCAATCCAATGAAGCCACCACCTGCCAGTACAGCGGATTTGGGATGGTTTGCATTGATGTAATCCTTGATGCAGAAGGTATCTTCAACAGTGCGCAGGGTAAACAGCTTATCAAGACCTACACCGGGAAGCCGGGGCTGGGTAGGCTTGGCTCCGGGAGAGAGAATCAGCTTGTCATAGCTCTCCTCGAACTCCTCACCGGTTTCCAGATTTTTCACGGTAACTTCTTTTTTTTCGGGATGGATAGCCGTGACCTCATGACGCACCTTCATGTTTACATGGAACCGGGAGAAGAAGCTTTCCGGGGTCTGGAGGGTCAGATCCGACCGATCGGTAATCACATCACCGATATAGTATGGCAGACCACAGTTGGCATAGGAGATATACCCCGAGCGCTCAAAAACTACGATTTCTGCCTGCTCGTTCAGTCTGCGAATACGGGCAGCAGCGGTAGCACCGCCTGCCACACCGCCTACAATGACAACTTTCATATTATCGTTCCACCTTTCCTGCATAAGTGGAAATTCCGCCTATGTTTTTCACGTTGGTATAACCCATCTGCTTCAAAATAGCAGCTGCCTGACGGCTTCTTGCACCGCTGAGACAATGAACAAAAATGGGGGTAGATTTATTGTCAATCATGTCAGCCACTTTGCTAATGGACTGCAAAGGAACATTTTTACTGCCGGGGATATGCCCCTGCCGGTATTCGTCGGGGGTGCGAACATCCAGCAGGACTGCGCTATCCGTAGTGCTATATTCTTTGACACCCTGATTGATGTCAGGGCCTTTCAGGAAATCGAAGGATCTCATCTTTGCACCTCCTTACAGCATGGCGAGAATCTGAGCCTTAGGTCTGGCACCGGTGACTTGATTGACAATCTTTCCGTTCTTCATAACCACCAGAGTGGGTATGCTCATCACACCGAACTGCATAGCCAGTTCCTGTTCCTCATCCACATTAATTTTAACAACCTTGATATCGGAGCGCTCCTTGGCAATCTCCTCTACCAGAGGAACTACCATGCGGCAAGGACCACACCAGGGAGCCCAGAAATCCATCAGGACGGGCTTGTCCGAGTTCAAAACCTCTTGATTGAAACTGTTTTTATTAACACTGATAGCAGACATATTTAAGTCCTCCTGTTTTCTTTTTTATGGCTTTATTATATCCAGTAGTCGTTCCTTGTTCTGTGATTTTATCACTTATCGCCGGTGACTGTTTCACCGGGCCAACTATTAATTCCGCCGATCTCAATGATATTAGTGTAGCCCAGTTTCACCAGTTTTTCAGATGCCTGCTTACTCCGATTACCGCTGCGGCAGTATTTCAAAATCGATACAGATGCAGTCAAGAAACTAACAAAATAACGGAGGTAATAGAATATGAAAAAGAAGGACGTAGCAACATTCATCGAGGAAATGGAAGCCATCGGTGATGAGTGGACACCGGAACAGGTAGAGGATGTGTATGGCGATTCTTCGCTGGACGAAGCGCTGGCTGACAGGAAGGCTTCTCTCGGCACATTCTTTGACATCATCGGAAAAGTAATCAACAGAGATTAAGGAGGTAACTGATATGCAGATGTGCCCTTTTTGTGACAAGGTTTATGATGAATCCGATTACAGCCATTGCCCTTATTGTTCTGGCGAAATCGAGGAAGATACCAGCGAACGCCCCTATAAGGATTGTCCCAAATGCGGAGGGATAATGTACTGGGATGGCTGCTGGGAATGCACGAATTGCTCACATGAAATTCATACCGACGAAGACGATAACGACGGTGTAATCGAAGGTTAAGGAGGAACAGGATATGGCAAACTTAAGAGGTTGGAAGAAAGCGTTGAAGAACGCGGTTGATTATCCTTGGGATAGCGACATTGACTCGGATCACCCCGAATGCCCCAGATGCGGCAGCGCAATGGATTTCCATGGCCACGACGATTCCGGCGATTTCGCATTTGGCGAAGGCTATTGGGAATGTGACAGTTGCGGATTTAAGGTAACCGAAAACGATCTATAAACAACAATAGTCTGACGCTAAAATAAGATGCTATCGTATTTTAGCGTCAGACTCGTTCCGGATGGTGTACAAATTCGATTTCTTTGCTTCCGTCAGAAGCGGAGCCGTACATTTGGTCATTGTCTGGCACGAAAAAAGGGCTTGGCGGATGCCAAGCCCTTTTTCTATGAAATGCATTTCTGCGTCAGCGGAAATTTTCATCCCCTGACCAGCCCTGCCGCCGGCCATATTTGTGCGCCTTATCCGTGATAATCGCCGGTCGCGGAATCGACCGTGACATAGGGCACGACCTTGCCGTCGATCTTCACGTAGACCTGATAGACGCCGCCCCCGAGGTCCTCATAGTGGTCGGGCGTGACGCCGTAGTTTTCCAGCAGGCTTTTTTCAAACTCTGTTTTCCAGTCGCTGCTGCCGGTGCTTTTCCCGGCGGCGGTGGTCTGCTTCGTCCCGTCGGATGCGGATGCGGGCTTCGGCGTGGACGCGGGCGCAGCCGTGGACTGCACGGTCTGCACCACCGTCGGGGTGGGCGTGTCGGCCGGGGCGGACGCATCCGTTGTGCCGCACGCAGCCGTAAACATCAGCAGCGTGCCTGTGAGCACCGCGGCCGAAAAAGAGCGGATTTTCATGATGTATACCTCCTGTTATGTAGGGATCGGGCTTGTCTGCTCCGGAAAACGGATGCAGATGCACAGCACACCGCCGCGGCACGACGCCGTGATGCACCCGCCCATCTTCTCCGTCAGCAGCTTGGCAATGGACAGGCCCAGCCCGGTCGCGCCGCGCAGGCTGACCGGCTCCGGCGTCAGTTCCTCGGCCGTGGCCGTGATGACGGAGTAGCGAAACAGTTCCCCGGTCAGGCTGCGCATGGCGTCGGTGCGCTCGCGGATGATGGCGAGATAGCGCTGCGACGCATCCGAATGGGGCTCCTGCTCCAGCAGGTCAAGATACCCGCAGACGGCCGTCAGCGGTGTGCGCAGGTCGTGGGAAGCGTTTGTGATCGCGGCCTTGAGCAGCGCATACTCCGTGCCCGAATAGGCCCGCTGCACCGCATAGCCCGCCCGCTCCAGAACTTCCTGTTCCAGATCGCCGATGGCCGTATCGTCGTCCACGATGAGAATGGCCTGCATAGGTTCCCCTGTCTTTCTCCCTGGCTTTACCGGGTCACTTCAAAGCGCCGTCGCCGCCCATAAGCGCAGTCATTTCCTCGATGCGCTCGAGCGAAAACGGCGGCGCGCACGCGGCTTCATGGCGATGCTCATGAGCTTCATGGGGTTGTCGTCGGCCGCCACGCGGTTGGAGCTGAGCGCACCGCAGCGGCGGCAGCGGTGGATGATGGCCCACTCGCCGTTTTTGCGCACCCAGACCGCCACCGGGTCCATGATGCCGCCGCAGTCGGCGGCGCGGTCACCCGGCTCGATGTCGACGTGCAGGCTGCACAGGCAGTTCGGGCAGTGGTTGCGGTGGTCGCTGCCGGCAGCTTCCGGCGTTACGAGCCGGTCGCAGACCTTGCAGGTGAAGCTGTCATGGCAGGCATGGGTCTTGTAGTAACCTTTTTCAAATGATTTGCGTTTGTTTTCGCGATTCATGGTAAATCCTCCTGAAGATGTGTCGATCAAAGCCTTCGGGAGGAACGGCGTGTGTGAGATTTGCCGACCTCCCGGTCAGCCCACACGCTCCAGTGATAATGTTGTCAGTTTCAAAAAACACTCCTTAAAAATAATTGAAATTTCAGATCGTGCCTTTCCGGCCCGTGCTCACAGCGCCCGCTCGAGTGCGTCCACATCCCCCGCCTGAATGGCGCCGATGCAGCGCCGGATGGTCTCCTCGTCCCGGTCCCACCAGTGCAGCGCCTGCAGCCGGGCAATGGTGTCCGCGTCGAAGCGGGTGCGGATGGGTCTGGCCGGCACGCCGCCGACGATCGTATACGGCGGCACGTCCTTGGTCACGACGGCGCGGGTGCCGATGACGGCGCCGTCGCCGATGGTCACGCCGGCGAGGATGACGGCCTCATAGCCGATCCAGACGTCATTGCCGACGACGATGTCGCCGTGGTTGTCCCACGCGCGGGCGATGGCGTCCGTGTCCGTGGGCAGGCCCCACTCCTCGAAAAAGATCGGGAACGGATAGGTGGACAGACTGCCCAGCGCGTGGTTGGCGGCATTGAAGAGAAACTTCGCGCCGCACGCGATGGAGCAGAACTTGCCGATGCGCAGCCTGTCGTGGTTGCACGCGGGATAATGATAGAGCACGTTATTGCGCTGAAAGTCGCGCGGGTCACGCTCGAAATCGTCGTACGTCGTGTACGCGCCGACCTCGATGGACGGGTCGGTGACTACGTTTTGCAGATAGACCGTGCTGTGGCCCTGACTGCGGGGATATACTTTCCAAGGTGGGATCATGTGGTTGCCTCCGGATGTTTCATGGTTTGTTTTTCCGCCACGGGCGGCCGGTGTTGTACCCCTGCGCCGCCCAGCAATCGTCGTCCACTGGTGTCATCTTGCGGCGGCTGTGCAGCCCGCGGTAGAGGTAAAACAGCCCGCACCTGCGCCGGGGCAGCACTGCTCCCGCCCGGCGATGCAGGCATAGCACCCCGCGCAGATGTGGGGCATATCCCGCGGCAGGTGAAAGGCAAACACCTCGCCGTCGCCGCGCAGCCGCTCGATGAGCAGCCCGGCAATGCCCTGCGTGCAGGAGCGGCCCGCGCGCCCACTGGTATAAAAAACGGTCAGATTCATTGTAGTTTCCTCCTGCATCAAAACGCCATCATTGCTCCGGGGCCGTCCGGCGCTCTGGCGGCGCGTCGTGCGCAAACGCGCACATCATCGCGACGAAGCTCAGCGCGATGAACATGGACGCAAAATAGCACCCGAACGTGGCGTCCGCCAGCATGCAAACGGCGAACGCGAGCACCGCGGCCGCGTTGACCCACGCGCTGTACAGGCCGATCTTCCGGTTCATCTGATTCCCTCCGTTCCGGGCGGCCGTGTCGCCCCGGGTCTTGCGTTTTTTGAATTCGGTTCAGTGGATGGGACGCGGCTGCGGCGGCACCGGGCAGAGCGCGCTGAACGCCGCGAACTGTTCTTCTGTCATGTCGATATCCAGCACACGAAAGGGATGCCGCGCCTCCGCACACCCAAACGGCCGTTTTTTCCAGCATATCATCCCGTTCTGCGGGCATCAATATCGTGCCTGCGCAAAATTCACATCTGAATTCATATCTGAATTTTGCACCCCCGGGGGGTATCTGCGGCTTTTTCCGGCCGCCGCCCACGAAAAACCACGCCTCTGCGCGTCAAAATGGCGCGCAGGGGCGTGGCTGTTTTTCGGCTTTCTGCGCAGTTTATTCGCGCAGGCCGACAGCCTCGAGCACGGCCTCGATGCGGTTGGGCGCCTCCACCGACCAGCAGCCGCTGTCCATGAGCCTCTGGCAGGTCGTGCCGATCAGGTCCATCTGCTGGATGAATGCCGCCTGCACGTCGTTGTCCTGATCGCCGAGCCAGTTGGTCACAGCGAACATGATATCGATCTGGGTCATCGTGCTCACATCATCCCAGTTGAGCAGCTCCACAGCGTAAGGCTCCGCCTTGAGCGAGCTGCCGGCCGCACCAACCTGCACATTCTTTGCAATGTCGGCCAGCACAGCCGTAAGCACCTGCGTGTCGACGGCCGCAGACACGGCCTCGACACGGTAGAGCGCCTGCGCCGACCAGTTATCAGGAGAAGCCTGACAGCCGGTATCCTCGAGCAGAAAGCGCCGCTCGTCGTCGTCCATGAGCGCCCAGCAGGTGCCGGTCACCATCTTTATCTGCTCGATAAAAGTCACCTGCTCGTCGGCAGCCATTTTGCTGAGCCACGCAGCGACGGCGGATTCGATCTCGCTCCAGGTCATCGTGCTCCCCGCGCCCCAGTCGAGCAGCTCTATGGCGAAAGGCACCGCCTTGAGCGAACTGCCGGCCGTTCCGTTCTCAAAACCCATTCCAATATCGACCAATACATGCCAGAGTGCCCGCGGGTCATGGA
>PPYE01433616.1_pt1 | contig 11374 bp, 7 predicted proteins | sample 1559881 | NCBI WGS metagenome assembly PPYE01 (sample SAMN08240022, study PRJNA423297) | Human gut metagenome, whole genome shotgun sequencing project.
AGGAGGTTCCTGGTGAGTCTTTGGTGACTTTCTTCTCATAAGAAAGTCACCCGGGGCATGGGGCGGAGCGCCCATACATGGGGGCCGTGGGGGCCGGAGGCCCCCACTTCGGGGAGCGCAGAGGGGTGCACCGGAGGTGCGGCCCCTCGCATCGTCAAGCAGAGTCCCGCGGCGAAAAAGGTGGAAAATACAAAAGGGAGGAACCGAATGGTTCCTCCCTTTTGTCGTGAGTGGGCTGGTAAGCCGGGTTCTGTTATGATGACAATCTATCTAGACCGCCGGTCGCCCGGCGGTTCAAGCCACATAGACCGTTGGCTCTCGCCCCAAAAGGCGCGACGGGCCGCCGCTCTCCTTCTGCGGTCACGGTGTTGCTTCGGATAGGGTTTACATGGCAGTGCGATCTCCCGCACCCCGGTGAGCTCTTACCTCGCCTTTCCACCCTTACCGGAGAAAATTCCCCGGCGGTATCTCTCTGTTGCACTTTCCCTAAAGTCGCCTTCGGCTGCCGTTAGCAGCTATCCTGCCCTGCGAAGCCCGGACTTTCCTCATCCGGAGGTCCCCCTCCGTCCGCTGCCATCCTGCCCGCTCACCCCGGTATTATACCTTATTTTGCAGGGCGCGTCAAGGGCGATCCTGCTGCTCCGGCTCCACTGTGAAGATTTCCTCGATGCTCACCCCGAACACCTGCGCGATGTTCCACGCCAGCACCAGCGACGGATTGTAGCGACCCTTTTCCAGGTTGCCGATGGTCTCCCGCCGCACCCCCACCAGCCTGGCCAGCTCCTCCTGCTTCATGTTGTGGCGGGCGCGGTATTCCTTGATGCGGTTGCGGATCATTCCCCCGCCCCCTGTTTCTCCCGGAAGCCGTAGTAGGCCGCCGACAGCGCCTGCGCTATAACCGCTGCCGCCCATCCTGCAACGCAGCCGGTCAACAACGCAGGGCTGCTCTGCTGTCCGATAAGCAGACTGCCAACGGTGACCGCCGCCATCACCAGCATCCCCGCTACAAACCCTCGTGCCGCCGAGCGGTTCATGTACTGCTCCACCATCTCGTCCGAGGGCAGGAAGAAATACTCAAAGTCCACCGCGAAGGCAAAGAAGCTCAAAAATTCCCGCTGCGGCGTCAGCACGCCCACCAGCCCCAGCAGCGACAAAAATCCCAGACATCCATACCATTTTGTTTTACTCATACTTGTTCCTCCTTTTGTAAATGTGGTGTATTTTTATCTTTGCGTGATAAATATACCACACTTCTTCCTTCCTGTCAAGCCCTCTGTCCCAAAAAGAATTGCAATCGTTCCTCAATGGGTTTATAATAAAAGCGTTATCCCTATTCTCACCGAAAGGAAGTCTTGGACCATGAGCATAAATCATCCCTATCTGCAAAAGGTTTACCAGCAGGTCTGCGCGCGCGACCTGCATGAGCCGGAATTTTTAAACGCCGTCAACGAGGTGCTGGGCACCCTGGAGCCGGTCATCCGCCGCCACCCTGAATATGAGGCCGCCGGATTGCTCGAGCGCCTGGTGGAACCGGAGCGCGCCGTGCAGTTCCGCGTCGCCTGGCAGGATGACCAGGGCAAAACCCATGTCAACCGCGGCTGGCGCGTGCAGTTTAACTCCGCCATCGGCCCTTACAAGGGCGGCCTTCGCCTGCACCCGAGCGTCAACCTGTCGATCATCAAGTTCCTTGCCTTCGAGCAGACCTTTAAAAACAGCCTGACCGGCCTGCCGATGGGCGGCGGCAAGGGCGGCAGCGACTTTGACCCCAAGGGCAAATCCGACGCCGAGATCATGCGGTTCTGCCAGAGCTTTATGACCGAGCTTGCCCGCTACATCGGCCCCGAGACCGACGTTCCCGCCGGCGACATCGGCGTGGGCGCGCGTGAAATCGGCTATCTCTTCGGCCAGTACAAGCGGATGCGCAATGAGTTTGCCGGCGTGCTGACCGGCAAGGGCCTCTCCTACGGCGGCTCGCTCATCCGCACCCAGGCCACCGGCTACGGACTGCTGTACTTTGTGCGCGAGATGCTCTCCCACATGGCAAACGACAACCTCATCGGCAAGACCACCGTCATCTCCGGCTCGGGCAACGTCGCCATCTACGCCGCTGAGAAGGCCCAGGAGCTGGGTACGAAGGTGGTCGCCATGTCCGACTCGAACGGCTATATCGTCGACGAGAATGGCATCCAGCTGGATGTGGTTAAGGAAATCAAGGAGGTTCGCCGCGGCCGCATCCGCGAATACGTGGAGAAGGTTCCTTCCGCCCAGTACCATGAGGGCTGCAGAGGGATCTGGAGCATCCCCTGCGACATCGCCCTGCCCTGCGCCACCCAGAACGAGCTGCTTTTGGAGGACGCGCAGAAGCTGATCCAAAACGGCGTCAAGCTGGTGGCAGAGGGCGCCAACATGCCCTGCTCGCTGGACGCTGTCGAGGCCTTCCAGCAGGCCGGTGTGCTGTATGCCCCGGGCAAGGCGGCAAATGCGGGCGGCGTAGCCACCAGCGGTCTGGAAATGTGCCAGAACGCGATGAAATATTCCTGGAGCGCCCAGGAGGTGGACGAAAAGCTGCACGACATCATGGTCGGCATCTTCCACGACGCCTACAACGCCTCCAAGGAATACGGCATGGAGGGCAACCTGCTGGCCGGCGCAAACATCGCAGGCTTTGTCAAGGTGGCCGACGCGATGATGGCGCAGGGGATTGTGTAAACCTTCATCAGAAAAAGGCTTGGGAATCTTCCCAAGCCTTTTTTGTTATCCTTTCTTCACTGGCATCCAGACCTCGAACACCGCATCCTGCGGGTTGGGGGTCAGATAAACCTCGATGTCCGGCGCGTCGGCGTACTCATAGCCGGAGGAGGGCAGCCACTCGGTGATGACTCTGCGCTCCAGATCGGTGATGGCCTCGGGCATCCTGCCCCGCCCCGGAAAGATTGCCCAGTCCGACTCCGGAACGACGGATTCCTCCATTCCCTCCGGCAGCGGCTCATCTTGACCGGTTGCCACCGCGATGTAATACTTCCATTCCTCCCCGACTGCACCGCAGACACCTAGCAGCCCACTTGGATAGGCGGTGGATGGAACCATCCTCTGCATCAGCTTTGCGACCTCTCCCGACATCGCAAGCTCGGTCCACATCTGCGGGATGATTCCGGCGTTCTCCTCCAGCGAGGCGCCGACGGTACGGCCGTAGCCGATGATGCGAAAAGCGGATTTATGCTCGATGCGATACTCCATTTCCTCAGCCCCTTTGATGGTGATTTGGAATCGGATGCGCGGATAGGCCTTAAGGGTCACCCCCTCCTTTTTCGCCTCGGAGGGCGCCACCCCATGCACCGCCTGGAAGGCCCGGTTGAAGGCGGTGGGGGATTCATAGCCATAGCACAGGCTAACCTGCAGCACCTTCTCCCCCATTCGCAGCCGCTGGGCCGCCAGCGTCATCCTGCGCCGCCGCAGGTATTCGGACAGCGGCATCCCTGCCAAGTAGGAAAAGATGCGCTGATAGTGGTAGACCGAGCAGCCTGCAATCTGCGCTGCGCGCGCAAGGTCAATTTTTTCTTCCAGGTGCTCCTCCAGATAATCCAGCGACTGGTTCAATGCCAAAAGCCATTCCATTCTCATCCGCTCCCTTCCCCCTTATTATAAACCATCTTTTCTCCAAAGTCCTCTCTTTTTGCAGCTGGATTTTGGGAGGCGTCTTGGGCAGGCGCTCCGCCCTGCACCCGGGGGCTTTTATACAGGGACGAAAGTCCCTGGGTACCCGATGCAGGCGCTCCGCCCTGCACCCGGGTGACTTTCTCCCCGATGAGAAAGTCACCAAAGAATCTCCCAGAGGGGTATCCCCCTCTGGGTACTCCCCTTGGGGGCTATTATCATCCCCCCAGCGGCGGCAAGCGCCGCTCCCCCCCAGAAAAAGAGAAACTCCGGGCAGCCCGCAGAAATCAAACCTAACTGCCGCGCCACGGATTGACAGCAGGAAGTGTGACCCCCGGTAGAGCTTGGGGAGAAAAAAAAGACCGATTCGCCCACAAATTCAAAGTGGCAAATCGGTCTGGGGTAGTGGCAGAAAGTAGCCCGGCGCGAGTCGGAGCGCAGCGCAGCGAGCGCGAAAAGGGCGGTGAGCACGCACCAGGGGATTCCAAAGGGCACAGCCCTTGGCGCACCTTTGGTGACTTTCCCTGCGTCGGGAAAGTCACCCGGGTGCAGGGCGGAGCGCCTGCATCAGGGGTCGCAGGGGCTACCAACCCCGCATAAACTTCCGGGACGCGGGGCGGAGCGCCCGCTCTGGGGGCTGTGGGGGCCTCCGGCCCCCACAGCAGGGGAGTGTAGAGGGGAGCTTCGCCCCTCGCATCAACCTACTCCATCTTCAGCTGCCCCGGAAGGTGATCCTTCTCCTTGAGAAAATCCCCCCGGGAGGGCAAACTCTTGGCAATGTACCGGTGTTCGTCCGCCAGCGTCCCCGCTGTGTACAGCGACGCGCCGGAAACCACCGACCCCTTGGTCAGCTTCATCACCTGCACGCCCTGCTGGTCCTTGGTGGCTTTCGGCTGCAGCAGACCTGTCGGCAGAATCAGCATCCGCCCGTTGGAGGCCTCCAGCAACAGGTCCGCATCCTCCCGCACGCAGAGCATGGCCGCCAGCTTCTCCTTCATGCTGTAGGCGTTGAGCAGCTTCTTGCGGTTGGTCTTGGTCTCGTAGGCGTTGAGGTTGACTTTGGCCACCTTGCCGTTCTCAAAACAGAACAGCATATAGCCCTGATAGTCCGCCGTCACCGCCATGTAGATGGCGCTCTCCCCGTCGTCCATCCCCAGCTTGGCCGGGATAAAGTCGCCCAGGACACTCGCCTTGGTGTCCTCAAAGTCGCAGGCGCGCGCCTTGTAGACCTGGCCCTTGTCGGTGAAGAAAAGCAGCTGGTCGGCATTGGTGCCCTCAATGTGCTGCACCACCTCGTCGCCCTCCTTGAGATAGTGCTCGCTGGACATCCGGTAGGACTGCGGGGTGATCTTTTTAAAGTAGCCCTCCCTGGTGAAGAACAGGTTGACCGCATAGGCGTCCACCTTTTTCTCCTCCTCCACAAAGCTCTTGATCTCATCCTGCATCAGCAGCAGGCTCCTGCGGGGCTGGGCGTAGTTTTTGATGACCGTCTTGAGCTCCTGGATGATGATCTTGCTGATCTTTTTCGGGTCGTCCAGAATCGACTGCATCTCATCGATCTCGCCCTGCAGCTGGCCGGTCTCCTCGGTGCGCTTGAGGATGTATTCCTTGTTGATGTGCCGCAGCTTGATCTCCGCCACATATTCGGCCTGCGTTTCGTCGATGCCGAAGGCGATCATCAGGTTGGGTACGACCTCCTCCTCCGACTCGGTCTCGCGGATAATCTTGATGGCCTTGTCGATGTCCAGCAAAATCTTTTTGAGGCCCAGCAGCAGGTGGAGCTTTTCCTTTTTCTTGTTCAGGTCAAAGTAGACCCGACGCTTGACGCACAGCTGGCGGAAGGCAATCCACTCCTCCAGCAGCTGCCGCACGCCCATCACCCGCGGCACGCCGCCGATCAGGACGTTGAAGTTGCAGGAAAAGCTGTCCTCCAGCGGGGTGAAGCGGTAGAGCTTCTGCATCACCGCGTCCGGGTCGGCGCCGCGCTTGAGGTCGATGGCCAGCTTTAAACCGGACAGGTCGGTCTCGTCGCGCATGTCGGAGATTTCCCGAATCTTGTTCGCCTTGATTAAGTCTACCACCTTGTCGATGATGGCCTCGGTGGTGGTGGTCGGCGGAATCTGGGTGATCTCGATGCAGTTGCAGCTCTTGTCATAGTTCCAGCGCGCCCGCACCTTGAAGGAGCCGCGGCCAGTGCGGTAGATTTTGTCCATCTCCGCAGGGTTATAGATAATCTGTCCCCCGCCCGGAAAATCCGGCGCGGTCAGGGTCAGACCGATTTCGTGGTTGGGATTTTTGATCAGCTCGATGGTGGTGCTGCACACCTCCTCGAGATTAAACGGGCAGATCGAGCTTGCCATGCCGACGGCGATGCCGGTGTTGGCGTTGACCAAAATGGTCGGGAAGGTCACCGGCAGCAGGGTCGGCTCCTTTAATTTGTTGTCGTAGTTGTCCACAAAGTCGACCGTATCCTTGTCGATGTCGCGGAACAGCTCCTGACAGATAGGGTCGAGCTTGACCTCGGTGTATCGCGAGGCGGCAAAGGCCATATCCCGCGAATAGGCCTTGCCGAAGTTGCCCTTGGAATCGACATAGGGGTGCAGCAGCGCCTCGTTGCCGCGGGAGAGGCGCACCAGCGTCTCATAGATTGCCATCTCGCCGTGGGGGTTAAGCTTCATCGTCGTCCCGACCACGTTGGCGGATTTGGTGCGCGAGCCGGTCAGCAGGCCCATCTTGTACATGGTGTACAGCAGCTTGCGGTGGGAAGGCTTGAAGCCGTCGATTTCCGGAATCGCGCGCGAGACGATGACGCTCATCGCGTAGGGCATATAGTTTTTTTCGAGCGTATCGGTAATTTTCTGATCGATCACCTCGCCGGCGTGCTCGATGTAAGCCTTCGCGTCGGTCGAATGGGTGGAGCGATCGGTTTGCTTTTTCCTTGCCATAGTCTCTTCCTTTTTCTTGAATTCGTTTCTGCTCCCACCAGCGGGCGCTCCGCCCCGGGGGTAACTTCTTGACGATGCGAGGGGGCTAACGCCCCCTCTGCACTCCCCTATGAGGAGGGCGCTCCGCCCCTCCGACCCCGGGTGACTTTCTCCCCGATGAGAAAGTCACCAAAGAATCTCCCAGAGGGGAATCCCCCTCTGGGTACTCCCCTTGGGGGGCTATTATCATCCCCCCAACGGCAACGCCGCAAAGCGTCGTAGCCGTTCCCCCCAGAAGGACTCTCCCATAGAGCAGGAAGTAAGACGTCAGTTCAATCTTCCCTCCGCGCCCGAGGATGCCGGGAGCCTTTTTTATTCGCAACCAATACCGCTAGGGCAGGAACCGGGGGAATCCAAGGGGGTTCTCCCCCTTGTGCCGGGGGTCCAGGGACCAGGAGGTCCCTGGTGAGTCTTTGCCTACTTTCTTCTCACAAGAAAGTAGGCCGGGGCATGGGGCGGAGCGCCCATACGAGGGGGCTGTGGGGGCCAAAGGCCCCCACTTGAGGAGCGGGCCCGCGGGAAAAAAATTAAGACAAATCCAGCTCGTCCAGATACTGGCTGCCGTTCTGTGCGATGTAGCTCTTTCTGCCCTCCAGATTGTCCCCCAGCAGCAGGGTGAACATCGCCTCGGTGGCCGCCGCATCCTCGGGGGAGACCTTGATGAGACGCCGGGTCTTGGGGTTCATGGTGGTCAGCCACATCATGTCCGGCTCGTTCTCACCCAATCCTTTGGAGCGCTGCACGTCCACCTTTTTGCTGCCCAGTTTTTGCAAAATCTCCGTCTTTTCGGCGTCGGAGTAAGCGAAGTAGGTCTCGTCCTTGCAGCGGATTTCGAACAGCGGCGATTCCGCGATGTAGACATAGCCCTTCTCAATTAAAGTCGGGGTCAGGCGGTAAAGCATGGTCAGAATCAGGGTGCGGATCTGGAAGCCGTCCACGTCGGCATCGGTGCAGATGACCACCTTGTTCCAGCGCAGCCCGTCCAGATGGAAGGTGGAGAGCTCCTTGTTGGCCTTGGAGGAAACCTCCACGCCGCAGCCCAGCACCTTGATGATGTCGGTGATGATGTCGTTTTTAAAAATTTTATCAAAGTCCGCCTTCAGGCAGTTTAAGATTTTGCCGCGCACCGGGATGATGGCCTGGAACTGCGCGTCGCGGCCCAGTTTGCAGGCGCCCAGCGCCGAGTCGCCCTCCACGATGTAGATTTCCCGCTCGTTGACGTCCTTGGAGCGGCAGTCCACAAATTTTTCCACCCGGTTGGCAAGGTCGATCGATCCGGCCAGCTTCTTCTTTAGGTTGAGGCGGGTCTTTTCCGCGTTCTCCCGGCTGCGCTTGTTGATCAGCACCTGCTCGGCAATCTTGACCGCCTCGTCCGGATTTTCGATGAAGTAGACCTCCAGCTGGCGCTTGAGGAAATCGTTCATCGCCTCGTAGATAAACTTGTTGGTGATCGCCTTTTTGGTCTGGTTCTCATAGGAGGTCTGGGTGGAGAAGGAGGAGGAGACCAGCACCAGGCAGTCCTCGACGTCCTGGAAGGTGATCTTGCTCTCGTTTTTGAGGTACTTGCCGGTCTGCTTTAAATAGCCGTCAATCTTGGAGACGAACGCCTGCTTGACCGCCTTTTCCGGCGAGCCGCCGTACTCCAGGTGGGAGGAGTTGTGGTAGTACTCCAGAAACTTCACCCGGTTGGAGAAGCAGAACGCCACCGACAACTTGACCTTATACTCGTCCTTGTCCTCGCGGTCGCGGCCGCGCTGTTCGGTCTCCCAGTACTGCACCGCCGTCAGGCTCTGCTCGCCCGCAATCTCCTTGACATAGTCGGTGATGCCGTTTTCGTAGCAGAAGATCTCCTCGGCAAAGCTGCCGTCCTCCTGCTCGACCCGCAGCAGAAACTGCAGGCCCCTGTTGACCACCGCCTGCTTTTTCAGCGTGTCGCGGAAGTAGTCCACCGGGATGGCGATGTCGGTAAAGACCTCGAGGTCCGGCTTCCAGCGCTGGCGGGAGCCGGTCCGCTTCTGCCTGGTCGGTTCCTTGTGCAAGCCGCCAATGTTTTCCCCTTTTTCAAAGTGCAGGGTGTAGCGGAAGCCGTCCCGGATGATCTCCGCGTCAAAATATTCGGAGGAGTACTGGGTGGCGCAGGAACCGAGGCCGTTTAAGCCCAGCGAAAACTCGTAGCTTTCGCCGTTGTTGGTGTTGTACTTTCCGCCCGCGTACAGCTCGCAGAAGACCAGCTCCCAGTTATAGCGCTGCTCTTTTGGGTTGTAGTCCACCGGGATGCCGCGGCCAAAGTCCTGCACCTCAATCGAGTGGTCCCGGTAATAGGTGAGGATGATGCGGGAGCCAAAGCCCTCGCGCGCCTCATCGATCGAGTTGGAAAGAATCTCAAAGGCCGAGTGCTCGCACCCCTCCAGCCCGTCCGAGCCAAAGATGACGCCCGGCCGCTTGCGCACACGGTCCGCGCCCTTTAAGGCGGAGATGCTCTCGTTGCCATATTCCTGATGTTTTTTTGCTGCCATAGTATCCTCCTCGTCCGGGTCTAAAAATCCGCATGTAAAGATAGTATACCACATTTTGCCGCCGCTTGACAACCGGCGATTTTACTAATGTACGGGGACGGGCGCCCGCTCTCTGAGCAATCTGTCCAAAAGAGCCCGGATTTTTATGGGCAGGATTTTGTTCAAAAAGAATTTACTTTTTCTTTTATTTGTGGTACTATAAGAATGATTTCATCGGGTTAAACCCGAAATTTTTACAAATGAATAAAGGAGAAATTGTTATGAGCAAAAACTTTAGGCGATCCGCAGTCGCTCTGGTTCTTGCCGCAACAATGGTCTTCGGTTCACAAGGTGTTACCGCTTTTGCTGATAACGGTGATAATTCAGGCATGCCTGAATTGTTGTCTGTACAGACAAGCGGCGAGGAGGCTGATGATGAACTGACCATTGGGCAGAGCGGTGAGAATGAAAACCAAAACGAAAGCTCGTCCCCTTCCACCTCAACAGCAGACAATTCTGCCGCAGTCATTGAGCAGATTAGTGCCCTGCCAGACCCTGCGACACTCGACCCCGGCACCACCGACATCGAACAACTCACGGAACAGGTCACCGCTGCCCGCAAAGCCTACGATGCACTGACCGAGGAAGAGAAAGCAACCTTTGATACAGCGGCACTTGAAAAACTGGTTGCTTTGGAAGGCGCGCTAGCGGGGTTGGCACAGGTAAATGTAATTCCGGAAGCAACTATCCAGCCGGACATTTCTTACCCGGCGGAAACCAGTACTGTAGATTACACAAAACGCCAATCTGACTCGGTCACTTATGACGGATACGAATCCGATGGTAACGGCAACTTCATTTTCCATTACACAATCCATGAGGGTGCAGGGTCTGACCTTGTGATCGACCTCGCCTATGGTGCGCTCGATTTGTGGCAACACGAAAGCCAAGTACCCGGGGATCATTACAAATTTCAAATTTTTATAACTAACGAATCAGAGAACACCTATCACTACAAAGACAACAGCTTTGTCCTCGCCCCTGAAGATACCAGCAACTTTGGCAGTATCGAAGAAGGTTCTCTCTTGCCTGTCCTGACCTATGACGGACAGCTAGTGCCTATTCGATTTTCCGGTTCTATCATCCCCGAATATTTCTATGAAGATATTTTCCATGTTGGCGGAAGCGGCGATGTAACCTTTGATATGCTCTGTCGGATTTACGACTTTCTCGCCGAGGCCGGATATACCGGAGATGAAGCCATTACCGACTATCTGCTCGACTATTTTAATGAGCAGCGCGGTGTCAATTACAGCAATTTGACCGACCTTTTTGCCGACCACCCAGATTGGCTGGACGGTTCTATGGTTACCTCCAACGGTATTTACACCATGCCCGAAGAGGAACTACTCGGCTACATCGAGCAATATCCTTGGATTGATAAGTTTGTCTATGCCACAAAGACTGAGACTGGTGACCTAAATGTTCAAATCAAATGGCCCGAACCGGAAATTTCCGCCGTCAGCTACAACAGTTTCTACATGGGCCTTTTCAGCGTCGTCTACGGACAGGAAAACGCTGAGGCCTTAAATCCAAGTGGTTCTGGAGTTGAATTTTCCCGTTCTCACGCCGTTGGAGATTATCTGCCTGGAACAGAATTGTACTCTGAAACCAACCAGTACTTTAACGATTTAACAACCGATGGATTTAAGCCCGGAGATACTCTGGAAATCTGGTCCGGATACGGAATTGACGGCCCAGGCATGGGTAACTCTTATCAAAATTACAGCTTCACCTATTACAACATCATCGAGCTGGAACAGCCAACCGTTCCAACGCCAGACCCCGACCCAGATCCAACCCCTGACCCTGACCCGACTCCTGACCGTCCATCCCGCTCCGACCGCGACGATGACGATGACTGGGAGCCGCTGCCGGACGCTCCTGTAAAGGACAAGCCGGAAAAGGTCGAGGTGGAAACTGTGGTTCCGGAAGAAACCGAAACCCCAACCGAACAGCCTGACAAGTACAACCCCGAAACCGGCGACACCACCACCGTCTTTGCTGCGATGGCCTTAGCAGCCGTTTCGCTCAGCGGTGTTGTCCTGCTCGGCAGAAAGAAAAAATAGTGGCTGACCATCATCTCGCCTTGCAGCAGATTAGTCTTTTGGAACAGCTCGCCTTACGATGCGGGTGTCTGTTCGTCACCCAGCTGCGCGGTGTCTCGCCCTACCGCCTGCG
>PPYE01597994.1_pt1 | contig 11371 bp, 10 predicted proteins | sample 1559881 | NCBI WGS metagenome assembly PPYE01 (sample SAMN08240022, study PRJNA423297) | Human gut metagenome, whole genome shotgun sequencing project.
GCAAAATCCTGAGCAACTTTTTGTTGCTCAGGTACTTAAAAAAAATATTTTATAATAGTGTTGCGGAATTAAGGATAATATTGTATCTTTGCACCGTTTTTAACTTAGAAAATAAATAAGATAACAACGATATGATAGCTAAAATCAATCAGCTTCTGCAGGAAGTAGAGGCGCTGAAAGCCGCTAACGCCGAGGAATTAGAGGCACTCCGCATCAAGTACCTCAGTAAAAAAGGAGCCATCAATGACTTGATGGCAGATTTCCGCAATGTAGCCGCCGAACAGAAAAAAGAGGTGGGTATGCGCTTGAACGAACTGAAAAACAAAGCACAAGAAAAGATTGCCGCTTTGAAAGAACAGTTCGAAAGCCAAGATACCGGCTGTGACGATATTGACTTGACCCGTTCAGCCTACCCGATAGAATTAGGAACCCGCCATCCGCTCTCCATCGTGAGAAACGAAATCATCGATATATTTGCCCGTATGGGATTCAATATCGCCGATGGACCGGAAATGGAAGACGACTGGCACGTATTCTCCTCCATGAATTTTGCCGAAGACCATCCGGCACGCGACATGCAGGATACATTCTTCATCGAAAATGATACAGAAAACGTATCGCACAGCATCATTCTTCGCACACACACATCCAGCGTGCAAAGCCGTGTTATGGAGACTACACAGCCTCCTATCCGCGTGCTTTGTCCGGGACGTGTATACCGTAATGAAGCCATCAGCTACCGTGCACACGCATTCTTCCATCAGGTAGAAGCCTTATACGTAGACCGCAATGTGTCTTTCACTGACTTGAAGCAGGCCTTATTGCTCTTTGCTCAAGAGATGTTCGGCAGTGACACCAAGATTCGTCTGCGTCCTTCCTACTTCCCCTTCACCGAGCCGAGTGCCGAAATGGACATCAGCTGTAACATCTGCGGCGGCAAGGGTTGTCCTTTCTGCAAACATACGGGTTGGGTAGAAATTCTGGGATGCGGTATGGTAGATCCGAATGTATTGGAGCTGAACGGAATAGACAGTAAAGTGTATAGCGGGTATGCCCTGGGTATGGGTATAGAACGCATCACCAACTTGAAATACCAGGTGAAAGACCTTCGTATGTTCTCTGAAAATGACACACGCTTCCTGAAAGAATTCGAGAGCGCTTACTAAATATAGTGAATAACGGCTAGTGATTAGTGATTAATAAGTTGCGCATTTTCAGCATATCATTAATCACTCATCGCTAACCACTCATCGCTAACCACTATTTTTCGCTATGGCAAAAGACAAACTTGTAACTTCCGGCTATTGCCTTATCCTGGCTGCCAATTTCCTTTTGTATTTTGCCTTTTATCTGATACTACCGGTTCTTCCATTCTACCTGACTGAGGTATTCCATACCGGAAATGCAGCAGTAGGTGTCATCTTGTCATGCTACACCATTGCCTCGCTCTGCATACGCCCGTTTTCGGGATACCTGCTCGACACGCTAGCCCGCAAGCCTCTTTATCTGGTGGCATACTTCATCTTTATCACCATTTTCGCAGGTTACATGTTAGCGGGAGTCCTATCTTTATTCATCATGTTGCGGGTTGTCCACGGCCTTGCATTTGGAATGGTGACCGTAGCGGGAAATACAATTGTGATTGACATTACCCCTTCGTCCCGTCGCGGCGAAGCCGTAGGATATTATGGACTGATGAACAATACAGCCATGAGCTTCGGCCCGATGATTGGTCTTTTCATGCATGACATATATTCCTTTGAAACGATTTTTGCCTGCTCGCTCATATCAGGAACTATCGGTTTTGTTGCCGCATGCCTCGTCAAGACCCCACCCAAACAACCAGTCAAACGAGAACCTATCTCATTGGACCGCTTTGTGCTGCTGAAAGGTATCCCGGCAGGAATCGCACTGCTATTGCTCTCCATACCATATGGCATGACAAGCACTTATGTAGCCATGTATGCCAAAGAAATAGGAATTACCTTGAATTCCGGATTGTTTTTTACTTTTATGGCCGTCGGCATGGCAGTGTCCCGTATGTTCTCCGGCAAACAAGTGGATAAAGGACGTATCACCCAAGTCATAACTTTAGGACTATATCTGGTATGTAGCTGTTTCTTCATATTGTCCGCTTGCGGACTACTGATGAAGACCGTCCCGGAACTGACAAACATATTGTTTTTTATGGTTGCCCTCCTATTGGGAGTAGGCTTCGGGACGATGTTCCCCGCCTTCAATACGCTGTTCGTAAACCTGGCCCCCAACAACCAGCGCGGAACAGCCACCTCTACCTACCTGACTTCATGGGATGTAGGCATTGGTATAGGTCTGACAGCAGGAGGTTATATCGCACAGATTACCTCATTCGATATGGCATATTTTTTCGGAGCCTGCCTCACGGTTATCTCCATCTTCTATTTCAATCTGAAAGTATCTCCTCACTATCATAAAAACAAATTAAGATGAGAAAGAAAGAGCGTTATGAAAAAATCCTTGCTTGGTTTAGGGAGAACGTTCCCGTAGCCGAAACAGAGTTGCATTATGACAATCCGTTCGAGCTGTTGATAGCAGTTATTCTCTCTGCACAATGTACGGACAAACGCGTCAATATGATTACCCCCGCCCTTTACCGGGACTTCCCTACTCCCGAAGCACTCGCCGCTACTACTCCCGACGTGGTATACGAGTATATCCGCAGCGTCTCCTATCCCAACAACAAAGCTAAACATCTTGTAGGCATGGCACAGATGTTGGTGAAAGAATTCAACAGTGAGGTACCCGATACCCTTGAAGAACTGGTAAAACTGCCCGGCGTAGGCCGCAAAACAGCCAATGTCATCCAATCCGTTGTTTTCAATAAAGCGGCTATGGCAGTAGACACACACGTGTTCCGCGTCAGCCATCGCCTGGGTCTCGTATCAGATAAATGTACAACTCCGTTCAGTGTCGAAAAAGAATTGGTAAAACATATACCGGAAACAGACATCCCCATAGCTCACCACTGGCTTATCCTGCACGGTCGCTATGTATGCCAGGCACGTACTCCACAATGTGATACCTGCGGTTTGCAATTAATGTGCAAATATTACTGCCAGAAATATAAAGTTAGCAAAGAGAGCGGCAAAGACAAAGAATAAACAACGGTTTCATAGCAAAAAAAAGAAATAAATGCTAACTTTGCGCTCACTAAAAAGAAATTAGTAACACTTTTAAATAAAATAGAGTATTATGACAATTGATCAATTTAACTTTGCCGGAAAAAAGGCATTCGTTCGTGTGGACTTCAACGTACCCTTGGACGAAAACTTCAACATTACAGATGATACCCGTATGCGTGCCGCTCTTCCTACATTGAAGAAGATTTTGGCCGATGGCGGTAGTGTAATTATCGGTTCTCACCTCGGTCGTCCGAAAGGCCCGGCTGACAAGTTCTCCTTGAAGCACATTCTGAAGCATCTCGAAGAGTTGTTGGGTGTTGAGGTGCAATTTGCTAACGACTGTATGGGCGAAGAAGCTGCCGTAAAGGCTGCTGCTCTGCAACCGGGTGAAGTGTTGTTGCTCGAGAACCTCCGTTTCTACGCTGAAGAGGAAGGCAAACCCCGCGGTTTGGCTGAAGATGCTACAGACGAAGAAAAGAAGGCTGCCAAAGCTGCTGTTAAGGAAAGCCAGAAAGAATTCACCAAGAAATTGGCTTCTTATGCAGATTGCTATGTAAACGACGCTTTCGGTACCGCTCACCGTGCACACGCTTCTACTGCATTGATCGCTAAATATTTCGACAAGGACAACAAAATGTTCGGTTACCTGATGGAAAAAGAAGTAAAGGCTGTTGATAAAGTTTTGAACGATATCCAACGTCCGTTTACTGCCATCATGGGTGGTTCCAAAGTTTCTTCCAAGATTGAAATCATTGAAAACCTGCTGAACAAGGTAGACAACCTGATTATTGCCGGCGGTATGACTTATACTTTCACCAAAGCCATGGGCGGCAAAATCGGTATTTCTATCTGCGAAGATGACAAACTGGATTTGGCTCTTGACCTGGTGAAGAAAGCAAAAGAAAAAGGCGTAAACCTTGTTTTGGCTGTTGATGCCAAGATTGCCGATTCTTTCTCCAACGATGCCAACACCAAGTTCTGCCCGGTTGACGAAATTCCTGATGGCTGGGAAGGTCTTGATATCGGTCCTGAGACTGAAAAGATCTTTGCAGATGTCATCAAGAACTCCAAGACTATCCTTTGGAACGGTCCGACGGGTGTATTCGAATTCGAGAACTTCACTCACGGTTCACGCGCTGTAGGCGAAGCTATCGTAGAAGCTACCAAGAACGGTGCTTTCTCACTCGTAGGTGGCGGTGACTCTGTAGCTTGTGTCAACAAGTTCGGCTTGGCAAGCGGCGTGTCTTACGTATCTACCGGTGGCGGTGCATTGCTTGAAGCAATCGAAGGAAAAATCCTTCCGGGTATCGCTGCTATCAACGAATAAAAACAAGCAAAATAACACCCAAAGGCAGCTCTTTGAAAAAAGGGTTGCCTTTTTTACTACTATCCATCCCTATAATGAGACGAATTCTACTATCCTGCATCCTTTTATCAGCCACATGCATCCTGAAAGCACAAGATGCTTGTCTGAATGATGTAGTCAACACTTTAAAAGACCGCATTTCACTCTCCGGCTATGCCCAAGTGGGATATACATACGATGATGCGGGCGAAGGTACCAGCAATACTTTCGATATAAAGAGAGTTATCTTTATGGCGCGCGGTAAAATCACCGATAAATGGTCGGCTTACTTCATGTACAGCTTTGCCAATACCGGAAAAATTCTGGAAGCCTACACGGAATACCGCTTTCTCCCTCAACTCACAGCACGTATCGGACAGTTCAAAACCATGTATACCATTGAGAACCCGATGTCTCCCTGCTTTGTCGAATTAATAAACTGTTATTCTCAAGCCGTCAATTACCTGGCCGGTATCAATGGCAGTGATCCGTTGTATGGCTCTGCAAGCGGTCGTGATATGGGATTGTTAATTTATGGAGACTTGTTCGACTCTTTGATGACTTATAACCTTGCCATCATGAACGGACAAGGCATCAACCTAAAAGATAAAAACAATCAGAAAGATATTGTAGGCAGCCTTATGGTACATCCATTGAAATGGTTGTCCGTCGGCGGTTCCTTTGTTAAAGGGAAAGGATGCGCCGTAGCCGTTTCTTCCATTAATCCAGACATAGCCATAGGAGAGAATTACACCCGAAACCGCTGGTCGGCAGGTGCCACCATCAAAACAAAATCCGTAGATGTACGTACAGAATACTTGGCCGGAAAAGACGGACACGTTAAAAGTGACGGTTACTATGCAACCGTATCTGCCCATGTGCTTCCCAAATTTGACGTAATAGCCTCTTATGACTATTTCAACAAAAATAAAACTATTTCCGATAAACAGACCAATTATGTAGCAGGTGTACAGTATTGGTTCTATCCCAAATGCCGTCTGCAAGCCCAGTATACATACTGTAACCGCCATAAAGGAGAAAACTCAAACCTGCTTCAAGCACAGTTGCAAGTTCGTTTCTGAGCTGGGGAAATGGAAATTTATGAACTTTTTGGCATCCTTTTTGTAGTTTTATAAGATACATACCCAAAAAGAGACTGATTTATGAACGAACAAGCCATACAAGAACAATATCAGCATATCGTTACTCTACTCAAGCAGCAACGGCTGAAGGAAGCACAATCCCAACTGGAAGCCTTTCTTTGGAACAGCGGTGACTGGACACTCCGCAACCGCTTGGAACAAGCTCAGACATCCTATCAGTACATGCTGCAATACATGCGCCAGGGAATCGACGATCCTGAACGACAGAAACTATATCGCCAGATTCTGACCGAAACTTGGGAAGTCGCTGACCAGGCACGTCTGTCTCTCCTTGACGGAGTTTCCACGCACTATTACCATTCCCTGCGCAATAACCGGGAACGCCTCCCCAAAGAATACAATATTGCCGCACTGCAGAAGGTATTGGAATCTTTCCCTGATGACCTGGCCGTTTGTCAGCTGATGCCGGATAACCAAGGCATGGACGCCGTACTGCAACGGCACGAACAAACCGCCCAGGTTCTTTTCCTTTCCACATGGAGTAACAGTGACTGGTCTGCAGAAGACGAACAGCAAGCCAAAGGATTACTGGAATCAGAAATGCTTCCCGTCAATGATTTGTGCCTGTTCACCAGTGCCGTCATGCTCAGTCTGATGGAATGCTTCGATACCCGCAAATTCTCATGGTTGCTAGACGCCGTAACGCATGCAAATACGCAAGTAAACCAACGGGCTTTGGTAGGTATCGCTTTCGCACTTCTTTTTCATCCCACCCGTCTGTCGCTTTATCCCGAATTGACAGCCCGCCTTTCCCTGCTCAACGAAGACGGCAGTTTCGGCAAGCAACTGAACCGTATTTACATCGAGCTGCTCCGTAGCCAGGAAACGGAAAAGATAGACAAGAAGATGCGTGAAGAAATCATTCCGGAGATGATGAGGAATGTGAACATCATGCGCAACATGAAGTTCGGTTTTGAAGAGAACCCTGAGGAAAACGATCTTAATCCGGATTGGGAGAAAGCTTTTGAAAGTTCCGGACTGGGAGACAAGATACGGGAGATGAACGAATTACAGCTGGAAGGCGCTGACGTCTATATGAGTACGTTTGCACAACTCAAGACTTATCCGTTCTTTAAGGAACCGTACAACTGGTTCTATCCGTTCGACATGCATCACTCCAGCATCATCAAGGAATTCGGATTCAAGCCTACCGGAGACAATGCCATCCTCTCCCTTATCCTCCAATCCGGTTTCTTCTGCAATAGTGACAAGTATTCCCTTTGCTTTACAATGGCACATATACCACAGTCACAGCGTACGATGATGCTCAGCCAGATGACTTCCCAGGATTTGGATGCACTCATGGACGAAAGCAAATCTTCCGCTTTACGGCAGTATGCCGAACGACCGGATGTCATCAGCAACCAGTATGTCCACGACTTATACCGTTTCTTCAAGTTAAGCCAGCGCAGACACGAGTTCCGTGACATCTTCAAGGAAGAGATTGCCCTGCACCGTATCCCGGCACTCAAAGATATTCTGTGCAAACCCGAGCTGCTGATTACCATCGCCGATTTCCACTTCCGCAAAGAACACCCGGCAGAAGCATTGGAGCTTTATAAGGAATTGATAGCCTTGAACCATGCAAATGCAGACATTTTCCAAAAGGCTGGCTATTGCCTGCAAAAGGAAAAGAGGTATAAGGAAGCGATAGACGCCTACCTGAAAGCCGATGTACTAAAGCCCGACCATGTCTGGACAATCCGCCATCTCGCTACGTGCTACAGGCAGATAAGGGACTTTGCCTCTGCACTGGAATACTACAAGAAAGTGGAGGCAATCCAGCCGGAAAACCATAATATCCTTTTCTACGCCGGAAGCTGCCTTGCCGAACTGGAAAGATATGAAGAGGCTCTGCAATATTTCTTCAAGCTTGATTTCATCGAAAGCAATTGTATCAAAGCATGGCGTGCTATAGGCTGGTGTTCGTTTGTCAACGGCAAGTATGAGCAAGCAATGAAGTATTACGAAAAGATACTCGCCTCCAAACCACTCGCAGCAGACTATCTCAATGCCGGACATGTTGCTTGGAGAACGGGCAAAATAGAAAAAGCTGCAGAACTTTACAGTAAAGCAGCTTTGGAATATGGCGGGCAGGAGATTTTTAGAGAAATGTTCGGTAAAGACAAAGAAACACTTGTCAGACAAGGAATCAGTGAAAAAGATATCCCTCTAATGATGGATCTGGTTTAGACCTCCAACAACTCCCTGTACAGCCTCTGTACGGGGAGCCCCATTATATTATAGTAACTCCCGGATATGTTTTCCACCCCGATGAATCCAATCCACTCTTGTACACCATAAGCTCCGGCTTTATCCATGGGGTGGTATTTGTCCACATAATAGGCAATTTCCTCTTCGTTCAGTTTGGCAAAACGCACTTCTGTTGCCGCCGCAAAACTGCGTTGCCACTCAGTGGTAGTGATGCATACACCGGTAAACACTTCATGGGTACGTCCGGACATGTCGCGCAACATCTGCATAGCTTCTTCCCTATTCTTGGGTTTTCCGAGAACTTGTCCATCCAGCCAGACAATGGTATCTGCTGTAATCATCAATTCGTCCGGATGCATCATATCACGGTAGGCATCTGCCTTTTCCCTGGATATGTAGAGAGGAATATCCGCTCCCCGCAACGTTTCGGGATAAGACTCGTCCACATCGGGCAAAGTTCTTACTTCATATTCCACTCCCAAACCAGCCAGCAATTCTTTCCTTCGCGGAGAGTTAGAGGCAAGAATCACCTTATATTTCTTCAGATTATCTAACATCATATCATTTACGATTTGACGATTTACAATTTAACGATTGAAACAACTACCAACCAAAAGCTTTTTCATCTGCCATCCAAAGCCCTTGCACTTTCAATACCTGTTCCACAATGTCGCGACCACAGCCATAACCGCCTTCTGCATACGAAATATAGCGAGCCACAGCCTTTACCTCAGGCACAGCATCCTTAGGACAACACGGCAAACCACACTCACGCATCACCTCCAAGTCGGGAATATCATCACCTACATACAATATTTCCTCGTCCTTCAAGCCATGACGGTCACGGAAGTCATGGTAATCATGGATTTTAACAGAAGAACCCATATAGATATTTCCATCCTCAAAACCTAAAGAAGTAAAACGCTTGCGGACTGCTTCTGTACGTCCACCCGTAATTATACCCAGCAACACACCTTGCTTAGCGGCCAGATGCAGGGAATAACCATCCTTTATGTTGACCGTACGCAGAGGTTCACCCTCCGAACTCATAGGGATAACATTGGCACTCAGCACACCGTCCACATCAAAAACAAGGGCTTTTATCTTTTTCAAATCATAGTTTATGGTACTCATTGCACTTTTTTCTTGTTCATTATAATATACCTATATGCAGCAAAACATTAGTTCAAAAGAGGCAAGCATCGGCATCCGGTTATCTTATTGCCAACCGATGTATATTCTCGCTAATCTCCCGATATAGTTCCAGCATTTGCGGCTCATCGGCAAGCATCCGCAGATGCTCGTCAATGACATTCTCATCATAGCGCACAGCCGGTCCTGTCTGTGCGGCAAGCGGTTCCAGCTCATGCACCTTGCGGGCCGTCTCGTCTATCAAGGGGAGCATTGCCTCGAACGGCAACCCGTACTTTTTCAGCAGTTCAGCAGCCAACACATACATGTGATTGGTAAAATTGCACGTAAACACAGCCGCCAGATGCAAACTTTTGCGCTGCTCAGAACTTGCTTCATACACTTTTTCCGATAGGGCGGAAGCAATGTCCTTCAGAAGCTGCACATCCTCTTCCGAGTTGCTTTCCACAAAACACGGTATCTGTCCAAAATCCACTTCACGCTGCTTACTGAAAGTCTGCATCGGATAAAGCACTCCATAACGCGCAACATGCCCCTGCCAAATATTCATAGGAATACTGCCGGCTGTATGCACCCATAAAGCATTCTCCTTTCCAGAAACAATCTGGGGTAATAATTCATACAGAATAGCCCCTAATGCCAGCAACGCCAACGGCAGCAGATAAGCGGACATCGTACCGAGTAAGGCAGTTATCAACCCGAAGTTCAATATCAGCCACAAACCTATCAATACCAATCCCACTGACTTGTCATGCTTGAACAGCAGAAAAATCACTGCGGTATACAATAGAAAATTATCCTTATTCATCACCCACGGCAAGCCGATTGCAGAAAAATGCACCAATTTGTCCACCAAGTAAAGAATGCCGAATACAATCAGTGTGATGGCAGTGGCCTTATATGTATCACGGTTATTGTTTGCTTTTGCTGCACTCACTGTTACTTTCCTCCGTACTTATTGATATGTATCTTTTCCCACTGTTCTATCCACACATCGCTTGCCAGCGGGTCGGCAACAACCACTACTGCCAGTGCCGCATCGGCAATAAACTGCGATGCCTGCTCCTTGCAATAGGACAATTCCTTCAATTTATCCTTCTCGTCCACCACTATGAACTGCCATGCATTGCTACGCTTCGACGTGGGTGCCATCAAAGCAGCTTTCATCAAAGTGACGACTTGTTCTTGTGTCAATTCTTCTTCTGTAAACTTCCGCATGCTGCGGCGTGCTTTTATCAATTCACTGAAACTTTCCATAATGATTTTATGTGCTAATATGCTAATGTGCACATCGACACATTAACAATAATTTTTGCAAAGATACGAGATTATTTTTTAAATTTGCAGACCATGCCTTTGAAACTCACTACATATTACCGTGGGAGCAAGGTTCCTGACCTGCCAGGCACCAACACCTTCCATTCCACAGAGTTGTTCCGAATCTACGAGGCAACTCCGGGGTATACCCCCATACTCATTGTGGCATCCGAAGATGACAAGCCCGTTGCGAAACTGCTTGCCGCCATACGTAAAAGTGTCCGCATGTTTCCACCCGGCATCATCAAAAGATGTGAGGTGTACGGTACGGGAGAATATTTCAATAACGAGGCAGACAAAGAGATTATCTTCAGTGACATGCTGCAAAGGCTTACCAATGAAGCATTGCGCGATTCTTTTCTCATCGAGTTCCGCAACCTGGAAAATGCCATGTTCGGATACAAATCTTTCCGGGACAACCAATACATCGCCATCAATTGGCTGCGGGTACGCAACTCGCTGCACAGCGTCGAAAAGGTGGAAGAGCGTTTCAGCCCGTCACGTATCCGGCAAATAAAGAAAGGGCTCAAAAACGGCGCCCAAGTACGGGAAGCACGTACCAAAGAGGAGATTCTCTGTTTTGCCCAGATGTTGCGCCACGTATATTCTTCCAAGATACGGCGCCACTTCCCCAGCATCAAGTTCTTTCAGCATCTCGAAAACCAGTTGACAAAAGGGCAGCAAAGCAAAATCTTCATCGTCACTTATAAGGAGAAGATTATCGGTGGCAGCGCATGCATTTATTCAGATGATAGCGCCTATCTATGGTTCTCTGGTGGCATGCGCAAGACTTATGCCCTGCAATATCCGGGGATTCTTGCCGTATGGAAAGCACTGGATGATGCCAAACAACGCGGATACCGCCACTTAGAGTTCATGGACGTGGGACTTCCCTTCCGCAGGCATGGCTACCGTGAGTTCGTTCTCCGCTTCGGGGGAAAACAAAGCAGCACCCGACGCTGGTTCCGTTTCCGTTGGAACTGGCTGAATCGGGTGCTGATAAAGATGTATGAATGATT
>PPYE01599218.1_pt1 | contig 11367 bp, 12 predicted proteins | sample 1559881 | NCBI WGS metagenome assembly PPYE01 (sample SAMN08240022, study PRJNA423297) | Human gut metagenome, whole genome shotgun sequencing project.
TTTTCGACAAAAGTACTGAAAACTCGGAGGCTTCAATAGTAGATGGACAGAGGCCGGCCCGCGATGGTCATGATCTTGAAGTCCACCTGGTAGAGCTCCGACAGGGTTTCTTTGGTCATTACCTCCTCCACAGTGCCGAACTTGGCGACCCTGCCGTCCTGAAGAGCGCAGATGTAGTCGGAGTAGAAGGCGGCCTAGTTGATCTCGTGGAGAACCAGGATTACCGTCTTGCTCAGCTCGTCGCACAGCCGCCGGACGGTCTTCATGAGATTGGCGGCGTGGTGGATGTCCAGGTCGTTGGTGGGCTCGTCCAGCAGGACATACTCGGTGTCCTGGGCAATGACCATATTCAGGGCAACGGGACTTTCCCTTTCCGGGGCCAGCACCTGCGTCACCTCCCAGGGAAGCATGACAGCCTCATACCGGATGTTGGCCGTGCCCAAGTCCAGGCCGGACTGCTGTATGCCGCGCTTGAGCTACTGCTCAGAACAGGGCAGGGTCAGCCATGTGGTCTCGCTTGATCCCTCCGGCGCATTCTTCGGGAAAATACCCACCACCAGCATGGCGGGCTGACAGAGATAGCATGGGAAGTGCTGGCCATCGTAGTGGTGTTCCAGCTTCATGTCGTTGTCATAGACCACGCCGTAGGGGGTGACGCAGGTGCTTTCACTGTTGAGGATCAGATCCAGCGCCGCCTTGCGGGCATCCAGCCGTTCCAGCTCCTCAGTGCTGCAGCTCCCGCCGTTCAGGGGCATATAGTGCCGGCGGCCAATGTCCTCCAAATCGGAAAAGTCTGTGATGATCGTGGCCTGCTGACACCAGAAGGTCAGGTTGATTAGGTCAGTCATCTCGAACAGGCCCCATTTCACTGTCATCGCCTGGAATTTGGCGGCTTCATTGATGTCAGAGCTGTCCAGCCGCTTGGCCAGATAGTCCAGCTCGTCCACGTTGACCGCTACCTTCTCCAGCCGCTTCAGGATGAGAAAACTGCTGTTGAGCTCATCCACCCGGCAGTCCCGGCCGACCGGGTCACCGATACCCAAAGAGGCCAGGGCTGCCACCGTGTCGTCATAGGCGCCCCGGGGGATGGGAAAAGGGACTGTAGGCTGGCCGTACCCCGGGTGCCGCGAATTACTCAGGACTGCGTGCATCATCCGTTTTCCCTCCCGTACCGTATGGATTTTTTTCATCCTAGTCCGCAGGCATTCCCCGGCGGTGCTCCAGCAGAGGAAGCCATGGGCTGGGTAGGGGCAGCCCCGGCACAGGTCTGAGCGGGTGCACACCGGCACGGGCGGAGCGTCCGCCGGATGATCCGGGGCGTACAGCTTGTGGGTACAGGAGGCAAATAAATGCCGGGCATAGTAAAAGGCGGCGCCTTTGTCGGCGCCGCCTTCACATAGACTGTTCAATGCTTGGTCCCTCTTTTTGTATTTAATTTTGCTTCGGTTCGGGTAACTGGGATCGAATCTGGTCCAGAATGCGCTGGCACCGGGATTCCTGCCGGTAGGAGGCGGGGCCCTCGCCGCATAGGAAGCCCTGTGCCGCCTGGCGCAGCTCCTCCAACCGCTCCCGGTCAAAAACCTGCTCCCTGGCCATCAGCCCGGAGCGGAAGGTGAAGTCCTCCTTGGCGGTTTGGTAGTCCTCCATGTAGTAGTGGCCGTTGCTGACGCCTCTCCGGTCATAGTCCCAGGCCCAGGTGACGAATTGAGCCCCCAGCAGGGTCTTTTTCCCGGCCAGTACCGTACCGTTGAATTCTGCCAGCACCCGGTAGCCGTCTGCCAGGCTCTCCGCCTTCAGCGGCGGGGCCGTCTCCAGGAGCTTCATGTACTTCATTATCGTCCCCGCCGCCTCCGTGACCTAGGCCAGGGTGGCCTTTGCCCCGTCTGTGTCCACCCAGGTGGGGTCATACCGGGCAGCACCGCGCTCCGTGACCCGGCACAGGGCGCGGCCGTTCCACTCCACTGGGAGCAGGCCGTCCTCCTCCACCGGCCGGGGTAGCAGCTCCCGCCGCCGCAGGGCGAAGGACAGCTCCTCAAAATAGGTTTCTTTGGTCATGCGCTTTTACCTCCTTCTCCGTGCAAAACGCCCTTTTTCAATGGCCGCTCCTGAGCTGCTGCTTGTGAACGCCATCATGCCATCTTATCCACGAAAAAGCTATTCAGCAAAGCGGACATAAAAGTGTGTGCCCTTTTTGAATTCGCCGGGCAGCAAAAAAGCGCCGGCCTGCTGGTTGACGAAACCAACAAACCGGCGCACTAATTTTTGTATATCATTTTTTCGGATTTTTGTGCCCTGACTGTGTTCAAATAGGGCGCTGATTCCTGTTGGGGGCTCGGAAACTGGGGCAAGCCAGGGGAAGGTCCCTCCGAGGCCCCGGAATACCTCGAAAATATCTTTTTTAGAACACAAATTTCAGGAAAATAAAAAAGCCGCACCCTCTGATACTCTAAGCGTCCCGCTTAAAATATCCAGATTGGTGTGGCTTTATGGAGCTGGAAACGTGACTTGAACACGCGACCTGCTGATTACGAATTATGTTTGACTCGTCTATTGGAAAGGAGTTCCCAGATGGCTCGCTACGGCTTTATCCACGACAAGCTGGACATTAAATTTTTGATCCTCTATTTTATGGCCCGGGTCGCGGCGCCCATCGACTTTCCGACACTGACGGAGCTGACGGTCTGCGATGACGGCATTGGCTACTTTGAGTTTGCCGAGGCGGTTTCTGAATTGGTGGAGAGCGGCCATCTGACACTGGAGGACGGGCTCTATTCGATCACGGAAAAAGGCCGGGAAAACGGCGCAGCCTGTGAGAGCAGCCTCCCCTACTCGGTCAAGCGCAACTGTAGCGCCCAGTTGGTAAAACTCAACGGGATTCTGCGGCGCAATGCTCAAGTACGTGCGGAGACGGAGCCCCGGCCGGAGGGCGGGTACTCAGCCCGGATGTTTCTGGACGATGACGGGGGCAATCTGTTCACCCTGGAGCTGTTCTGCGGCTCCCAGGAGCAGGCCAACCGCCTGGCGGAGAGCTTCAAGGCCGAGCCGGAGCGGATTTACAATGAGGTTCTCTCCGCACTGCTGGAACACGAGGAGAAGGATTGAAGCGGAATAAGGCCGCCCCCTGTGGGGGCGGCCTTATTTTGTCACAGCAACGGGGCCAGCACCCGCAGAATGGAGCGGAAGAGGCGGCGTATCCAGGAGTGGCCGAGGCACTGCTCCAGCGTCACCGGCTGGCTGCGGAACTGCGTGTTGATGAAATCCCGCTTGATGTCGAGTACCGTGGGGTCGTGGTAGAGCAGTACCGCGTCCTCAAAGTGGAGGAACATACTGCGGTAGTCCAGATTGATAGAGCCTACCACTCCGCAGCAGTCGTCCGTGACCATGACCTTGGCATGGACAAAGCCGGGCGTATACTCAAAAATCTGCACGCCCGCCTCCAACAGGGACTCGTAGTGGGAACGGGTTAGCTCAAAAACCAATGCCTTGTCCGGGATATGCGGGGTGATGATGCGCACGTCCACCCCCGACTTGGCCGCGTTGCACAGGGCCGTATTGACGCTGTCACTGATGATCAGATAGGGCGTCATGGCGTACACATAGCGCTCGGCCTTGTTGATAAGGTTGAGGTAGACCGCCTCCCCCACCGCCTCCTCGTCCAGAGGGTTATCCGCGTAGGGCTGGACATAGTACCCCGCTCCCTGCGCGGCCTCCGGCGGCAGCTTGTCCGGCCGGAAGCGGCGGTAGTCCTCCTCCACGTCCCGGGTGTACTCCCACATGGTCAGGAACATGACGGTCATGCTCCACACCGCCTCCCCCTTGAGGAGAATGGCCGTGTCTTTCCAGTGGCCATACCGCAGCTTTTGGTTGATATACTCGTCGGCCAGGTTGATGCCGCCGGTAAAGGCGGTGTGGCCGTCGATGATACAGAACTTCCGGTGGTCCCGGTTGTTCATGCGGATGGAAATCACCGGCTTGAAGCGGTTGAAGCAGCAGCAGGGGATGCCGGTTTCCGTCTCAAATTTTCTGGCGTAGTTCATAGGCAGGGTGTTCAGGGAGCCCACATCGTCGTAGATCACCCGCACATCCACCCCGGCGGCATGCTTCTCCTTCAAAATCTCCACCATAGAATCCCAGAATATGCCGGGGCTAATAATGAAGTATTCCAGGAAGATATACTTTTCCGCCTTCCGCAGCTCCTCCAGCATGGCGGGAAACACATCATCCCCCAGGGGAAAATAGTGGGTATAGGTGTTGGTATAGACCGGGCAGCGGGCGTAGTGCTCCAGGTAGCGGGCCTGGTTCACCGCGTCGGCCCCAAAGGGCCTCAGCTCCTCCGCCTTGTAGTCCCGCTCCAACTGCTCCAGCATGGTGCGGTCCATACCCTGCATCTTCCGGCGCTTGCGGGCGGAGAGCTTGTTGCCACCGCAGAGCAGATACACCAGCCATCCAAAGGCCGGGAACAGCAGAATGGGGATGATCCAGGCGATTTTATACCCCGGGTCGGTCTGGCGGCTGACGATAATCAGCACCGCCAGAATGGAGAGCACCACACACCCCCAGTACACATAAATGAAGTCGCTGGAAAACCAGAGCATATAGAGCAGCAGCATCGCAGCCTGGAGGAAGATCAGCAGGGCCACAATCACCGACCGCTGAAAGAGCAGGGAGGCCAGTTTTTTAATATTCATCTCATCGGCTCCCCTCAACGCACGACCACATTCTCCGCGCCCAGCAGCTCGTTCAGCTCCTGGATCAGCGCGGGATGGACCAGGCAGACCGTGCCCAGCCGCTTTCCGGTATCCTCACACTTGACCACCATCTGTTCCGTACCGGGAAACATGGTGAGCACCAGCTTGATCCTCTCCCAGCGGGGGTCGTCCAGGCTGGGTATGCGGATATAGAGCTTCTTGGCCCTCTCCTCCCCCTCCACCGGAGGCAGGTTTCCCTTCACCTGATCCAAGGGGCGTACCCGGTCGCACATGAGCTGGGGCGCCTTTTCATCCCGAACGGAGATGCGTCCCTCAGCCAGGACGGCCACCCCCTCCTTCAGGTAGGGGCCTGCCTCCCCCAGCACCCGTGCGAACACAAGCATCTCCATGGAGGCGGTGTCGTCCTCCAGCGTCACATAGGCCATCAGGCTGTTGTTGCGGGTGGTCTTGGTGCGGGAGGCGGTGATGACCCCCGCCAGGGTGACCCGCTGCTCGTCGTGGTAAATGGCCGGTCCCCCCTCCTGGGCAAAGTCCGACAGGATCGCCCCCATAGAGGCCGCCTTGCACTGTTTGACCACGTCCCGGTATTCGTCCATGGGGTGGCCGGTGAGGTAGAGTCCAGTCGTCTCCTTTTCCATGGTCATGAGCTCGTGCCGGGTAAACTCAGGGATATTTTTGACCTGGAGCTCGGGGGCGCTCTGCGTCTGATCCCCACCGCCGCCGAACAGATCGAACTGGCCCGCCAGGTTCTTGCGCTTGTTCTGGGCGATGGAGTCCACAAGCTGCTCATAGGCCTCCAGTAACCGGGAGCGGTAGATACCCATACTGTCAAAGGCGCCGCAGCGGATCAGATTCTCCAGCACACGCTTGTTCAGCTCCGCGTCGAACATCCGCTGGCAGAAATCAGGGAAGGAGACAAAGGGCCCTCCCCTGCCCCGCTCAGCCAGCACAGCGTTGATAAAGCCCCGGCCCACTCCCTTGACGGCCACCAGGCCGAAGCGGATGTGCTCGCCGGACACGGTGAAGTCGGCCTCCGACTCATTGATGTCGGGGGGCAGCAGATGGATGCCGCAGTCCCTGCACTCGGCGATATACTCAGCCACCTTCTCGCTGGAGTCCAGCACGGAGGTGAGCAGGGCGGCCATATACTCCTTGGTGTAGTGGCACTTGAACCAGGCCGTCTGGTAGCACACAATGGCGTAGGCCACCGCGTGGGCCTTGTTGAAGGCGTAATTGGCAAAGGCATAGATTTCATCATAGATGTCCTTTGCCACGTCCTCCGGGACACCGTTGGCGATGCAGCCGGCAATGGCCCGCCCGGCGTCGCCGTAGACGAAGGCCTGCCGCTCCCGCTCGATGTCCTTGACCTTCTTCTTGCTCATGGCCCGGCGCACCATGTCGGCCTGCCCCAGCGTGTAGCCCGCCAGCCTGCGGAAAATCTCGATGACCTGCTCCTGGTAGACGATGCAGCCGTAGGTGACCGAGAGGATGGGCTCCAGCATGGGGTGCTTGTACTTCACCTTGTCCGGGTTGTGCTTGCAGGCGATGAAGCGGGGAATGGAGTCCATGGGGCCGGGGCGGTAGAGGGCGATGATGGCGGTGATGTCCTCGATGTTCTGGGGCTTGAGGCCCACGCAGACGCCGGTCATGCCCGCCGACTCCATCTGGAACACGCCGGAGGTCCTGCCCTCGGAGAGCATCTGGAACACCGCCGGGTCGTTGTCCGGGATGTCTGCCAGAGAGAAGCCGGGGCGGCTCTTCTGCACCAGGCGCACCGTGTCGTCCAGGATGGTCAGGTTGCGCAGGCCCAGGAAGTCCATCTTTAAGAGGCCCAGCTCCTCCAGGGTGGTCATGACGTACTGGGTGACCACCGACTCATCGTTCTTCGCCAGGGGCACATAGTCCACCACCGGCTTCCGGGTGATGACCACGCCGGCGGCGTGGGTGGAGGCGTGGCGGGGCATGCCTTCAATGGCCTTGGCGGTGTCGATGAGGGTCCTGATCCGCTCGTCCCCTTCATAGGCGTCCCGGAGGGGCTTGGACAGCTTGAGGGCCTCGTCCAGGGTGATATGGAGTGCACCCGGGCCGCTGGGCACCTGCTTTGCCACCACATCCACGTCGGCATAGGGTATGTTCAGCGCCCGGCCCACCCCGCTCGGGGTTGAGGAATCGCTCAAAGTAGAGGGAGTATTTCATCGGGTCCACGTCGGTGATGGCCATGCAGTAGGCCACCATGGAGCCGGCCGCCGAGCCCCGGCCAGGGCCCACGGGGATGCCCCGCCCCTTGGCATAGCCGATGAAATCGGAGACGATGAGGAAGTAATCCACAAACCCCATCTGGCGGATAATCCCCATCTCGTAGGCCAGCCGCTCCCGGTACTCCGCCGGGGCGCCGGGGTAGCGGCGCGCGAAGCCCTCCTCGCACAGCTTCTGGAAGTAGGCGTCCCCGTCGGTGTAGCCCTCGGGCAGCTTGAACTCGGGCAGGTGGTGGACGCCGAACTGGAAGTCCATATTGCACAGCTCCGCGATTTTGACCGTGTTCTCCACCGCCTCCGGGTAGTCGGGGAACAGAGCGGCCATCTCCTCGGTGGATTTGACATACAGCTCGCTGGTCTCCATCCGCAGGCGGTTGGGATCGTCCACCGTCTTGCCCATCTGGATGCACATGAGGGTGTCCTGCATCTCCGCGTCCTCCCGGCGGAGATAGTGGGCGTCGTTGGTCACCACCAGGGGGATGCCCGTCTCCTGGTGGATGCGGATGAGCCCCTGGTTGATGGCCGGGTCGTTGGGCAGCTTGTGATCCTGGAGCTCCAGATAGTAGCCGTCCTCTCCAAACAGCGCCCGCATCTCCAGCGCCGCCGCCTTGGCCCCCTCGTAGTCCCCGGCCAGCAGCTTGCGGGGCACCTCGCCGGACTGGCAGGCCGACAGGGCGATGAGCCCCTCGGCGTGCTGGTGCAAGAGCTCCTTGTCAATGCGGGGCCTGATATAAAAGCCCTCCGTAAAGGCCGCCGAGTCCAGGAAGCACAGGTTGCGGTAGCCCACCTCGTTGCGGCACAGCAGAATCAGGTGGTACATGGCCGCGTCGTACTCGTGTACCTTGTCGGTGCGCTTCCGGGGGGCCACATACACCTCGCAGCCAATGATGGGCTTGACTCCCTCCGCCTTGCACGCCTTGTAGAAGTCCACCACGCCGTACATGACGCCGTGGTCGGTGATGGCCACGGCGCTCTGGCCCAGCTCCTTCACCCGCTTGACCAGCAGGGGAATGCGGCAGGCCCCGTCCAGCAGGGAATATTCGGTATGGACATGCAGGTGGACAAAGGACATTAGGAGTACCTCCTCTTTCTCTATTTGGTGAGCATGGCTCCACAGTAGTGGCAATGGTCAATACCTATCCTCAGTATGGCCCCGCAGAGAGGACAGCGGGGCGCAAAGGCGAGTACCGTAGGCAGTAGCAGCACCCGCCTGGTCTTTCGGGCGTCTCTTCTCTTTTTCATCTCATTTCATCTCCAGCTTCCGGCCGCACTTTGGGCAGGCAAAGGGGATGCCCTCCTGCGCCCGCATGGCCTGGTGGTACACCGAGCCGCCGCAGGCAGGACACCGGAGCTTGATCACAGCAATACACAGACCCGTGCAGAATACCACAGCCGCCAGAACGCCCAGCCCCAGAAACAGCGCCGGCTCCAGCGTCAGCACCAGGCCCGGCGCCAGCAGCGCAACAGCCGCCGCCGTAAGGCCCCAGAAAATCAGCTTCCAGCGCTTTTGAACCACTTGCTTCTCCATGGCAATCTACCCTTTCTTTTCTTTCCCGCCCTACGCCCTGGCCATCTCCATCAGCTTGCGCAGGCGGTGGTTGAACGCGGATTTGGAGACGGGCGGTTCGCACAGCTCCGCAAGCTGGGCCAGGGTGAGCTCCGGGTGGGCCACCCGCAGATCCACCGCCTCCTTGAGCTTGTCGGGCAGCTCCTCCAGCATGCCGCGCTCCTCCAGCCTGTAGATGGCCTCGATCTGCCCCTGGGCGGCGTCCACCGCCTTGTCCAGATTGGCCGCGTCGCAGTTGACCCGGCGGTTGATGCTCCCCCGGAGATCCTTCTCCGCCTTGGCGTTCATGATCTCCATGGCCGCCAGGGGCGCGCCGATGGCGGTGAGAAAGTCCTCAATGGCCTCGCTCTGCTTGAAGTAGGTGATGGAGTTGGCCTTGCGGGTGGTCTCCTTGGGGGTGAAGCCACACTCCAGCAGGAGGGCCCGCAGCTCCCGGCTGACACTCAGATGGGGGGTGGACAGCTCCAGGTGGTAGCGCTTGGCCGGGTCGGTCACCGAGCCGCCCGCCAGAAAGGCCCCCCGAAAAAAGGCCAGGCGGCAGTGCTCCTCCTCCAGCACGGCAAAGTTAATGTGATGGGCCAGGGTGCCCGCCGGCTCATGGCCGAACGCCGACCAGAGGGCGGACAGCTTGTCCGGCTCTGTGATGGAGAAAATCCGCTTGGCCGCCCCCTCCTCCGGCGTGCGGTCAAAGGAGAGCTGAAAGGCCCTGTGGAACAGGGCGGGCAGCCGGGCGGCAAAGGCGTTGGACTCGGTGCTGATGCGCACCTGTGAGGCGGTGAACTGGTTGCAGTAGAGCAGCACTCCGTAGGCCTCCGCCTGGGCGCAGCAGCGGCGGGAGAGGGCCGTCCGGCACAGCTCCGCCTTGACCTCAGAGGAAAACGACATAGTGCCCCCCTCCCTTTCTCAAAAAATCTTGGTGTCGGCCCGCTCATTGTAAAGCTCCATCACCGCCTCGGCCAGGCGGGCAAAGGAGTGGCGGGCGTAGTTAAGGGTCTCGGAGGCCAGGGGCCGGGTGACGGCCTCCACCCCCAGGGCCTCGATGGCCGCCCGATCCACCACGATGGGGGCGGCGTCCTCCTCCCTGTACCGCTCCACCAGGCCGGGGCGCACCGGCGCGGAGTTGCACAGGCACAGATCCACCAGTCCCGGCCCGGAGTGGTCGAGCAGGGCCTTTACGTGGTCAGAGGCGGTCATGCCCTCGGTCTCCCCGTCCTGGGTCATGATGTTGCAGATGTAGATCTTCAGCGCGTCGGAGGCACGCACCGCGTCGGCAATGCCGTCCACCAGCAGGTTGGGGATGACGCTGGTGTAAAGGCTGCCGGGGCCCAGGAGGATCAGCTCCGCCTCCCCGATGGCCCGCACCGCCTCCGGCAGGGCCTTTGGGTGCTCGGGCAGCAGGCGGACGCTCTCAATGCGGCAGTCCTGCTCCTTCTTGAAGGCGCTGATCTTNNCGCCACGTTCTCATTGGTCACAGGCAGCACCCGGCCGCTGATGGCCAGCACCTCGCTCATGCGGGCCACCGCCTGGTCGAAGGAGTCGGAGATGCCGTTGAGGGCGGCCAGGATCAGGTTGCCGAAGGACTGCCCCGTCAGGTTGCCCGAGCCCTCCGGGAATCGGTAGGTCAGAAGCTGCTGCATCACCGGCTCGGCGTTGGCCAGGGCCTCCATGCAGTGGCGGATGTCCCCCGGAGGGGGCATACCCAGATCCTGCCGCAGCATGCCCGAGCCGCCGCCGTCGTCGGCCACGGTGACGATGGCCGTCAGGCTGCGGGTGCGGCTTTTCAGCCCCCGCAGCATGGTGGACAGCCCGGTGCCTCCTCCGATGGCCACAATCCTGGGGCCCGCTCCGCCGTTCCATTCCGTCATAGTGTCCACCTCCTTACGCCCGCGTCATGTCCCGGTGGTTCTCCGTGGCCTGATAGCCCTTCTGCTTGATGAAGTCGGCTAGGGCCTTGGTAATGGCCACCGAGCGGTGCTGCCCGCCGGTGCAGCCGATGCCGATGACCAGCGCCGCCTTTCCCTCCTCCACATACTGGGGCAGGAGGAAGCCGATGAGGCTCTCCAGGTGGGCCATGAAGTCCTTGGTCTGCTGATAGCCAAAGACAAAGCTGTATACCCCCTCGTCCAGCCCGGTCTGATGGCGCAGCTCGGCGATGTAGTAGGGGTTGGGCAGAAAGCGCACGTCGAACACCAGGTCGGCCTCGATGGGGATGCCGTACTTGAAGCCGAAGGAGATGACGCTGACACTCATGGCCGGGGTACTCCCCCCATCCCCGAACAGCCGCAGCACCTCCCCCCGCAGCTTGGCGGTGGAGAGGGCCGAGGTGTCAATGATGTACTCCGCCCGCTGGCGGACGGGGGCCAGGACGGTGCGCTCCTGCCGCACCGCCTCGTCCAGCGAGCGGGAGGTCGAGGACAGCGGGTGCATCCGCCGGGTCTCCTTGTAGCGCTTGATGATGGTCTCTACGCTGGCCTCCACAAAGAGGATTTTATACGCACAGCCCATGCGGTGCAGCTCGTGGAGGGCGTCAAACAGCCCATCGAAGGTCTGGCCGCCCCGGATATCGGTGACCAGGGCCACCCGGTCATAGCGGCCCGGCCCGGCCATGCACAGCTCGGCAAATTTGGGCATCAGCGGGGCGGGCATGTTGTCCACCACGTAGAACCCGATATCCTCCAGAAAGGAGGCCACCTTACTCTTTCCCGCACCGGACAGGCCGGATATAATGATAAATTCCATTGCAATCTCCTTTTTCCGCGCCCCGTCAGAACCCCAGCAGCCGGACCTCCGGCTCCAGCGCCACGCCGGTCTCCCGCAGCACCGTCTCCTGAACCAG
>PPYE01131209.1_pt1 | contig 11366 bp, 12 predicted proteins | sample 1559881 | NCBI WGS metagenome assembly PPYE01 (sample SAMN08240022, study PRJNA423297) | Human gut metagenome, whole genome shotgun sequencing project.
CTAACAGACAGTTAGGAATCGTAGGAAACAACTTGGCTAAATCTACTGAGAAACTTTCCAGTGGATACAGAATCAACCGCGCAGCAGATGATGCAGCAGGACTTGCTATTTCTGAGAAAATGAGAGCTCAGGTTCGTGGTTTGAACCGTGCATCTGACAACGCACAGGATGGTATTTCTCTTATCCAGACAGCTGAAGGTGCTATGGATCAGCAGCATGCTATTTTGCAGAGAACGCGTGAGCTTCTTGTTCAGGCTTCTAACTCCGGTGTATTAGACGGAACAGCTGAGAACGACTTCCAGAAAATTCAGGACGAGATTGATACTCTGAAATCTGAGTATGAAAGAATTAACACAGATACAGAGTTCAACCGTAAAAAATTGTTGGATGGTTCCTACAAAGATCAGTATTTGCAGTTAGGTGCAAACAATGCTCAGGGTATTGGCGTAACAATCAAGACAACTGCTTGGGATGAAAATTTATATCTAAGCAAAACAACTGAGGATAAAGACGGTACCGCAACTGGCCAGGTTTCTAATGGTAATGCGCAGAATGGCAAAATCGCAGATAATGACAAGAAAGTTGTATACGAATACAATAAAGATATCTTTACTGTAGAAGCCACAAAAAAAGTTAACAATGTTACGTTCACTTCAACAGATGGTACTAATTACAGTGCTACTTTAGCGGATGGCAAAACATATACAAAAACACAAATAGATGATGCATTGAAAGGTACCACGGGAAATGATATGGCTAAACTTCTTGGTTATGCAGATGCAACTGCTGCATTAGATGGTACTGACGGTTATGCAAAGAAACTTGATACTACTGATGCCACATTTTCCGTTACCGATGTTGATGGTAAGAAAATCTCCGGACTTCTTGACAACGTTGACACCATGATTAAGAGCGTTACTACAGAGCGTTCTAAACTTGGTGCTGTTCAGAACCGTCTGGAGTACACCGTTAAGGTTGATGACAACACATCTGAGAACCTGCAGTCTGCTGAGTCCCGTATCCGTGATACTGATATGGCAGATGAAATGACAAGATTCTCCAAAGAGAGCATCTTGCAGCAGGCAGCTACTTCTATGCTGGCTCAGGCAAATCAGTCCAACCAGGGAGTACTTTCTCTGTTACAGTAATCTTGACTGGTTTGATAGCTGCGTAAAGCAGTATCATAATGAATTGTACGAAAAGGGAGAGACCGTTTGGTCTCTCTCTTTTTTTGTAGAAATCTGACCTGTATTGTGATAAAATAAGACTATACATTGTGAACTGTTACAAAGAAAAAAAGGTGTGAGGAATATGAGGTATTTGTCTACGTTTCCGGCATGCATCTTTTGCAGAAATATGGAAGCACTTACCGGGAAGTGCAGAAGGATGGCTATAAAAATACATATGTTGCCTTTGAGCAGGTGATGACGGATAACATGAGTTGTAACTTAGGTGTTGTGCTTATGAATCTGGCACGTTATGCGGAACAGATTAAACCGGATATGATTGTTGTGCATGGAGACCGGATTGATGCCCTGCTTGCATCGGAGAAAAATTATATTGTGGTATATCCGAACAATGATAATGGAACGGAAATTATTTTAAATGAAATCGGGCGGCTGTATGGGAATAAGAGATTTCGTTTTTTTCCGTCCATTCGTTTTGAATATTTTCTGGCTTTTTGAAAAATGCCGATGCGATTATTGGAAACTCCAGTGCGGGAATACGGGAAAGCGGTATTTATGGAATTCCTGCTATTGATATCGGCAGCAGACAAAAGGGCAGATACGATGAAAAGATGTTAAAAAATATCCAGCATGCCAGAGAGGACAAAGCGGATATTTTAGATAAATTACAAAATATTTCATCCCACTGGATTCCATCAAGTGGATTTGGCGTGGGAAATAGTACCGAGTTGTTTTTTGAAGTGTTAAAACAAGAGGATATCTGGAATTTGGATATCCAGAAGATTTTTGTGGACATACGGGGGCTGAAAAGATGAAAAAAACATTTTGCATTGGAGATATTTGCGTTGGAGATGACAAGCGTGCACTTGTGATTCCGGAGATTGGAATTAATCATGAGGGCAGTCTTTTGGTGGCGAAAGAAATGGTGTCGGCAGCATACCGTGCCGGCGCACGGCTGATTAAACACCAGACCCATGTGGTAGAAGATGAGATGTGTCAGGTGGCAAAGCAGGTCATTCCGGGAAACTCTTCGGATTCGATTTATGACATTATGGCGCGTTGTGCGCTGAGTGAAGAAGACGAAAAAGAGTTAAAGGAATATACGGAGAGTCTTGGCATGGAATTTCTTAGTACACCATTTTCTAGAGCAGCGGCGGAGCGGTTAGAGAAAATGGGTGTAAAAGCTTATAAGATTGGTTCCGGTGAGTTAAATAATTATCCACTTGTGGAGCATATTGCTGAGTATGGAAAGCCGATGATTGTTTCAACCGGAATGAATGATATTAAAAGTGTGGCAAAAGCAGTGAATATTATGGAGAAGTATGGCGTTCCGTATGCGCTGATGCACACGACAAATTTGTACCCGACCAAACCGGAGTGGGTTCGTCTCGGTGCGATGCAGGAGATGATGAGAGAGTTCCCGGATGTGCCGATTGGATTATCTGACCACACACTAAATAACAATGCGTGTATTGCGGCACTTGCACTTGGTGCAGATTTGGTAGAGCGCCACTTTACGGATGAAATGGCAAGAAGTGGACCGGACATAATATGCTCGATGGATGAGGCTGCTTGTGAGGAACTGATTCAGGCGGCAATTGAAGTTCCTATGATGCGCGGCGGAACGAAAGGGGCGCTGCCGGAGGAGCAGGTCACGATTGATTTTGCTTTTGCTACGGTGGTTACGATTGAACCGGTCAAAAAAGGTGAGGTTTTCACAAAAGAAAATATTTGGGTAAAACGTCCGGGAACAGGTGAGATTTTAGCAAAAGATTTTACAAAAATACTTGGGAAAAAAGCGGTGGAGGATATTGCCGCGGATACGCAGTTGAAAAATGATATGGTAGAGTAAAGGAGACGAGGAATTATGATTTTGGCAGTGATTCCGGCAAGAGGTGGAAGTACCATCCGCAGACAGGATATGAAAGAAATTTACTGGGTAAATGGTGCAGTGTATGTAAATTGTGTAGCAGACTTGACAAAGGATACCAGTTTTAATGATAATCCGGTTGGTTATGTGATGCCTGTGGAGCGCAGCATTGATATTGATGAGGAGAGTGATTTTTTGCTGGCAGAACATTTTATGCCGATACCGACGATGTTTGAATTGTAAGGAGATATAGGAGGAGACTTTATGAGCGAACTGCAGATTGGAAAAAAGAAGATAGGAAACGGCTACCCAGTTTATATTATTGCCGAGGGCTGTGATAATCATATGGGTGATGTGGAAGTGGCAAAGGAAATGTGCCGCCAGGCGAAACTTGCCGGAGCAGACTGCATTAAGTTTCAGCATCATCTGCCGGATGAAGAAATGCTTTCGGATGCTGTAATTGCGGGGAAAAATAATATTCCGCTGTATGAGTTTTTGAAGCAGCATGCACTTACACTTAAGCAGCACCGGGAGTTGATGGAATACTGCAAAAAGATTGGTATTCAATATCTTTGCACGCCATTTAGCTTGAAAGCAGCGTATGAGCTGGATGCAATGGGAGTCGATGCCTTTAAGATTGGATCCGGCGAGATGACAGATATTCCGACTCTGGTACGGATTGCGAGACTTGGTAAGCCAATGATTGTATCTACCGGTATGAGTACAATTGAAGAAATTCGGCGAACTTACGATGTATTGAAGCAGGCGGGCGTTCCCCTTGCATTTACGAACTGTATTTCTGAATATCCGCCAAAGTATGAGGATATTAACCTTAAATTTATTCTTCAGATGGAAAAGCATTTTCCGGATGCAATTATTGGGCATTCCGACCACACACCGGATTTGTATACGAGTTTTGGCGCTGTGACTTTGGGGGCGCGCATTATTGAGAAACATGTGATTTTGGATAAACGGACACCGGGGCCGGACCAGTCGGTGTCAATTGACTTTCAAGAGCTTCATCAATTAGTAGATGGTATTCGCAAATTGGAAGATGCTCTTGGGTCTGTCAAAAAAGTGCACCCGGGAGAGGAAGAAACGCGTTCGTGGGCTTTTCGCAGTCTGGTTACGAAACGACCGATTAAAAAGGGTCAGCGGATTGAAGAAGATATGATTTGGTCGAAGCGTCCGGGTACCGGAATTCCGGCATACCGCATGAAGGAAATTATTGGTAAATACGCGGCAACGGATATTGATGAGAATGTGCTGCTAAAGGAAGATGATTTTTGTTAGCAGGTGGATTGGCTTACACCAGCCAGATGCCATAGGATATAATGATGCTTGTTGTGACACACTAAAGGAAAAGAGATATATAGCCGATAATAAATATTCCATATGAGAGTATGCCACGGATGCCTTTCGCCAGTCGATAATAGCAGAAGAATACTTTTGCCTTTACAGGATCTGCTTTTTACAACGGAAGTATTCCTCGATCTTCCATCGCGAAAAATAGGTTCTTGCCACTTTGATCACATCCTCTTTGGACTTGATTTCTTTATTTGTGGCAAGCATCATGGGATGTTCTGTGATGCCATAAACCAGTACCAGATAAATATCTTTTCTGGAAGCTGTAATCTGGACTTTGATATGGGAAATGTAAGCCTCATGATTTTTCCCCTTATAAAATACATTGGTTTTAATTTTCCCTTTGCGACGGTTGCGCAGTTCCGTAGCAAATGTCCATTTATTGTGATAAAGAAGCTTGCTTTTTCAAAAAGAGCCGAACCTCGTTCATAGCTTCAAAAGTAACGGTATTGGTGGATTTATAACCCTTTTCAGCTGAAGAATGTACTTTTGAAAAGATACTGACCGGATGATTGCCGGTAGTAAGGACACAGGCTTCTGTTACATGGTAGCCTTTTTTTATAAACATTTTTAGCAGATGTGCTTTCCGAACCATCCCGTACGATGCCGAGCGATTCAAATTTGTAGCCGCCCGATTTTACAACATCACTGTCATCAATGTGAATGACCGGTTCGGAAGGAACCCATTTCTTGATCTGCTGAAGATAAGAAGATGCAGCTTGTGCAGGAACACCTTTATCAAGATGTCTGGAAAGACGATCTACAATATTTATCTTTTTGGAATCTTCATGAAGCTGCTCTACAACATCAGTCAGAAGACAGCTTCCGGCAGCAAGCATACCGTAAGTCATATCAGCAGTGAATTTGCGTTCCGGTTTCGAAAGCTGTTTGAAAATTTTATTTGTAAAATTTAAAATTTCCCGTTTCAATGTATAAGTATTTGTTGTAAAATAAACCATAGGGAATCCTCCTCTTTTTTGTTTAGTACGATTTTTTTGTGTTGCAATCTATATTTAGCTGTGTTAAGATATGCACAAGCAGAAAGTCCAAACATTATCAGAAAAAGTCAAATAGTATAGAGTATCGAGAAAAAACTTCACTGCTAAATCATAAAAAACAAAATTGAAAAAGCAGGGAGGTTAGCACATGGGACATCTCCCTGAGAGGGAGGTATTTCACATGAGAAGACACATTGATTTTGACAAAATCGGCATCACCGATGATGTAATGTTTTGCACAGTTTTAAGCAATTCTGAGGATTGCAGGGAATTTTTACGGAGAATTTTACCTGAAAACAAAGACCCCGACGGATGGGTTTACGGAGCGGCTGGAACAGCGCGTGCTGGAAATCCGGCGAGATACGGAATGGAGGGATGATTATATGACGCTGGAAATGAAGATGGATGAGAAGTATGAACAGGGGCGTGAGCAAGGATTGAAGGAAGGGATTACAAAGGGAATCGAATTAGGAATTGGTCAAGGTCTGCGTGTACAAATTCAGAAGAAATTAAATAAAGGAAAGTCAATTTCACAAATTGCGGACGAGTGTGAAGAATCGGAAGAAGAAATTTGGAAAATAATTAGAGAAAATGGTTGGAATGTATAGAAAATTTATTAGCGGTTGGCATAGTGCCATTTAAAATCAGATGGTTAAAATTTGGAAAAATCAACAATAATTGACTAGTATAATAGATAAGCGTATAATACATACGGATGTGAAAAAAAACAGAAAGAAGAGTTTAAACGATGAATCAAAAGAAACGAGTTGTTTTGACGGTATGCGCAGCAGCAGCTATTGTTAGCCTTGTGCCATTTCGGTCATTGCCGAGTGCTACGATGGTGAAGGGACAGGAGATGGCGACAGCGTTGCCTGAGGTGACACCGGACGCAGGGGCAACGAGTACACCGGTGCCGACTGAAATTCCGGCAACACCGGCCGTACCGGTAAAGAAATTACCTAGTGTAAAAAAAGTAAAGGTAGTTCGTTTTTCTACCCATAGTGTAAAGCTGACATGGAAGAAACAAAAGAAGACAAAGTATTATCATGTTTTTGTTTCAACAAAGAAAGATGGAAAATATCGAAAGAAGCTTTCAACAAAAAATAATGTCTGCCTTGTGAAAAAACTGAAAAACAAAAAGAAATATTATTTTTACATAACGGCAGGAAAGAAAAAGCAGCTGTCGGAGACCGATAGCAATCCTTCTAAAGTTGTTTCTAAGAAGATGAAAACTTATGTGAGGACAACAGTGTTTGCCGGCGATTCGATTACGGAAGGCTTGACATACGAAGGTGGTTTCGCCCATATGCCGATTGGTGGTAAAAAGAGGACGATTGCATACCGGGGACTGAATACGGTGACATTCCATACAAAGAGAGTGTTTCATGGAAGAACCGGACTTCAGAAGCTGATTGCTGCCAAACCATACCGCGTGTATATGATGCTTGGTATGAACGAGATTCATTATCAGAAGATTAGTAATATGTTAAGTGAGTACCGTGACATGTTAGAGGCAATTAAGCAGTCTTGTCCGGATACGGATATTATTGTGTGTGCAATTTCACCGGTGACGCGTGCAGAAAAAGCAAGACATCCGGGATTCTGGCAGCGACCGGTCTTTAATCGAAAGTTAAAGAAACTGGCGAAGAAGATGAGCGTTACCTATTTGGATTATACCGATTTTTTGAAAGATTCAAAAGGGTATTTGAAGGCGGCTTATGCAACAGGAGACGGGTATCATTGGAAACCGCCGGCATATGCTAAGTTCGGAAAGATACTGGCAAAATATGATAGACAGAGAGATGGTCGAGGAGGAAAATAAAGATGAAAAAATACGGCATGAGAATAGCAGCGGTTGTATGCATGGTAATTATGTGTATCAGTCTGTTTCCACAGATGGGACAGGCAGCAAAGAAAAAGGAAAGCTGCAAGACACTTTGCGGGTATGCGTTAAAAGCAACCGGTGGTGCAAAGAAATTGAAATATTCTTCGGCGGCTGCACTGGACTTTGGAGCGCTTACTCACTCAGTTCGCAGCCAGGTGAAAACGATTCAGTATGTATGTGATTCAAAAGAGGCGTACAGCCTTTGTGTGATGGAAGCAAAAAATGGAAAAGGTGCGAAAAAATTATATAATGCTTTGAAAAAGTACCAGAAGGCAAATAGCAAGAGTGATTATTTAAGTGATTATTCTAAAACTGAGCAGAAAGTATTTAAGAATGCAATTTATGGGAAAAAAGGAACTTTTGTCTGGTATATTGCAATGTCTCCGTCAAAAGCTGTCAACAAAAAAGGACAGGCGGCATTGAAGAAGAAATTGTAGGAGAGGCTACCTCATGGTATTTAGTAGTTTATTGTTTTTGTTTCGGTTTTTGCCGATTATGTTAGTTGTTTATTACTGCACCCCAAGGAGATTCCGCAATGCGGTTCTTTTTGGGGGCAGTTTGGTTTTCTATGCATGGGGAGAGCCGGTTTATATTGTCTTGATTCTGTTCTCTACACTTGTAGCATATTGCGCCGGACTTCGTCTTTCTTATTATCAGAAAAGAGAAAATAAACGAGGACAGATTTGTTCCTTAACAATTGCCTGCGTAGTCAGTCTGCTTTTGTTAGGGTTCTTTAAGTATGCGGACTTTTTTTTGCGAATGGCCGGATATATAGCAGGTGTAGAAATGCCGCAGTTAAATCTTCCTCTGCCGATTGGTATTTCTTTTTACACTTTTCAGACGATGTCCTATGTGATTGATGTGTACCGGAAAGAAGTGAAGGTGCAGAAAAACTTTGTGACGTTTGGAACCTATGTTGCGTTGTTCCCACAATTGATTGCCGGACCGATTATCCGCTATCAGACAGTGGAAGAACAGATGGTAAAACGGAAAGAAACAATTGATTTATTTAGTAAGGGAATTGTTCGATTTATGATAGGTCTCGGGAAAAAAGTGTTGATTGCCAATCCGATTGGCGATCTCTTTCGTGAGATTGCCGGTATGGGAGCAGCGGATTTGACAACGGTTTCTGCATGGCTTGGTGTGATTGCATTTACGTTACAAATATATTTTGATTTCTCCGGTTATTCAGATATGGCAATCGGACTTGGCTCGATGTTTGGATTTTCTTTTCCTGAAAACTTTAAGCATCCGTATGAATCGAAAAGTATTACCGAGTTTTGGCGCAGATGGCACATTTCTCTTGGTACATGGTTTAAGGAATATGTTTATATCCCGTTAGGTGGCAATCGAAAGGGATTTGGCAGACAAATTTTAAATATTTCTATTGTATGGCTTTTGACCGGATTGTGGCATGGGGCTTATGGAAACTTTGTTGTATGGGGAATTTACTACGGAATTCTTCTTATGATTGAAAAATTGTTGTGGAAGCCGGTATTTAGCCGTCTGCCATCTTTTTTCATGCATTTATATACGATGTTTTTTGTTATTCTTGGCTGGGGAATTTTTTCGTGGCAGGATATGGCAGATGGAACAAATTATTTCAAAACATTATTTGGCATCAGTGGAAATTTTGTTAATCGAGAGGCAATGTATCTGCTTTCCTCTTACCTGATTTTACTTGTGATTGCCATTATTGGTTCGGTTTCGCTGCTTCGCACCTGTATAAACCGATTCTTTTTGCCGGAGAAGACCATGCGTCGAGAAGTGTGTGGTACGTTGTTTGTCGTTGTTGTTTTTATACTGAGTGTTGCGCTGTTAGTCAATTCTTCGTATAATCCGTTTTTGTATTTTCGATTTTAGGAGGTGTGGTGGATGAGAAAAATGAAACTGGCAATGCTCATTGTTTTTTGTGTCATGCTTTTTGGTGGTACGGTGGTTTCTTTTGTTCTGCCGGACCGGGAGTTTTCGGATGTGGAGAATCGTGAACTGGCTAAGAAACCAAAAATCACGGCAAAGCGTATTTTATCGGGAGAATATCAAAAGGAATATGATACATATTTAAGTGACCAGTTTTTCTTCCGTGACAAATGGGTGGATCTGGCGGTGCGAGAGCAGATTGCCCTTGGGAAAAAAGACTTTAATGGCGTTTATCTTGGGAAAAATAATTACCTGCTTGAAAAATACGAAAGGGCTGATTTTGATTCAGGGCAGATAAAGGAAAATGAAACATATCTGACAACGTTTCTCAATGAAACGGAAAAAAGATATGGCAGGAAGCATGTGAGGGCAATGTTTGTTCCATCGAAAACGACAGCGCTTACAAATGTTTTGCCGGCTTACGCAGACACGATAGACTGGCAGTCTATGATTCGGGATTTGCAGACAAAAGTTGATGAGCCTAACTTGATATACGATTTAACGAAAACGATGCAGTCGCATAATGAGGAATATATTTACTATCGGACGGATCATCATTGGACAAGTCTTGGGGCTTATTATGCATATCGTGCATGGGCACTTCAAACCGGACGGAAAGCAAAAGATTTATCCGATTTCAAGCGCGTATCTGTATTTGATGATTTTTATGGGACTACCTATAATAAGATTCATGCCGGTGGCGCGGCGGATGTGGTGGAAAAATTTGAAAGCAAAAATCCGGTGAAAACAAAAGTAGTGTTTGATGATGAAGAGAAAACCTATTCTTCTTTATATTTCCCCAATGAGGCGAAAAAAGGGTTTAATCGTTATCAGTATTTTATGAAGAAAAATTCGTTTCAAGTGGAAATTACGACGAAAGCCCATACGGGTAAAACGCTTCTTTTGGTAAAAGATTCATTCGCTAACTGCTTTGTTCCATTTTTGACGGAACATTTTGATAAGATAATTATGATTGATTATCGTTACGGAAAAATGGCAATGGGAAATCTTTTGTCGTCAAATTCGGATATTACGGATGTGCTTGTTTTATATAATACAGAAAAATTTTTGCAAAATAAAAAACTGGAAAAACTTGCGGATATCCGTAAAGGAGAAAGTACCATGAAAGAATTTGACATGAATGACTTACTTGGATAGGAGGCAATTAAAGTGGAAAAAACAGTACATTTTATTCTGGCGGCTGTGGAGTTGAAGGGGAGCTTGGCAATGAAACAGCTGGTAGCCGATTGTTTTGAAGAGATGGATTTTTATCGAAATCAGGGTGTAACTCTTTTGTCCAATGAGGAATTATATCAAAATCTTGCGGTTGCTAATCGCTGGGATCCGGGTGAGGTTATTTTTGTAAAGCGGCTATTGCAAAATGCTCTGCCTGAAGAAATCCGGACGGAAATCGCAAAGCACCTGTTTCAAAAATATGTGGGATGTGAGGAGAGCACTTTTGCAGAGAAATTGTATATGAATTTTTCACAGATGAAGGAAATGAAGAAAAATGGTATGTTTTTTGGAATTCATGGTTATGACCATTACTGGCTCGCCAAACTTCCGAAAGAGCAGATGGAAAAAGATATTGATATGGCATTGGAGGCAATGGACGAAATTATCGATAAAGAGTGTTTTGTTATGAATTATCCATATGGAAATTACAGTGAGGAAGTGATTTCTTATGTGAAACAAAAGGGCTGTGGCCTAGGTGTTTCAGTTGAAGCAAGGGGGGCACAATTAGGCGTTGATAACCGGTTTGCACTTCCGCGCTGGGATTGCAATGATGTGTATCCGAAGGGGGAGAAAGTGTAATAATTAGTGTTGAAATCTTCGTTTAGTTGTGTTATGATATGCACAAGCAGAAAGTCCAAACATTATCAGAAAAAGTCAAATAGTATAGAGAATCGAGAAAAAACTTCACTGCGAAATCACAAAAAATTTAATTGAAAAGCAGGGAGGTTAGCACATGGGACATCTCCCTGAGAGGGAGGTATGTCACATGAGAAGACACATTGATTTTGACAAAATCGGTATCACCGATGACGTAATGTTTTGCACAGTTTTAAGCAATTCTGAGGATTGCAGAGAATTTTTACAGAGAATCCTCGGTATCGAGATTGAGGAAATTGTCGTCGTGG
>PPYE01257644.1_pt1 | contig 11366 bp, 8 predicted proteins | sample 1559881 | NCBI WGS metagenome assembly PPYE01 (sample SAMN08240022, study PRJNA423297) | Human gut metagenome, whole genome shotgun sequencing project.
TCCCCGAGCTGAACGGCAAGCTCACCGGTATGTCCATGCGTGTTCCCACTCTGGACGTTTCCGTTGTGGACCTGACCGTCAAGCTGGCTAAGCCCGCCACCTATGAGGATATCTGCAAGGCCATGAAGGACGCTTCCGAGGGCGAGCTGAAGGGCGTTTTGGGTTACACCGATGAGGAAGTTGTTTCCTCTGACTTCCTGGGCGATTCCCGCACCTCCATCTTCGACAAGAAGGCCGGTATCGCTCTGACCGACACCTTTGTGAAGGTTGTTTCCTGGTACGACAACGAGTGCGGCTACTCCAACAAGATGGTGGAGCTGATCCGTCACATGTCCGCTGTTGACCACAAGTAAGTTTTCAAGCATCATGAAGCGGCATGGCGTTCTGCCATGCCGCTTCAGCGTGTAGAAAAAGTCTTTTCTCTCTGCTGAGTCTATTTTCAGAGCTTTACAACTGTTCTGAAGCTTTTTGATTTCAATAGCGCAGCACCCTTTTTGGGGTGGCCGCGCACACGCTTCCTCACCGCTGTGGAAAATCTGTCGCTTTCTTGGCAGGCGCAAAGCCGCTCGCCGCAAGAGTTCCGACAAAAAGCGCAAATTTCTCAAGAGAAATACAGAAAAGGGCTTGACTTTTTTAAAGTCTCTGTTATAATAATATCGCTGTCTGTTCAAGGCAACAAGTGCATAGCGGAAAAGCGCTGGACACAGCTATGGAGAAGTCGCCTAGTTGGTCGAGGGCGCATGATTGGAAATCATGTAGGCTCCTAAAGGGTCTCGAGGGTTCGAATCCCTCCTTCTCCGCCACACAAAACCCTGTAATCTCAACGATTACAGGGTTTTGTCATGCCCTTTGACCCTTATTTTGACCCTTTATAGATTTCAAAGAGCATTTGCGGCAATCGTTTCAACCGGAGACTTTCTGAATAAATTCCTCCATGCGGTCAGCGGATTGCTGCCGCATTTTTTGCGATACATGACCATACACATCCAAGGTAAAGCTGGCGGTGGCATGGCCCAGATTGGATTGCACTGTCTTGATGTCATCGCCGCTCTCAATGGAGGCCACGGCAAAGCTGTGCCGCAAATCATGAAACCGCTCCTCCGGCATACCAAGCTCTCTTACGATCCGTTTGAAATGGATATACACCGTAAAATGGCTCAAGTGTCCACCCAACTCATTTGTAAACACCAAATCCCACGGATTGTTCCACGCTTCTCCTGCCAGCAGGCGCATCTGCGCCTGCTGGCTTTTTTGCTTTCGCAGCAGAGCCATGACGGATGGTGCGGTCAAGATTGTGCGATTGCGGCTGTTCTTTGTCGGGGCCAGGCAATAAGTACCACCCACCTTTTTCGTTTTCTGAAGTTGCTTGTTGATGTAGATCGCATTGTGCTGAAAATCAATACAATCCCACGTCAGTCCCAGCACCTCCCCCTCCCGTAATCCTGTGAACAGGGTGATTTGATACACCAGCCCATACTTCGTACCTTGGATCGCTTGCAGAAATCTTGTGATTTCCGCCTGCTCCATCGGCTTGATTTCTTTTCGGTGGGCCTTTGGTAAATCGCAGACATTCGTCGGATTGGAACGGAACATTCCCAGCTTTACAGCCTGTCCCAGCGCCCGGTGCAGCACACCATGGATGTTCTTCACCGTCTTGGGTGACAACTCCTTCTCCGTGATCAGACTGTTATAAAACTGCTGGATCTGCGGTGCTGTCAGTGCGGACAGCCGTATCCGCCCCAGCGCAGGCTTGATATGGATGTTGCAGCTGCGCTCATAGGCATCATAGGTGTAGCTTTTCACGGAATACAGCGCGTAGGTTTTCAGCCAGGTATCCAGCCACTCCCCCACCGTATCCTTCGTCTGCTCCAAATACGTCCCGCTGTCGATCTCCGCTGTGACCTCCGTCAGCTTCTGACGGACTTCCTTTTGCGTCTTGCCATAGACGGACTTTTGGGTCTGTTTGCCCGTCTTAGGGTCAATGCCGGTGGTATAGCGGGCCTCCCAGCGCCCGTCGGAGCGCTTGCGGATGGTGCCGCTGCCCTTTGCGTTCTTGGTATTGCTTTTCACATGTACCTCTCTTTCCTCTGAAATTATAAAACGGCCAGTCAGTCCGTTGTTTACCTTATCGCTGTCTGTCGCTGTCGAGCCATGCCACGAATTCCTCCAGCGGCAGTTTGCCAGCAACGCAGTCTGCGCGCTTTTCCCGCGCCTCCTTCGACCATGCGGTAAACTCCGCCTTGGTCATCGTTCCATATCGCACACGGGCGTTGTGAGCCTTGTAGGATCGTGTAAACTCCTTTGTGGCAGGATTCTTCATTTGTCGGCTCTGATACTGCACCACGGCTCCCATTTGGCGGCAGGTCTTTTCCGAGCCTTCCATCAACCGTGTGCAGTAGTCCTGCGTGATGTTGCCAGTCACAACAAAGTATCTGCCGCAGTTTTTGCACTTGTGGATTGGGAGCGGCAGACGGAGACAATAGCCCTTCAGATAGTTGTAGAGATCTCGTACGGTGTTGGGATAGAGCACTTCGCGCAGCGCCGTCTTGATGCCCTGCTCCCGCAGCTCTTCAACGCTGTAGTTGTAGGCGCTGTCATATGCGGGACGCTCCAACATAACTTCCTCTGTGGCAAGCTCACCATAGCGCATATCATCAAAGCAAAGTCGAGCGTCATAATGAGCCTCGCGGTATCTCTCTGCCGTGGAGTAGTTTGGCTGATAGCGATCATCCAGGCACACTTCAATTAATGCCTTTGCATCACTAACGATATTTTCAAAATCTCGGTCAAACCGAAGCAATATATCCTTGGTATCATTCTTGCCATATGCGTGATTTTCTTCTAAATCACTCAGTTTCTTGATCAATAGCCCAAAAAATGGATGCACTTTACAAAGCGGCATCGCCAGTTCCAACAGCTTTCTCCATGCAGTTTCATCCTTGTGTTCAGGAGTCAGGGGACGCAATAGTTTATTGATTTCAGACAGTACACAGTATGTGTCATAAAAGTCGGTATCATAGAGGTCAACCAGGCACTGGCCCAAGTCCTGCGTTTTTTCCAATAAGGTTCTGCGGCACCCCAGTGTCATGCTATATAGTTCATAGCACTCCTTACGTTCCGGGGTGATGTAATACCGGAATTCCATGTGTTCAGGAAAGATCATAGTTTCCTCCTGTTAGATATATCAAGATAGATGTGCAAAATTATCTATTGACTTTTGCGTATTTACATTATACAATCATACCATAATAGTTACATTGTGTATTATAGTCTCAATAGTCCATAATGTCAACTATAATTTTCAAAGGAGGTCACACATGAACAACAACTACGAAAACCTGCCCGCGGTGCTGAATGCCAATCAACTGGCCACGGCACTGGGCATTTCCCGCGCCGGAGCGTACCAGCTGCTGAACACCGCCACCTTTCCCACCTTGCGGATCGGCAAGCGGCTGCTGGTGCCGAGGGACAAGCTGGTGGAATGGATCGAGCAGAACACAGGAGGCGGCCATGTGGGAGGATAAAGAAACGACTGCCCCAGATCCATCTGTTGCACCAGATGGGGAGCAGCCGTCTGCGCTTGCACGCACAGACAGTATAGCAACTTTTGAGGAAACAAACAAGCAATTCGGCAAAATGCGTATCTTTTCCATGCCGGAGCTGATGGACACCCATTTCCCATCCCGGCCATGTATCATTGAAAACTTGCTTCCAGCGGGGACATACCTCCTCGCTGGTGCTCCCAAAATCGGCAAATCCTTCCTCGTCCTGCAAATGGCCTATCAGGTGAGCGCAGGAGAGCCGTTTTTAGGCTTTCCCTCCCGGCAGGGCACGGTTTTGTACCTTGCTCTGGAGGACACCTACGAGCGATTACAGAAGCGTTTGGCGCAGATGACAGAACGGGACAGTCCTGATCTGGTGCTGTCCGTTCTGGCGGACACGCTGGAAGAAGATCTGCTGGAGCATCTGGAAAACTTTCTGTTTGAGTACCCGGAAACGGTGCTGGTCATCATTGACACCTTGCAGCGCATCCGGGGACGGACGCCGGACAACGGCAGCTACGCCGCGGATTACGATACCATCGCCAAGCTGAAGGCGTTCTCAGACCAACGCGGTATCGCCCTGCTGCTCGTTCACCACACCCGCAAGGAGGGAGCGGAGGATGTGTTCGACACCATCTCCGGCACCAACGGCATCTTGGGGGCGGCAGATGGAGCCCTGGTCTTGCATAAGGACAAGCGCACGAGCGGGGACGCCATCCTCAATGTGGTGGGACGTGACCAGCCGCAGATGCGGCTTCACCTGCACTTCGACTCTCCCCATAGTCTCTGGCAAGCGACGGAGGTGGAAACAGAGCCATTCAGGGAGCCGCCGAACCCGCTGTTGGAATTTCTTTCCCGGCTGGTAAATGAAGAAAATCCACTGTGGAGCGGCACGGCGACAGAGCTGGTACAGTGTCTTTCGGAGATGGACAGCGCACAGGTTATTTCACCCAACTGGATCGTGCGGACGCTGAACGTGCGGCAGGATGACCTGCTGCGAAAGTACGGCATCCGCTACGGTTCCCGGCGCACGAAGGATGGAAAGGTCATCCTTCTGCGGTGGGAAGGTGTACGGTAATGTACGGTATGTACGGTAAAAACGGGAGTGGGGTATCCCCCGAAAATACCGGACATATCGTACATACCGTACACCAGAGGGCTGAATGACCTGTCGCACCGACAGGGCATTTCGCCCGTTTCAGGGAGTCCAGAGGGAACGGCTGGCACACGGACTTTGGTACAAAGTATAGTGTGTTATACCCATCACGGCGGGGGACGGAAACGAACGCGGGCTGGCGGTGGCCAGCCGCGTTTGTGACCGGGCCGAAAACGAAGTGAAAGCGGGTGTCGGTATCGACACCCGCCGCAGCGCACGGTTTCAGAAGCCGTGATGGGGATTCCCCGCTCCCTGGTCTCCCAGGCTATAACAAGGGAGGTTCCACATGGCATACGCCATTTTACGATTTGCAAAGCACAAGGGCGGCGCGTCCAAGGCGCTGAGTGCCCACCACGAGCGGACAAAGGACAGCTACGCCAGCAACCCGGACATTGATCTCAGCCGCACGGCGCAGAACTTCCATCTGGTGACGCCCCGGTGGAGCTATGAGCAGGAGATCAAGCACCGCATCCAGACGGCAGGCTGCCGGGTGCGGAAGGACAGCGTGAAATTCGTGGATACGTTGGTGACGGTCAGCCCGGAGTTTGCCAAGGCCCACGAAGCAGAAATGCCGGAGTATTTCCGGCGGGCCTTTGACTTTCTGAAGGAGCGTGTAGGCGAGGAAAATATTATTTCTGCCGTGGTACACATGGATGAAAAGACACCTCACATGCACCTTTGCTTTGTCCCGCTGACCAGGGACAAGCGGCTGTCCGCAAAGGAGATCCTCGGCAACAAGAAGAGCATGATCCGCTGGCAGGACGATTTCTACGCCTGCATGGCGGAGCGTTGGCCGGAATTGGAGCGCGGTACGCCCGCCGTGGAGACCAAGCGCAGGCACCTGACACCCCAGTGGTACAAGAAGGTCACGGCGATGGACGCCAAGCTGGAGCAGCTGGAGACCACACTGAACAACAACATCAACGTGTTCAACGCGGGCAAGAAGCGGGAGGAGGCCGTTGCGCTGCTGGCGCAGCTGCTGCCGGAGGTGGAATCCTTTCAGGCGGAAACACGCCGTTTGCAGGACATGATCGCATCCTCCCGGATGGAACATCGCTCCCAGCAGCAGGAGAATACCGCACTTAGGAAAGAGCTGAACAAGGAGCGTGATCGAAATTTCGAGCAGAATGTGAAGATCTCTGCTTTGACGCAGCGATGCAAGCGGGCGGAGAAGCTGTTAGATAAAGTCCCGCCGGAAGTGTTGGAGCATATTAAGCGCAAAGCGACCGCAAGAGAACGGTAACTGAGTCCATACGCAATTAGCTATATTGGGCTACCTATATTCCTCTTGATTTCTTTACAGAGTTTTTCAACGATGTCGTTGAGAAGATCAGTGTGACCCTTGTTGCTCCCAGTGTGAGCGAGTTGACGAGTACACAAACATAAAATAAAAAGTTGAAGGGCGATGCAGGTTTCCACACACAAAAGCAACACAGCAAATCACCGTTTAAGTATCGTGAAAAGTCATTGACTTAGAAGTATTCGGGGTCAATGGCTTTTTCATTGAAAACCAGCTATCCATCTGATACAATTTATTAGAGGAAAGTTTTCATAATTGCACTTTATGGGCAGATGAGATAGCTGGGTACAGGTGTATTCAGATGGAGCGATATGCTGGGCGATACCGATCTCAAAACCTGGCTGTCAGCGTTTTTTTCCTCTTCCTTACCAAAGTTAGCGACCGAATGATAAACATGCAGATTGTGGAGGTTCCATTAAAAAAACGACATGATTGACATCATTTTTCATGACGAAACGGGTATTGCCCCCTGCCTCCCCGGACAGATGGGCGGCTTTGAAAATACGAACGGTGACGGAGAGATCCACTATTACCGGCTTTTTGACGGCGTGGGCATCATGCTGCTGCGGCTGGAAATGGAGTCGTATACAGAAATCCGTACACAGGCCGGTGTGCTGGAAATCAATTTCTGTATCAATGGCCGTTTTGAAACCAGCTTTTCCATGCGCGACCGTGTCCTGCTGAAGCCGGGAGACATGGCGGTCAGCTGCTACGATGGCTTTCACGGCAGCAGATCGGAATCCTGTTTTCCTCTGGGATACTACGAGGGGATCTGTCTGGAGGTAGACCCGGAGGCGGCCAGCAGCTGGATCACACAGAACGCTCCGGCGTTCCGCGTTGATTTCTCTGCGCTGAAGGAGGATCTTCTTGACAGCAAATGGTACATGGTAGGCTCCGCAGGTTCCCGCTGTGAGCATGTGTTCCGGGAACTATATGAAAGCGCCCCCTACGCCGATCATGCCTTTTTACAGCTGAAAGCTCTGGAATTACTCCTGCTTCTGGAACGGATTCCGCAGGAATCGGGGATAAATTCCTATCACTCTGCGGAACAGACCGCGTTGGCGCACCATCTGCGGGATCATCTGCTGACCAACCGGGAGGGGTATGTATCTCTTGCCCAATTGGCAGCAGAGCATGAGATGTCGGTGTCCCATCTGCAAAAGCTGTTCAAGCAGGTCTATGGTGTGCCGGTCTATCGCTATATCAAGGAATATCGTCTGGAACAGGCGGCGGTAGAACTGGTTCGGAGCGGGAAACCCATCACAGAAATCGCGCAGCACGCCGGGTATGACAACGCCAGTAAATTTTCGGAGAGCTTCAAAAAGCGGTACGGAAAAACGCCGTCCCGCTATCGTGCCGATAAAAAGGATGCAGTAAAACGGAGCATAGAAACCAAAACGGAGTAGTTTGAAAACGCGAATCATGTTAGAATACGCGGTGGTTAGAGGACACTAACTAAGAAGTTTCAGGAGGTACTGTATGAAAAAGAAATTTGCTGCTTTTGTGCTTTGCGTGATCTGCCTGCTGTCGGCTGCCGGCTGCGGCCAGACGAAAACAGATGAACAGACGCCGCCGGCGGCTGACCAGAGCACGACGACCGACGATTATCTGACCGGCATCGGCGGCACTTATGTGGAGCTGTTTCCGGAGCTGTCAAAGTCCGAGTATCGGAATATCTGGATCGATGCCACCGCGCCGCTGGTAGGTGCGGAGAACGCGGAGGCCACCACGGATCTGCTGCTGGGGATGTGCATGGCGGAGCCTTACGGCCCGGAAGCTGCGGAAAAATACGCCGCAAGCCCGGACAGCATGGCCTTTAACTGCTATTTCTTGGGCGGCGTTGACAAATTCGTGATGGACGGTCACACGATTAGCGGTCTGGATGCGCAGGGACAGGAGGTTTTCTCCCACACCTACAAGCTGCTGGACGAGGAAAACGAAAACGGCTTTATCTTCTATCAGAGCGAGGATGAAGATTCCGGCGAGTTTACCTATTTTGCGTTCTCGCCCGACACCATGGAAACCACCTATCATCTGGAATTCCGTTATGCAGAGGATCTAAGTGATCTGCAAAGCTGGTTCGAGGGCAATTACGCCTACTGGAACGCGGCGGCGATTGCGGAAGATTATGATCAGGCAACCATGAAGCATGTCATTGAACTTTTCACCACGGAAAATTTGTCTGCGGCAGAATAAACGGCGCCTGCGCACCCGCTTGATTCAGGCGGGTGCGCAGGGGAGCTTATCGGTAAGGATGTGATTTTATTGAAAAAACAATCTGACTTTTCCCGCCTGATGGGCTATGCGGGCAGGTATCGGGTTTTTACCTATGCCTCCTGGGTGCTTTCCGCCATCAGCGCGCTGACGGCGCTGGTGCCGTTCCTCTATATCTGGAAGATCCTGCGGGATGTGCTGAACGCGGCGCCAAACTATGCGCAGGCGGTGAACATCCCGCATTACGGCTGGATGGCAGTGTTATTTGCAGTGCTGTCTTACCTTATTTACATTGCGGCGCTGATGTGCTCCCATCTGTCGGCGTTCCGGGTGGCGACCAATCTGCGGCTGGCAGTGTCGGAGCATCTGGCAGTGCTGCCGCTGGGCTTTGCCGAGACCTTCGGCAGCGGTAAGCTGCGCAAGATCATCCACGAGAGCACCGGAGCCGCCGAGACCTATCTTGCCCACCAGCTGCCCGACCAGTACAACGCCATCGCCACCCCGGTGGGGCTGCTGGTGCTGCTGTTGGCGTTCGACTGGAGGTTGGGGCTGCTGAGCCTTGCGCCGGTGGTGCTGGCTTTCCTCATTATGGCGACCATGACCGGCAAGCGGATGGTCGAAAAAATGCGGCAGTACGGCAACGCCTTGGAGGCCATGTCCAACGAGGCAGTGGAATACGTCCGGGGCATTCCGGTGGTCAAGACCTTCGGGCAGAGTGTGTTTTCCTTCAAAAAGTTCAAGACCGCCATTGATGAGTACGAAAAGTGGGTCATCTCCTACACCAAAGACCTGCGCCTGCCCATGATGTTCTACACCGCCGCCGTCAACGGCGTGTTCGCCTTTCTGATTGCAGGCGGGCTGCTGTTCACGATACACGGCGTGACCCCGGAATTTCTGCTGAACCTGCTGTTCTATATCATCATCACGCCGGTGATCTCCCTGACTTTGACCCGCATAATGTACATGAGCGAGAACAAGATGGTGGTAGCGGATGCGCTGGCACGCATCGACTCGGTGCTGGAGGCAGCACCCATGCAGGCTCAGGCTGTTCCGCAGCACCCGCAGGATGCTTCTGTCGCGCTGCAGAACGTGCATTTCAGCTATGACGGAAAAAACGAGGTTATTAAGGGCGTTTCGCTGGAGATTCAGCCGGGACAGACTGTGGCTTTTGTAGGTCCCTCCGGCGGCGGAAAATCTACGCTGGCAAACCTTGTCTGCCGGTTCTTTGATGTGCAGAGCGGCATCGTCCGAGTAGGCGGAGCGGATGTGCGGGCAATCCCCAAGGAAGAGCTGATGGATACCATCTCCTTTGTGTTCCAGAACAGCCGCCTGCTCAAGGGCAGCATTCTGGATAATGTCCGTCTTGGCATACCGCAGGCCACCGAAGCCGAGGTGCTGGCAGCGTTGAAAGCAGCGCAGTGCATGGATATTATAGAAAAGTTCCCAGCGGGCATCCATACCGTTATCGGCACCAAGGGCGTGTACCTTTCCGGCGGCGAGCAGCAGCGGATCGCTATTGCCCGTGCTGTTCTGAAGAACGCACCGGTGCTGATTCTGGACGAGGCCACCGCCTTTGCCGACCCTGACAATGAGGCCAAGGTACAGGCGGCGTTTGCAGCACTGGCTCAGGGGAAAACCGTCATCATAATCGCCCACCGGCTGTCCACCGTGGTCCACGCCGACTGCATCTATGTGGTGGAGGACGGGCAGATCGCGGAATCTGGCACCAAGGATGAACTCTGCGCCAGGGGCGGCCTGTTCGCCAAAATGTGGCAGGCGTATCAGTCCTCTGTCGCGTGGAAGGTCGCAAAGGAGGTGTAAGTCATGATCGAAAAAATTCAAAGAGCAACCGCCAGTTCCCCGGAGGGCGCACGGGGGCTTGTAAAAGGCGTGCTGGCCTGTGCATTTCAGAACCTCGCCTTCATGCTGCCCACCAGTCTGCTGTATTTTCTGGTGCGGGACATGATGACCGGCACCACATCCGGCAGAACAGCCTTCTATGTGTGCGGCTGCGCCGTCTGCTTTGCGCTGATCTTCCTGACCACCTGGTTTCAGTACAACGGGACCTTTTTTACGACCTACAAGGAAAGCGGCGTTCGCCGGTTGAATCTGGCGGAGCGGCTGCGCAAGCTGCCCCTGTCCTTCTTCGGCAAGCGGGACCTTGCCGATCTTACCAGCACCATTATGGCGGACTGTGAGGTGCTGGAAAAAACCTGTTCTCACTATATTCCCGGCCTGTTCGGCTCCCTGATCTCCACCGTGCTGATCGCGCTGAGCCTGCTGGTCTTTGACTGGCGTATGGCGCTGGCGGCCCTTTGGGTGATCCCGGTTTCCATTGCCATTCTCCTTGGCAGCTACAGGATTCAGGATAACGTGCAGGCCAAGACCATGGCGGTGAAAATGGCCTGTGCTGACAGCATTCAGGAGTACATTGAAACCATGCGCGACCTGAAGGCCAACAGCGCGGAGAATGCCTATCTGGACGGCCTTTCCGAAAAGATTCGTGCTGTGGAAAAGCAGACCATTTCAGCGGAGCTGACCAACGCCGTCTTTGTCACCTCCGCTGCCATGGTGCTGAAGCTGGGCATTGCTTCCGTTGCACTGACAGGCTCTGTGCTGCTGATTCGCGGCAGTATCGACGTACTGACGCTATTTTTGTTCCTGCTGGTGGCATCCCGACTGTATGACCCCATGCAGGGCGCGCTGCAAAATCTGGCGGCGGTCATCGCTATGCGCACCAATGTGGCCCGGATGAACGAAATTCTGGATTACCCGGTGCAGACCGGCAGCGAGGAATTGACCAATCAGGGCTGCGACATGGTGTTTGACCATGTGGGCTTTGCCTACCAGTCCGGCGAAACGGTGCTGAAGGATGTGTCTTTCACAGCAAAGCAGGGGGAGGTCACAGCGCTTGTCGGCCCCTCCGGCGGCGGCAAGACCACGGTGTCCCGGCTGGCGGCCCGGTTCTGGGACTATCAGAAGGGAACAATCACCGTGGGCGGCATGGACATTTCCAAGATCGACCCGGAAAAGCTCATGAGCTTATATTCCATCGTGTTTCAGGATGTGACGCTGTTTGACAACACCATTCTGGAAAACATCCGCCTTGGGCGCAAGGACGCCACGGATGAAGAGGTCCTTGCGGCGGCGCGCC
>PPYE01721702.1_pt1 | contig 11366 bp, 8 predicted proteins | sample 1559881 | NCBI WGS metagenome assembly PPYE01 (sample SAMN08240022, study PRJNA423297) | Human gut metagenome, whole genome shotgun sequencing project.
CCGCACGGGTGGCGGAACAGTGGATGATGATGGTGTCTTTCATTGCAGAAACTCCTTTCTTTGTCCTCTTTCTCTGGGCAATATATAAGTGTTGAAACCAAAAATGGCGGATTCTTCGGGAGACAGGCGGCGGTAATAGTGTTGCGTCACTGAATGGTGTGCGGGAACAAAGAGAGAAATAAGAGGAAGAGGCGATGAAACAAGGGGAGAAGAAACTGACTGCACACATACATTGCCTGCTTCGGACTTCCCGATTGAATTACTCGATCTGCCTGTTCCGAGCAGATTGCCTGCTTCGGACTCTCCGACTGAATTGCTCGATCTGCCTGTTCCGAGCAGATTGCCTGCTTCAGACTCTCCGATTGAATTGCTCGATCTGCCTGTTCCGAGCAGATTGCCTGCTTCGGACTCTCCGACTGAATTACTCGATCTGCCTGTTCCGAGCAGATTGCCTGCTTCGAACTCCCCGATTGAATCAGCTTTAACGGTCAGCACAGGTATTTCGGGTGCTATCAGAAAGCATTCTTCCGAACCGCTTCTTTCGGCTCTTGGCTTTTTCTTCATGGCCGATTGCTTCAGTCTTTCGGGGTGTAATAAATGCAGCACCAGCCAATTACGTTGTTTAGGGTTCATTTGTTCCCCTTTTACCAGTGCGTTCATGGATGGATAGGCTTGCAGGATATTTCCTGCCTCGTCCGTTGTGGCACAGGGGACGGGGGAGAGGGCGGGTGACGACGGACGCAGACCGGTCCGGATGGCGTGCATGACATTGTCGTAGGCATCGCACCATTCGAGGTTGGCGACGTGGTTGTTGAGCTTGTTTCCGTCGAGGTGGTTCACTTGGGGGAGACGCTTCGGGTTGGGGATAAAAGCTGTTGCCACTAAGCGGTGTACAGAGTAGCCGACGTATATCCCCTTTTGGCGGATGGCCACGTACTCATAACCTTTTGCGGTAATGCTGCTGCTGATTATCAACTTCGATTTGCCTTTGAAACTCAATATCCGCCCGTGGTCTGAAACCATATAATCGGAATTTGTTTCGATAAATCTCCAATTTTCCATACTTTATTCTTTATATTGTTAATAAAATTATACTTTGTTAAAAAGAAATCCCTTTTCCGAAACCACCGGGGATAAACGGCGCAGCCTGCATGGTAGAAACGGCGTAGCCTGCAAGGTAGAAACGGCATAAACAAGGACTGTTAAACGGCGTAGCCTCCTCGCTGACATGAGGCGGTTCCGCCCGCTTACTCCGGTCTTTGACCTTTCTCATTCCTCCTCTGCACGGGGTTCGAGCCGTTCGGCACAGCGAACGAGAAACTCCAGTTCCTCCCGACACCCTTGAATGGCTTCGTACAAAGAGTCCACATGATACATTCTGCAAAGCGTTTCCCATTCTTTTCGTTCTTCTGAAGTCATTTGTTCTCCGAAATTCATTTGCTGTCCAAAACTTATCTGCTGCCCGAAACTCATTTCAAAACTTATCTGCTGCCCGAAACTCATTTGCTCTCCGAATCTCATCTGCTCTTCGAAACTCATTCGACGCAAAGGAAATTTTCGGCATGAAACGTGCGCCACCCTTTGGCTTCGAGATCGTAGTAGACTACAAACGTATTTTCCGGTCGTGGCATATAGGGGCGGTGAAAACTGTGTTGATATCCGGTGAGCGTGCCGACAGCGTGGCGCACGGTTCCGTCCTGCTTGGTGTAGCAGAATTTCACGTTCTCCCTGTGCATCTTCCTTATCAGTCCACCGATTCGGTGGGCGATGATGAGCGCATCACGCCGGTTCATGTCATTGTTGCGACGGATGACGGCGGCCCGCCTCATGAGCCGTACCCGTGGGAGGGAATGTTGTTTTTTCATTTCAGTCATATGATTCAATTGTTTTTTATTGATTTCGGGGCAAAAGTAGACTGTGGGTAGAATAAAAACCGTTCACGCTTGACTAAAATGAAAAAATATGTAGAAAGAGTCACGCGTGACCCAAAATGTTAAAGGTAAATCCCGAATTTTGTCGGATTAATTTAAATATAATTAGTAATGAACAAAAAAGAAAACTGCCAGAACAGTAGTGAAAGAGAACAACACATTGAAGTAAAAAGGACTGTAAATCAGAAAAGTACAAGTCAGAAAAAAGTAAATCAGAAAAGCATGAGTCAGGAAAAAGCAAATCAGAAAAGCATGAGTCAGAAAAAAGCAAATCAGAAAAGCATGAGTCAGAAAAAAGCAAATCAGAGTGGCGAAAAGTCCGTGTATGACGAGAACAGGGATGCCCTTCAGGAAAGAGTCGAAGAGAAGCAATGGAAGAAAAAGCAATGTAATGGCTTGCAGCACAGTGATGACGAAGAAAAACAGAAAGTCATCGATTCGATTATGAAAGTCAGCCGGGATAACGGCTTTGACGACGCTTATCTTCAGCAGCATTCGGACTGTTCGGCATCGTCGATCAAGCGCTTCCACTCGGCCTGGATGGGAAAGAGAATGTCCAATTGGACGACGATTTTTAATTTAGCGCACTGCGTGTCCGTCAATTGTGTCTTTGCCGAAAATCTGGTCGGGATGCTGGTTGTCATTATTATGTTCTTGATTAGAGATGCCGGAATTGTGAGTTACCATATCGACTCGCCCAAGAAAGTGGTGATAGAAATAAATTTCGGTAAAGATAAATTATTGCGCATGAAAGACGAGGAAAAGAACGAAAAAGGAAAAGAAGGTAAAGACGACGAACACCTTTGAGCGACGACAATGATCGGGACAAAGGAAAGAACAACTGACGGAATGAGGTAAGTCCTGTAAGAACTTGGTAGTCTGTATTCGTAAAAAAACGATTCGATATCAGCGATGGACTTCCATTTTATTCCCTTGTTATAATGTCACCACAAATGTAATCATATTATTGAGAAAACCATGCAGAAACACTTTTATTCTGAAAAATAAGTTTTATTGTTCACTCAGATTTCATATTCGATGTTGACATCCTACGTTTTCTCTTTTAGATATTTATTTGTTTTCCTTTGTCGGTTTCTACCGTATTGCACGTTCGTCATTATTTACAAATTCTAATTATTGCATTCTCAGTTCGGGTAAAACGAATCCGTTTTCCGAGCTGAGAATGCAGATGACGGCTTTTAATAAGTCTGTTTGTTTTTATTTCTTTAGTAATATATTATAAACTGGCAGATAAGTCGCTCTACCAAGTTCTTACAGAACTTACCTTTTTGTATAGTAATATTTAAAGATTTAATAGCAATATTTTAAGATATTCAGTGATCGGTTCCGCAAACAATCAAAACAATCACTATTTATGGAAGCGCGGATAACTCGAAAAACAGCGGCACTTGCAATCTTTCTGATCAGTGCATTTCAGACTTACATTTATGCCGGCCGCCCCTCTTCTTGTCAACTATTAATTATCAATTCTTATACCGAAAACTGTCTGTGGAGCGATGACTTTATGGCCCCTGTCTATAAAGAGTTTCGCGTCCAGAACAGCCCGGTTGACATATGTGCCGAGCACATGGAACTGATGGCGACCGTTGTCCCGGATATGCGCAAACAGGTCTTCATGTCCGACAGGCGCTGGATCAGCGCGCAATGCAGGAAAGAAGCGGAGGAAGTGATGCCTTTCCTGTTGATCGGCGGCTATTTCTGGACAGACAGTGAAATAAAGAAACATCTGCTCCCGGTGATCAAAAGCCGCCTGGACGGAGCGTCGCATCCGCACAGAGTGGAAACGACAGCGATGGGGACGCCCCCATCCGTCATCAATTATGCCGACTACGTAGAGAGCGGACTGTTGCTCGGCCTGTGTCCCGACGACACTGTTTTTGGTATGAAGCCCCCCACTTTTTTCGAGCGGAACAAATATTATTTGGCCCTGTTTTTCTCTTTGATGGCACTGGCCGTCATCTATGTGATATGGCTCCGGAGGGCGCTGCATGAGAGGAGCAGGCGGCTGGAGATCATGAGGAGCTATAGCAGTCTGGTCGAAAACATGCCCGTTCTCTATGCCCGTGTCGAGCTCATATTCGACCCCGGTGGCCGGATTATCGACTATGTCTACCGGGAAGTGAATCCCACTTTCGAGAAATACATCCTGCCCAAAGAAAAAATACTGGGAAAGAAATACAGCGAACTCAATCCGGATTATTCGCCGGAACTGCCCGACAGGTACAGCGAACTGAATGACAACAGGCAAATAACCTTTCAGTATTATCTGGAGAAGACGAAAACTCATCTGACCGTCATCTCCATACATTCCAAAACGAAAGGCTGCGTCGATGTCTTTGGTGTGGACAATACCGAACTGGTGCTGACGCAGCAAATGCTGAAATCCACCAACCATAAGTTGTCCGCCGCCCTCGACGCTGCCGACATGACCCCTTGGAAATGGGATTTGCGGACCGGCCTCCTCTCGTGCAACGTCAGCCACGACTTGTACGTCACCGAAGAGGAGGTGACGCATGACGGCAACCTGATTATCGTGCCCACCTCCGCCTGTTTCGCGAAAATCTGCGATGAAGACCGCGAACGCGTGCGGGACGCCTTCGAGCGCCTCGCCAATGGCGAAACGCAGAAAATGCGCGAGGAATATCGGGTAGGCAGACAGTGGCTTCCCTCCCTGCAACAGAATGAATGGGTAGAAGTGCGCGCAGCCGTGGACGAGCGCGACGCGAACGGAAAACCGCTGAGCCTTATCGGCACTTCGATGACCGTCACCCAACGAAAGGAAATGGAGGAAGCGCTCGTACAGGCAAAGGTGAAAGCCGAGGAGGCGAACACGCTCAAATCTTCTTTCCTCGCCAACATCAGCCACGAAATACGCACTCCCCTCAACGCCATTGTCGGCTTTTCCTCGCTGCTGGTGTCAGCGGAAAGGGGGATTTCGGAAGAGAAACAGGAATATATCAACATCATTGAAAACAACAACACACTCCTGTTGCAGCTTATCAGCGATGTGCTCGACCTTTCGAAGATCGAAGCCGGAACGATGGAGTTCGACTACGCCCCGGTAGATGTGCACGGCCTGTTTATCGAACTCGAAGATACGTTCCGGTTGAGGAATAAAAAGTCCGGCATCTGTATCTGCTATCACCGCCGGACGACCGAATGTGTCGTAAAGGCGGACCGTAACCGTCTGGTACAGGTGATGATGAATCTGATGAATAATGCCGTGAAGTTTACCGGGGAAGGCAGCATTGAGTTCGGGTTTGATGTGCGCGAAGACGGTTTCCTGCATTTCTATGTCACCGACACCGGTTGCGGGATACCGGAGGAACGGTTGGAAGAAATCTTCGGGAATTTTGTCAAACTCAACAGCTTTGTGCAGGGCACGGGACTCGGACTCACCATTTGCCGGGCAATCGTCGAAAGGATGGGAGGAAAGATCGGTGCTGTCTCACGGCTGGGTCAGGGGAGTACTTTTTGGTTCACGCTGCCTTATACGGCCAACGAAGAGAAGGTTTGAAAGGGACGTGGCGTGACGGAAATATACTTGCTTCCCGAAGAATGGGACTTTTTAGTCAGCCCCTTCCCGAAGGGAGGGGAAGCCATGCGGATAGTCAGCTCGAATCAAGGCTCCCCCAAGAAACGGAAGATGAGCCCTACTTGCGCCGGAGTGAGCAGGATGGCTTTCTCGGAATATCCCGTGCGGGCGAGTTCGTTTTGTAGTGCCGTGTTCTTGGCGATCCAGCTGCGGAGAGTGCGGCGTGCGGAGGCGGGCTGTATGTGGGGCAGGTAGAGAGTGGCCAGTTGGCTTTTGCTGTATGCCTGTATGCGGGGCAGGGTTGCATTTTCTTCGGAAGTTGGTTTCATGATTTTTGCTTTCATTGTCTTTTGATACTGCTTTTACTATCTTTTCTATATTTCTTTCTTTCATTTTCGTTGCCAATGTAAAGGTACGCTTTTTTTAGTCGTTTGGTGTTGCTTTGTACAGAAGTCCTTGGAGGCAGTATTTGTGCGAGGCCGTGCCGACTGGTGCTCTTCCGTTACAAGTCGTTACATCGTGTATCCGGACTTTTTTGCCATCGCCTACTTTTGTCACCGTAATCGATTGCACATAGAAAACTTACATCAACCATTAAAAAAAGAAAGGAAAACAACCTTATGCCATTAATTTACAAACCTTACCAGGCGAATATCGCCAACAAAGCGGGACAGAAACTGTATTACCCCCGCCTCGTGAAATTCTCGAAAATGGTCAACACGCAGAAGATGGCGGAGCTGATCGCCGAGAAGGCTTCTCTGACGCCGGGTGATGTCCACAACGTGATTCGAAACTTGATGTCCGTGATGCGTGAACAGTTGCTCAACAGCCGCACAGTACGTCTCGAAGGCTTGGGCACATTTACGATGATCGCCAAAGCCGGAGGAAAGGGAGTCGTGTTGGAAAGTAAAGTCAGCAGTTCGCAGATCGTTTCGCTGCGCTGTCAGTTTACTCCCGAATATACCCGTTCTGCCGATGGCGTCACTACCCGTGCACTGACTTCCGGAGTAGAATTTGTCCACGTCAAGGACGTAGCGGGCGGCTTTGTGGACGACGATGATAAAAATCATTCGGGAGGCGGAGACAACCCCGGCGGAGGAAGCACTCCCGGAGGCGACGACGATGAGGCTCCGGACCCAACCGTTTAATGAGGCTGAATCGCTGACTCACTAATGCATGATCGGTTCCCTTATTAAATTGCTCCATTCACTCTGTTTTTTAACTCTAAAGAAGGAAGCTATGAAATTATTTTTAGAAAAGTTATTGGATATTTTGGAAGCACTCTTGCGCTTCCGTCGTCGGAAAGCTAAAAAGACGGGAGATTCATAAACCGACCTCCTCTCTTAAAAACTAGAGAATCCCCTTTTATTTAAAACCGTATCTGTCTATGATATGGGGTTGAATAAAGGGGATTTTTGTATGGGAAAGTAATAGGTAATTGTATAGTAATAGGTAGTGGAATTTAATTCATTTCATTTCTTGTGCGAAATGATTCATACCTGCTCTGAGATGTAGGATTTATGGAAAAGTGTATTATCAAAAAATGGGGTCACCTATACCCCTGTTTGCTACATTATGTTTTTTGAGCCCGATAATGCGGTAGTTGGAGAATTTTGACATCTATAAAAGAATATCCCGGCAGATTGGATAACAGTCAACCGCCCAACCATAAAAAGGGCTGCCCCAATTCTACTTGGGAGCAGCCCTTCTTGCTTTTTCCGGTTTATCTCTAATGCATTTTATTTAATCAGATAGACTTTTTGAAGATAAACCCTTTTGTTGTGTGCTTTTGGGGGATGAGCCACCTTACGGCATTTCTGTTTCCATTTGGAATTTCCGGCTTACCTTCATCAGGTTAATGATGTAAGTCACTACATTTTGAGCTTCCTGCACCATGGTCAGATAAACCATACTTACTCGGATACTGCCCGACTGGCTTTGGATGCGCTGCAACTCTTTGCGTTTCAGTTGCGATAGCTGTCCGTTGAGGTCGTTGGCACGGCGGATTTCCTCTTCCATATTCTGATAATCGTTGTTTTCCAACTTCTTGCGGCATTGCTGAATCAGATAAGTGATGTCCTCGGCCACGTCGCTGAATTCACCTTTCTGAATGGCGTCGAGCGGGTTGAAGTTATTGTCGATGTGTTCAAGACACGGTTCGCAGAGGCGCGAGATGCTGTACACCAGTTCGCTGGCGAAGTCGTTGCCTTGATAGTAGTAGAGTCCTTTTTCGAGCACGGTGTTGTTGTCGAGGCGGCACATGGCAACGGTTCCGGTGCGTTTCATCTGCTTGATGAGCTGCTTTTCGAATTTCGTGGAACCCATGGCACGACGTAGTCCGCGGAGGTTTTCGTGTATAAAGGAGGTGATGGTCAGTTCGAAATTCGTTTCGGCGTACTCCAGCACTTTGGCGAGTTCTTCGCGGGTATGTTTACGCATCAGTTGCAGCGCTTCTTCGCTGTCGGCGGTCTGCATGAGTTGTTTCAGCGTTTCGTTGCCTTTCTCTTTCGCCTTGCGTTTCTTATACATCACCTGGCTGCGGATGAGGATGAAAATCGCTATTCCGATCAGTGCGATGATGGAGATGTTGCCGCCGTAGTGCAGCACGAGGGCTACGAAGAAGCAGATGGTGAAGGCGGCTCCGGCAGTGATGAACCAGCCACCGATGACGCTCAGAACGCCTGTGATGCGGTAGACGGCGGAGTCACGTCCCCATGCACGGTCGGCGAGCGACGTACCCATTGCTACCATGAAGGTGACGTAGGTGGTAGAGAGCGGCAGTTTCAGCGACGTTCCCAAGGCGATGAGCAGACCGGCGAGGACGAGGTTGACAGAGGCGCGGACGAGGTCGAAAGCGGCTCCGTCGGCTATGATGGCTTCGTTTTTGCGGAAACGGGAGTTGATCCACTGCTTCGTGCTTTCGGGCATGATGCGGGAGGTGCCGTTGGCAAGTGTCATGCTGAAACGTACCAGTGTGCGTGCCATCGGGGTGCTTCCGAAGTTCTCTTCTCCTTCATCCTGACGGGAGAGGTCTACCGAGGTCTTGATGACGGCGTGCGCCTTTTTGGAGGTGCAGAGGGCGTAGACCATGATGGCGCCGGCACCGATAAGGAAGTACCACGGTGTCTTGGCGGGGCCTAGCAGCGAGGTCATCAGGAAGCTGTCCGGACTTGCTCCGGCTCCGTTGGTGGTGTAGTCTATGAAGGAGGAGTAGCCTGCGAGGGGGACTCCGATGAAGTTGACGAGGTCGTTGCCGGCGAAGGCGAGGGCGAGAGCAAAGGTGCCCATCAGCACCACTACTTTGAAAACATTGACTTTGAGCCAGTGCAGCACTTGCATCAGTGCCGTGAAGAAGACGAAGAAGCTGGCGATGAGCAGCAGCGTGTTGTCCTGTATCCATTGTTTGTTTTCGGGGGTCATGAAGGAGCTGTCTTTCAACCCTTTGATCAGCATGAAGTAGATGATGGAGGTGGCGGCGATCCCACCGAAAAGGCCGATGCTGTATTTGATGTTTTTCGTGTAATTGAACGTGAAAACGATGCGGGCGAGCCACTGTACTAACATACCGAAGAAGAAGGCGATGGCTACGGACACGAAAATGGCCATGATCACGGAAAGTGCTTTGTCGGTGTTGATCAGATCGCCCAACGCAAGGGTGGCGTCATTGTTTACTTTGATCAGGGAGAGGGCGAAAGTTCCTCCGAGCAGCTCGAAGACCAGTGAGACGGTCGTGGAGGTGGGCATGCCCATAGAGTTGAAGACGTCCAGAAGGACTACGTCGGTCAGCATGACGGCGAGCAGTATACACATGATTTCGGCAAAGTAGAAATGCTCGGGCTGATAGATTCCGTGACGGGCTATATCCATCATGCCATTGGACAGGGATGCGCCAATGAAAATACCGATCCCGGCTATGAAAAGAATGGTTTTGAACGAAGCGGCCTTGGCGCCTACCGCCGAATTCAGAAAGTTGACTGCATCATTACTGACTCCGACGATGAGATCGAACACGGCCAGCACGAACAGGAAAATGATAATGCATAAGTAAATTGTCTCCATAAAGAAAGTTGTGTATGTTTATTTATGGAGGCAAAGAACGGAGTTTAACGTTGCGGAAAAATGTCATACGTGTTACATTTCTGTTACAATGTCTTTTTTGAGCCATTCATAAAAATCGTATTGGGCACGGACAGCAGGGGTGCCGGACGCTCTTTTTTTGAATACGTTTTGCAGTTTGTCGTCTACCCAACAGGCTTTTTGGTTGTCAGCGAGCTGGATATGGAGCATTTCGATCAGACTGGCGCGCAGGTCGGGGTCGAGGATGGGGGTGACGGCTTCGATACGGCGGTAGAGGTTGCGGCGCATCCAGTCGGGCGAGCCCATGTATACTTTGGGGTGGCCTTCGTTGCCGAAATACCAGATGCGGGCGTGCTCCAGAAAACTGTCGACAATGCGGGTGACACGGATGTTACGGCTGTATGACTGCTCCGGTATGAGGCAGCAGATGCCGCGGACGATGAGGTCGATCTGCACGCCGTGTTCGGAGGCCTCGTAGAGTCGGTCGATCATTGCGGGGTCTTGGAGGGCGTTCATTTTGAGGATGATACGTCCGCCTTTGCCTTGGTCGGCAAGGGATATTTCACGGTCGATGAGGCGGTTCAGTTCCGGTATGAGGTTGAAGCGGGCGACGAGGAGAGTGGTGAATTTCGGATCTTCCTTGCCTTGCAGGGTGCGGAAGAGGTTGTAAAGGTCGTTCACTATTTCCTTGCGGCAGGTGAAAAGTCCACAGTCGGCGTATAGGGTGGCGGTCTTTTCGTTGAAGTTGCCCGTGCTGATGTAGGCGTAGCTGGGGATTTTCTCTCCATTCAGTCCGCGGCGACGGACGAGGGCCACTTTGGCGTGTACTTTTAGTCCGGGGATGCTGTAAATGATTTTGATGCCGGCGGCTTGCATCATTTCGGCGGTGGCGAGGTTGTTCTCTTCGTCGAAACGGGCTTTGAGCTCGACAAATACGGTGACTTTCTTGCCGTTCTGCGCGGCGGCTATCAAGGTGTTGATGACGGCCGAGTTTTCGGCTACACGGTATTGGGTGACCATGATTTCGCGCGTCTCCGGATTGTGCACTGCTTCGTAGAGGAAGTGGGTGAAGTGCTCGAAGGAGTGGTACGGGTAATACAGCAGCAGATCCTTTTGGGCGACGTAGTTGAAGATCGATTCTTTTTCGTCGAGGATGTTCAGCTTCATCGGTTGCGGCTTTTCGATGCGGCGTAGAGACTTGTTCGGGTTGGGCAGGTGGCGCAGGTCTTCGAGGTTCAGGTGCTTGTCGCCGGGGACAAGTTCGTCACGGTGGATGCGGAAGGCGTCGACCAGAAAGTCGAGGAAGTCTTGCGGCATGGCACGGTCGTAGACAAAGCGGCAGACGTCGCCTATCTTGCGTTTTTTTACCTTCTTTTTCAGTTGGGCTACGAGGTCGGCGCTGCTGGCGGTGTCATCTATCAGAATGTCGGCGTCACGGGATATTTTGATGCAGTAGCTCGAATCGACGTCGTAGCCGGGGAAAATAAGGTTGAGGTTCGCTTTGATGATGTCCTCGGTGAACATGATGTAATAGTTGTCTCCACGGGGCGGAAGTTCGATGAAACGGGGCACTTTGGCGTACGGCTGCTTCATGACGAAATAGAAAGGCTGCCGGTTGGCGGGGTTCCTGTTTTCCTTCGGATAGAGGCGGATGGCGAGGTAGAGCCGGTTGTCTCGTAGAAAAGAGACTATTTTATCTTTCGATACGGGCACGGGTTGCAGGTAGGGGAAGATTTCTTCCCGGAAAAAGTCCTTGATAAACTGCTGGTGAAACGGTTCCACGTGTCTGTCCTGATAGAAGA
>PPYE01359856.1_pt1 | contig 11364 bp, 8 predicted proteins | sample 1559881 | NCBI WGS metagenome assembly PPYE01 (sample SAMN08240022, study PRJNA423297) | Human gut metagenome, whole genome shotgun sequencing project.
CGGGTGTTGCGGTCGAACACGCCCTTGAACTCCTTGCCGCAGCCGATGGGCCAGTTCATGGGGTAGGTCTTGATGCCCAAAATCTCCTCAATGTTCTCCATCAGCTCAAAGGGGTCGCGGGCTTCGCGGTCCATCTTGTTGACGAAGGTGAAGATGGGGATGTGGCGCAGGGTGCACACCTTGAACAGCTTGATGGTCTGTGCCTCCACGCCCTTTGCGGCATCGATGACCATGACGGCAGAGTCTGCCGCCATCAGGGTGCGGTAGGTATCCTCCGAGAAGTCCTGATGGCCCGGGGTGTCCAGAATGTTCACGCACTTGCCCGCGTAGTTGAACTGCAGGACAGAGGAGGTGACGGAAATACCGCGCTGCTTCTCAATGTCCATCCAGTCGGACACGGCGTGCTTTGCGCTCTGCTTGCCCTTGACGGAGCCTGCCTGATTGATGGCTCCGCCGTACAGCAGCAGCTTTTCGGTCAGAGTGGTCTTACCGGCGTCGGGATGGCTGATGATCGCAAACGTCCGGCGGCGCTCGATTTCTTCACGATTTGTCATAAACTAGTATTTCTCCTATACGGATAAAACTCCTTCCGTCATCGCTCCGCGATGCCACTGTTCCCCCTTTTGTCACTTGCGTGACATCTTCCCCCGGCCGGGGGAAGTCTTTCTCATGGAGGGAGGCTTTTGCCTTCCCGCAGCGTCAAAGGCTCCCTCCCAGAGGGAGCTGTCGAGCGAATGCGAGACTGAAGGAGTTCGTTTTTACACATACGTACCCTATTTTATCCGAAAACGCTCCATAATGCAAGTGTTTTCGTTATTTTTTCAGGATGATGCAGGGCAGAGGGGCGGTTTCGGCCCAGTTGGCAAAATCACACACCAGAACGGTAAAACTTTTGAGCGGAAGTGCCCGGAGATATTCCAGCACCGTCTGCTTTTCATCCGTGCCGATGACCTGCCCGCTGTAGAGGATGGCGCTCACCACGCCGCCGGGGCGCACGGCTTCCAAAGCCGCCTGCAGGGCGGGGATGCTGCTCTGCGCGGTGGAGAACACTGCGTGGTCGGCCCCGGGCAGCCAGCCAAAGTTGAACATCACCGCATCTGCCGTGCCGGGCTGCACAACCTGTAAAAGGTCTGCGTGGCTTTGGCAGTGCAGCTCATACCGGGCGGCAGGCACGCCCAGCTGCTCCAGATGCTTCCTGGTGGATGCAATGGCAGCTTCCTGCACGTCAAAGCCGACTACTTTTCCTTCCGGCGCGGTGATGCCGCACAGGAAGGCCGTGTCGCCGCCGTTGCCGCAGGTAGCATCGATGCAAAGGCGCGGCTGTGCCAGCCGCGCGGCCAGAAAGTCCTGCACGAACTTGACGGCGGTCAGGTCCGGCGTGCGGCGGCGCACCAACTGCCTGCCTTCTGCCGCAAAGCCGAACTTTGCCCAGAACGCAAGCTCTGCGGCATCGGCGGGCAGCGGGGCGGTAAATACGGTAGCCTTTTCGCGGTCGTATCCGGCGTAGGCGCGCAAAGTTTCTTTTAATAGATAGGAGCCGTAGCCTTTGCGCCGCCACTGCGGTTCGATGCCAAACGCGGTGATGGCAGCCCCCTTTGCGGCGGGCGTGAGCGCGCAGAAGCCGATCTGTGTTTTTTCCTTATAGAGGGCAAAGCCCTCGTCTGTGCGGTGCAGTTCCATGGTGTGTTCCTCCTGAATTTACGCTTTTACAATAGCAAGCGCAAAGGCCTCTGTCAAGGGCGGAAAGTGCGTCTTTTTTTCACAGTTTCTTCACGGCGCGCGCGATTGATTTTCACAATTGACGGTTACAATAGGAGCAGTTCAAAGGAACAGGGCTCCTGTGGACGTATCCCTTACGGAAAGGAAGTATCAGCATGGACAATGAGAACAAATGGGAATATGATTATTCCTCTCAGGATAAAAACGAAAGCGGAGATACCGGTTATCCCAATGTGGGCAGCAGCGGCATGAACACCGCCAACCAGTACAACGACCCGCAGCCGGAACCGGAAGCCGCTTACACCGCCCCGCAGACAGACAACGGCGCAGGCGGTGCAACGCCGCCGGTACATCCGGTACAGCCGCAGGACGCGCAGCCCCCTAAAAAGAAGAAAAAGTTCAACGGCAAGCACGTTGCACGCAGCGCCGTGGCGCTGGTGCTGGCCGCAGCCATGGGCTTTGCGGGCGGCTTTGTGGGGGCAAAGTTTGGCGGCAGCGGCAAGGTGGTCATTCAGCAGGTGGCACCTTCCTCTACGGCCGACAGTGCATCCGGTTCGGATAGTTCCATCACCGCAGCATCCAGCAGCGGCAGCAGCCTGACCACTGAACAGGTGGCTGATCTGGTCAGCCCCAGCGTGGTGGTCATCACTACGGAGCAGGTGGTCTACTCTCAGTGGTCGTGGTACGGCCAGAATCAGGTGGAGAGCGGTGCCGGCAGCGGCGTGATCATCAGCTCGGACGGCTACATCCTCACCTGTGCACATGTGGTGGACGGCGCCTCCACCATCACCGTTACCATTGGTGACAAGGACTACACCGCCACCCTCGTGGGCGAAGATACCACCAGCGATATCGCGGTCATCAAGATCGATGCTGACGGCCTGACCCCCGCCACCGTGGGCAACAGCGACAGCCTGAAGGTGGGCCAGAGCGTGATGGCTGTGGGCAACCCGCTGGGTGAGCTGGGCGGCACCGTGACCGGCGGCATGATCAGCGCTTTGAACCGCAGCGTCACCATTCAGGGCAGCAGCTCTGTGAACACCATGTCCCTGATCCAGATGGATGCTTCGGTCAGCCCCGGCAACTCCGGCGGCGGCCTGTTCAATATGAACGGTGAGCTGGTCGGCATTGTGAACGCAAAATCCTCTTCCAGCGATGCAGAGGGTCTGGGCTTTGCCATCCCCATCAACGATGCCATCAAGGTGGCACAGGAACTGCTGGAGAACGGATATGTGACCGGACGGCCTTATTTGGGCATCACCTATCTGGCCGTGACCGACGCACAGACTGCTTCTCAACTGGGCGTGAATGCCTACGGCGTTTACGTTGTGGAGGTGGTCAAGGGCGGCCCTGCCGAAAAGGCAGGCCTGCAGGCCGGTGACCGCATCGTGAGCGTGGACGGCACCGAGATCGCCTCCAAGGACGACCTTGGCACCCTGATGCAGAAGCACGCAGCAGGCGATACGCTTTCCATCACCATTGCACGCGACGGCCAGATGCAGACGGTCAATGTGACACTGGGCGAAAAGACGGCTTCCAACAGCTGAGCAAAATAGAAAACAGGAGCGGATGAGAGTTTTCCATCCGCTCCTGTTTTTATATCTGTCCAAAGATGGTGGCACTGTAAGGCATCAGCACGGCCTCGTGCTCATACACTCTTGCCGGGCCGCGCCACAGGCTGGACGAGATGCCGTCGCTCAGCATCTGCCAGCGCCCAACCGGCAGCGGCACGACCTTGCTGATCTCGGTGGGGTTATAGAACACGCACAGCGCCTGCCATGCTGCGCCGTCGCCCCACTGCGCGGGCAGCTGCCAGCCCACCAGCGGCTGCTCCAGTGAGAAAAAGTACAGGGCATCCGGCGCGTGGGGGTCGGTGCTGGAAAGCCGCGGAAACCTTGCCCGCAGAGCCAGCAGGCCGCGGTAGTAGTCCACCAGTGCATGGTATTTTTCGGCCCGCTCCCAGTCCAGCCGGTTCAGCGCAGGCGAAGAGCGGTAGCTGTTGCACTTCCCTTTTTTGGTACGGGCAAACTCCTCGCCCGCCTGCAGGAAGGGCAGGCCGAAGCTGGTCAGGTAAATGCCCGCCGCCAGCCGGTTCTGGGCAAGGGCTGTGCTGTCTGCCGCCGTGAACTCCGGCTTTTCGTACCGCACCAGCAGCAGCTTGTCCCACAGGGTGAAGTTGTCGTGGGCGGAAACATAGCTCACGATCTGGCTGGGCGCGTGGGGCGGCAGACGGTCGCTGCGGCACCATGCCGCCACCGCGCCGCCGATGTCCCAGAAGCTGCCGGGCCTGCCCTCCACATAGCCCGGCTCCCGGGCGTTGAAGCAGCCGCCCTTGATGGTGTCGCGGGTGTCGTCGCAGAAGATGCCGATGCGCTCGTTCAGCATGGCCAGATTCGCCTTGTTGGCCTCGTACCGGTGCAGCTGGCTGCCGCCGCCCTGCCACGGCTCGCCGTACATCAGGATATCCCGCCCGTCGGGCAGCGTATCCAGCGCGGCGCGCACCGCATTGATGGTCTCCACGTCGTACAGACCCATCAGGTCGAACCGGAAGCCGTCGATGTGGTATTTCTGCGCCCAGTAGAGGATGGAATCGATCATATACCGCCGGGCCATGGGCCGCTCGCTGGCAAATTCGTTGCCGCAGCCGCTGCCGTTGGAAAAGCTGCCGTCCTCGTTCTGGCGGAAAAAGTAGCAGGGCACGGTGTCGTTCAGCGGGTTCTCATTGCGGTACATGTGGTTATACACCACATCCATCACCACACCGATGCCCGCCGCGTGCAGGGCTGCGATCATTTCCCTGCACTCCCGGATGCGCACCTCGCCGCGGGTGGGGTCGGTGGAATAGCTGCCTTCGGGCACATTGTAGTTGGTGGGGTCATAGCCCCAGTTGTACTGCCGCAGATGCCGTCCCCGTGCAGGGTGGTGCCCTGCTGGGTAAAGGCCATGAACTTGCCCCGCCATGCCGGGCGCACGCCGCTGGCAGCATCCTGCGAGAAGTCGCGCACGCTCACCTCCCACACCGCGCGCTGCTCCGGCGGGATGACCGGACGCACATCCCGCTCCCACCCGGAGGGGGCGGTGCGGGCAAGGTCCACGATCATGCTGCGGGTGCCGTTCACGCCTGCCGCACGGGCATAGGGGTCGCCGGTCTGGCGCGAAATGCCATCCACTGTGACCGTATAGGTATAGTATCGTCCGTGCTGGTCGCCGGGCAGATAGATGCTCCACACCCCCTGCTGCCCCCGCTCCAGCGGCAGAGTGCCTATGGGCTCACCGCCGCTGCCTTTGCGGTAAAGGCTGACCTCCACCCTCTGCGCCGTGGGTGCCCACAGGCGCAGATGGGTGCCGGAAACAGCATATTCCTGCCCCAGCGGGCCGGTGTAGGTGGTTTGAAGGTCAAAGGAGATGCTCTCGTATAGCGTTTTCAGTTCGGCGGGCGTTTTGACGGTCATAGTTTCTTCATTCCTTCTTGCAGATTTCCTATCAGATATAAGTGTAAACACCGGCGGTCTTTTTTGCAAGAGGGAATTGCAAAAGCTGTCCGGGTACACTATACTGGAAGAAAACGACAAAAACGGAGGGCAAACCATGGCATATACCGACGATTGGGAAAACCTTATGAACGGTGTGTTCGGTGCAGGGGGCAGGCCGCGCTTTGGCGGCACCGCCCAGCCGGAGGCAAAGCCACAGAAATCCGGGACCTCAGCCGTGCCGGACCTGAACGCTGCTCTGCTGGAAAACCAGAAGCAGCTGGATGCCCTGCTCAAAAAACAGAACGCCCAGCTGAAAACGCAGGACACTGCGGTGCAGTCTGCTCTGGAGGACAGCCGCCAGATGCTGCGGGATATGGAAGCGGCCGGCCTGCTTGCCAAGGGCACTGCCGATGTGACCGCAGAGCACCTTGGCAGCTTTGAGGGCCTTGCCGCCGAGGTGAAAAAGACCGTTCTCGGGCAGGATGCCTTTGTGGACAGCGTGGTGCGCGCCATGCGCCGGCCCTTTGTGCTGGGCACCGAGCGCCCGGCAGCACGCAATGTGATCCTGCTGTGCGGCGGAGCCGGTACGGGGCGGCATTTTGCGCTGGCAGAGACCGCCCGCATCATGGCGGCGCGGGGCCTTTTGCAGAGCGACAAAACCGCGGTGGTGGACCTTGCCCTCTACCCCAATTCCGGTGCGGAAAAGCTGTTTTTGCAGGATCTGTATGCGGCCCTGCACGCCCCCGGGGAGATCGTGATCTTTGAGCACTACGAAAGCTGCCACCCCGGCTTCCTGAAAACGCTGTCCGATCTGGCCGTCAAGGGCAGCGCACCGCTTTCCAGCCGGTATCTGGTGAACAAGGAGGGCATCCTTGTGGATGCAGGCACGGCGCTGGCACCGGGCGCTGTGAGCAGTATCACGCCCTGCGGCAAGTACCTCATCTTCTTTTCCCGCAAGGGCCGGGACGCGCTGGCAGATAAGTTCGGTGCGCCCTTTGTGGCGGCGGTGGGCGATGTGTGCGCCACCAGCGCCTTTGCCCGCGAGGACCTTGCAGCGCTGGCGGCGCAGCAGCTGAATGCGCTGGCCCAGAAGGTGAGCGCACGCCTTGGCCTGACCCTCTCTGCCGGGGCCGATGTGCGGGACTATGTAGCCGCCCAGTGCTCTAAAGAAAAGGGTGCGGCGGGCCTTGCGGAATGCTGCGATAAAATGTTCCGCGCCCTGAGTGAATACTGCCTGCAGACCGATGCAAAGCTTACCGGCACCGTCACCCTGACCGCAAAGCCGGAGGGCGTATGGTTTTGCCTGAACGACCAGCCCGAGCAGGAGCTGTCTGCCCTGCTGCCTGCCGAGTACACGGGCGCTGTAGATGAAATCCGCGCCGAACTCAACGGCCTTGTGGGCCTTGGGGCGGTCAAGGAGTATGTGTTCGGTCTGGCGGATAACCTGCAGGTGCAGCAGCGCCGCGCGGCGGCAGGCTTCAAGACCGCCAGCCTTTCCATGCACATGATCTTCACCGGCAACCCGGGCACCGGCAAGACCACCATTGCCCGGCTGGTGGCAAAGTACCTCAAGGCCATCGGCGCGCTGAAGGGCGGCCAGCTGGTGGAAGTGACCCGCGCTGACCTTGTGGGCCGCTACACCGGCCACACCGCCCCGCTGACCAATAGCGTCATCGAGAGTGCCCTCGGCGGTGTGCTGTTTATCGATGAAGCCTACAGCCTCTACCGCGGCGAACAGGACAGCTTTGGTCTCGAAGCCATCGACACCCTTGTGAAGGGCATGGAGGATCACCGGGACGAGCTGGTGGTCGTTCTGGCGGGCTACACCCGGGAGATGGAGGTGTTCCTTACCGCCAACAGCGGTCTTGCCAGCCGCTTCCCCAACAAGATCGAGTTCCCGGACTACACGGCAGACGAGCTGCTGGACATCACCAACGTGCTGGCAAAGGGCAAGGGCTACCGCCTTGCCGAGGGCTGTACCTTCCCGCTTTTGGGCTACTACAAGCGCCGTCAGGCGCTGGACAGCCGCACCGCCGGCAACGGCCGTCTTGCCCGCAACACGCTGGAAAAGGCCATCTTCCACCAGAGCCGCCGCCTTGTGGCAGAACCTGCCGCCGAGCTGGACCTGATTTTGCCCAGCGATCTGGAATTTGAGGAGTGAGAGATTCAGAATGGCCTCCGCTTCGCTCTGGCCATGCTCAGCGGAAGAATTATTTATAGGAACAGCAAACCCCGGCAGGCTGCGGCCTGCCGGGGTTTGCATTTTTCACGGATGGAGTCGTACCGGAAAGCAGCATCTGGCGCTCTGACTCCACAGGGCAGGACGGTGCCGTGAAATTATTTCCTGCCGGAAACGCTGCATCTCCCGGTCCGGGCCTTCCCTGTGAAAAAAGGTTCCGGAAAAATCCGCAGATTTTTCCGGAACCTGATTATAAATATCATTTCATCTGATGATGGCCAGAGCGAAGCGGAGGCCATTTTAATCGTGCTGCTTCGCAAGGGCCTGCACCATATCGTGTATCCCCTTGCGCACCTCGGCGGGAGCCGTTACTTCTACCTTGCCGCCAAAGCCGCACACCCAGCCGTAGAACTGGGGGCTGACGCATACCGGCACATCAAAGTGAAAATATGCACCGTCTTTCTCCGGCACGAACAGCGGCGTTCTGCCAAAGCGGTCGCGCATGGCGCTTTCCAGGTCGGCGGTGCAGCGCAGGGTGACCCGGTACTCCGGCCCGCCGAACATGTTGAAGTGCTTGCGCAGATAGGCGGGCAGGTCGAACTGGCGGAACTCGGCCTTGCCCCGGCGGGCATCGCCCAGCACCGTCACGGAAGACATGCGGTCCACGCGGTAGTTGCGGATGCCCGCAGGCTCTTTCTCGTCCTGATAAGCGATAAGGTAGTAGCAGCCGTTTTCCCATGCCAGCTGCCACGGGCTGACGGTGCGGGTGCCGCCGTCCTTGTAGCGGAACCGCACCATTCTGCCCGCATTGATGGCGCTGTGCAGCGCATCGATGCTGTAAAGCAGGGTGTGGCTGTCGCTTTTGGGGCGGCCATCCACGTACACCTGACGCTGCAGCTGGGTGCCCTCGTAGTCGGAGCAGAGGGCTTCCAGTTTATGGATGAGTTTACTGCTGGTGCGTGCCGACACAACCTTGCTGGCCTGTACGGCATCCACCAGCAGCTTCAGCTCAGAAAGCTCAAAGGTGCGGCTGGCCAGCCAGTAGCCGCCGCCGCGCCCGCGCCGCAGCTGGATGTCATACCCCAGACTGCGCAGGGTGTCGATATCGCTGTAGATGCTTTTGCGCTCGGCAAGAATGTCCTGATGTTCCAGCAGCTCTACCAGCTGCGGTACATTGAGCAGGTGTTCTTCGTCGGTCTTTTGTTCCAGAATGCGCAAAAGGGTCAAAAGCTTGGATTTCTGGCCTTCCTGCTTGGGCATGGGAGCACCTCCGGTTTATTCGGGCAGTTTTTTGTCGAACGCCGCGCGGCGCTGGGTGGAAAGACGGAACATCTGTTCCAGCTTGTTCCGGTCGTCGGCCACAAGGGCAGCGCGCATCTGCTGCAGCGCAGCATCGAACTGGTCGATCTCGCTGATCAAGTTCTGTTTGTTCCACAAAAACAGCTCTGCCCACATTTTATCGTTGATGCGTGCAATGCGGGTCAGATCACGGAAGGAGTCGCCGGTGTACTCGCACAGCGAAGAGTTATCGTTGGCGCACATCAGGCTCACGGCGATGGCATGGCACAGCTGGCTCACATAGCCGATCATCTTGTCGTGCTCCTGCACCGTCAGGGTGCAGATGTGGTGGAAGCCCAGCACTTCGGCCAGGTCCTTTGCCCACTGGATGGCTTCGGGCGTGTTCTTTTCCGTGGGGGTGATGATGAAGTTGGCCGGGGCAAAGTTCACCTCGGCGGCGTGCTCCACGCTGGAAGTCTCACGGCCTGCCATCGGGTGGCTGGCAATGAACTCCACGCCTGCCGGGCACATGGCCTGCACCGGCTCCACAAGGCCGGTCTTTACGCCGGAAACATCGGTAAAGATGCAGCCGGGCTTGAGCAGATGGCCGTAGGTGCGGAACCACTCGATGAGGGCCGTGGGGTACAGACCAAAGATGATGTGGTCGGCGCTGCTCACAAGGTCCTCAAAATCGTGGGTCTTGCCGCTGGCGATATAGCCGTGCTCTAGCGCGTACTGCAAATGCCCCTCGCTGCGGTTGATGCCGTCCACATGGAAACCGGCTTTCGTCAGTTCCAGCGCGTATTTGCCGCCCAGCAGGCCAAGGCCCACCACGAGATAACGTTTTGTTTTATCAAGCATATTCCACCTCCGCGCCCAAGGGCTTGATGGCTTCAAAGAAATTCGGCCAGCTTTTTGTAATGGCTTCGGCATCGTCCACGGTCAGGGGGATGCCCGTACTCAGGGCCAGCACCGCAAGGCTCATGACCACACGGTGGTCATTGTGCCCATGCAGAACACCCGCCGGAGCGTGCAGCCTGTCCGCGCAGCCGTGCACCGTAATGGTGCCGCCCTCGCTTTCCAGCACGCCGCCGCAGGCACGCAGCTCGGCCTCCATGGCAGCGATGCGGTCACTCTCCTTCAGGCGTAAACGCTCTGCGTTGCGGATGACTGTGGTGCCTTCGCACAGCAGGCCCAGCACCATGAGCACAGGGCCAAGGTCCGGGCAGTCCGCAAGGTCGATGTCCACCCCGTGCAGGGGGGCCTTTTCAAAAGAGATGCCCGCTTCTGTTTGGGTGAACTTTGCGCCGCACCGGCGCAGGATGTCCAGAATGGCGGCATCGCCCTGCAGCGTGTCCGGGGCAAGGCCGGTGATGGTCACGCCGCCGCACACTGCACCCAGCACCGCCGGGAACGCGGCCTGACTGTAATCGCCCTCCACGGTGTAATCGCAGGGGTGATAGTGCTGCCCGCCCGGGATGGCAAGAGTGTTTTCGTCCAGCCAATGGCTCTGCACACCGAAGGCTGCCTGCACAGAGCGGGTCATATCGATGTAGCTGCGGCTCTCCACCGGCGGGATGAGGTGCAGCGTGCTGTTGCCGGAAAGCAGCGGCAGAGCAAACAGCAGCCCGCTGATGAACTGGCTGGATACATTGCCTGCAAGGCGGTATTCGCCGGGGGCCAGTGCCCCTTCCACGGTCAGCCCGGCAGCGCTCTGCTCAAACCGCAGGCCCTGCTCCCGGTACAGAACTTCATACACCGACTGAGGCCGCTCCATCAGCCGCCCGCGGCCGGTGAAGGAAACTGCTTGTCCGGTCAGGCTGGCGATGGGGATGAGAAAGCGCAGGGTGCTGCCGCTCTCGCAGCAGTCCACCGGCGCGGCAAGGGGCACAAAATGCCCCAGCCCTTCCACCACAGCATCGTCTGCGCCGGTGCGCACACGGGCGCACAGCTGTGCCGCTGCGCCCAGCGTGGCAGAGATGTCCTTGCTGAACTCCAGATTGGTGATGTGGCTGCGGCCCTCGGCCAGTGCCGCGCAGAGCACAGCACGGTGGGCCATGCTCTTGCTGGGCGGGGCAGTGATGGTGCCGCCCACGGGACGCGCGTTCTGAATCGTTACCAGCATAGGCCGTTACATATCCCGGCCAATGGCCCATGCCACCTGACGGCACTTTGCCATGGCCTGTGCGAAGGAATCCGGGGTCAGGCACTGGGCGCCATCGCTCCATGCGTGCTGCGGGTCGTAGTGGACCTCCACTTCCAGACCGTCGGCACCGGCGGCCACGGCAGCGATCATCATAGGCTCGACCAGATTGGCCTTGCCGGTGGCGTGGCTGGGGTCCACGATGATGGGCAGGTGGGTCTTTTCGTGGATGATGGGCACTGCAGAGAGATCGAGGGTGTTGCGGGTGTACTTCTCGAAGGTACGGATGCCGCGCTCGCACAGGATGACCTGCTCGTTGCCGCCGGCCATGATATACTCGGCGCTCATGATCCACTCCTCAATGGTGTTGCACAGGCCGCGCTTGAGCAGCACCGGCTTGTGCATCTTGCCAACGGCCTTGAGCAGCTGGAAGTTCTGCATGTTGCGGGCACCGATCTGCACCACGTCCACGTACTCCTCAAACTCCGGGATACGGTCCTCGCTCATCAGCTCGGAGACGATGGGCATGCCGGTGGCCTCGCGGGCCTTTACCATATCCAGAATGCCCTCGG
>PPYE01111485.1_pt1 | contig 11362 bp, 9 predicted proteins | sample 1559881 | NCBI WGS metagenome assembly PPYE01 (sample SAMN08240022, study PRJNA423297) | Human gut metagenome, whole genome shotgun sequencing project.
TCCTGAAGCCAGCCGGCAGCCATTCCCGGAATCATCATGCCTAATGCCATAAATGCGGTACAAATGGCATAATGTGCTGTTTTATGTTCTCCGTCTGCAAAATAAATAAGGTAGAGCATATAGGCTGTGAAACCGAATCCGTAACCGAATTGCTCTATAAAGATGCAAATATTGATGAGATATAAAGAATCAGGCTGGATATAGCTGAGATAAACATAGACTAAATCGGGTAAGGAAATGGCCCATACCATCGGCCAGAGCCATTGTTTCAAACCGTTACGGGCTACGGCTATTCCTCCTAAAATACCTCCTAGGGTAAGTCCGATGATGCCGACAGTACCTTGTACGAAACCTATTTCTTCGGTTGTCAGCCCCAAACCACCTTTTTCAACGGGGTCTATAAGGAAAGGAATGCACATTTTTGCCAGTTGAGCTTCGGGCAAACGGTAGAGTAACATGAAAAGAATGGCAATGCCTGCCTGCTTTTTTTGAAAGAAACTGGCAAAAGTACCAAAGAACTTTTTGAGCAGATTGGAAGCGGAAACTTCTTTGGAAGTATGATCTGAATCCGGACAGGGAAGAACAAACTTATGATAAATCCATATTCCAAGGAAAAGTCCGGCCAATACAAAAAAGGTGAGGGACCAAGCGTATGGTATATTATCTGTCATTATTTCCAGTCTTCCTGCAAGCATGATAAGTAATCCTTGTCCCGCAATGGTTGCAATACGGTAGAAGGTACTGCGGATTCCTACAAACAGGGCTTGCCGATGCGAGTCCAGTGCCAGCATGTAAAAGCCGTCGGCAGCAATGTCGTGTGTGGCGGAGCTGAATGCCAGTAACCAGAAAACGGCCAAAGTGAGTTGGAAAAAATGCTCTGTGGGGATGGTGAAGGCTATGCCCGCCAGTCCTGCGCCGATTAAAAGTTGCATGGTGATAATCCACCAGCGTTTCGTCTTGATAAGATCAATGAAAGGGCTCCATAGAGGCTTGATAACCCAAGGCAGGTTGAGCCAGCCGGTATAAAAAGCTAACTCGGTATTGCTGATGCCTAATCTTTTATACATTATGACCGAAATGGTCATTACTGCCACATAGGGCAGCCCTTGTGCAAAGTATAGAGTGGGTATCCATGCCCATGGCGAGGTATGCTTGTTTTTCATGGTTCCTTTCATTTTAAAGAGTCCGAATGGAATCCCCGCCCATGTGGGCGGGGCCTGTTAATAAAAACGGCGGATATCCGCACCTTTATAGTAATGCAATAGAATTTCATCGTAGGTATATCCCCGTTCTCCCATTACGGCAGCCCCGATTTGGCAGAGCCCTACTCCATGTCCCCAGCCGGCGCCGGTCAGCAGAAACCATTCGGGAACGCCGTTTTTCAGTTCTCCCTTATCTATTACAAAGGCTGAGCTGAACAGGTGGGAAGAAGATAGAGTGCGGCGTATTTCCAGTTCCTTTCCGATAGTCAATGTTTTTAGCGAACCTACAATTTTCAGTTTGCAGATACGTCCGGATTTGCCGCGTTGGATAGGAATCAGGTCGATGATGTCCCCATAATCCGATTTTGTATTTTGACGGATCAGTTCGGATAATTCTGCCTGGGAATAACGTACTTTCCAACGATAGAAATCTGTAGTTTCCTGATCGTAGTTGTTCAGAATTTGTGAAATGACTTTTTTATCGTGGGTATCACAGAACGAAACAGGAGAAGTACGTATCCAACGCTCTGCCTCTTCTTCTTTGGTCAGATCGGGTAACGGGCGGTTTTCTTCTTCTTCCGCATCACGGATTGTAGACAAGTAGGGATAATTCTTGTCTTCCCAGCAGTATCCGAATTCCTCGCTTGCTCCTCCGCAGCATTTGGAGAAACGGGCATCGCAAATGCCGCGTTCATACATCAGCAATTGTCCGCGGGTGGCTCTTACTGCTTCGGTCACGGCGGCACTGGATGCTTTGGTTATTCCTTGGTAGCGTTGGCAATGGTCATCGGCGCAAACATCGAATATGGTATGATCTTCGCGGTCGTACCAGCGGATGTATTCGGTATCGGTTTTGATAAAGGAGAAAAAGCCTTCGTTTTTGTCACTCAAGGCCTTGCGTTTCTCTATTTGGGCAAACAGCCAGCTGCGTGATACCACGGCATGGGCTTTCAGAAACTCCAAAGAGGAAGTGGCGTTCATCTCCGAGGAGATGACGCTTATCAGATAGTCTTCGGCGGGAAGAATATTGATAGCGGTGATTTTGCCTTCGTCCACCACTAGTTTCAGTGTTCCCATAAAACTTTGGGTTTCTTGCCGTTCCCAGTGGAAATTAATTCCGATGGTTACGTCATATAATGAAAACGAGGCATGTTCGTCTTGTGGAGTGAAGGTCAGTTCGCGGTAAAGATTACCATTCCACAGAATACCTCCTTCGCTGAAGGCTACTTGTTGTTCACCACAGACCGTTTCTCCTTTAGCGAAAAAATTGCCGTTCAGTGAAAAATGAATTTCTTGTGCGTTTACTATTCCTACGCTTATTTCGGGTTCTTTCATTGTTATTCGTCTTGTTTTTGGGCTTGCTGTAATTCCTTCATCTCTTCGTGTTCTCTCTATCTTTTTGCTTTCTCGTCAAAATAACGTCCGGGTATCTTCTCGGCTTCTTCTACCGTTATTCCCACTTCTTTTATGATGGATGCCACTTTTTCTTCTGTTATTTTGTCGAAATCTTCCTGACGGGTGGTGACGATTACGCCAGCCATGTCCAAAGCTCCCGGACTGATGAGCATCTGTTCGCTGCCTTCTGCAAAGTAGCAGTCGGGACGGTGCTTGCTGCGGGGAAAAACCACCGTATAGTATAGATGGCCTTCCTTCCATAACAGCAGGTTGAACTTCGCTTCTTGTCCGTCTTCATCCGGTGGGAAAGCGGCGAGGGCACTGTATAACAGGGAGTCGTCATAATGCGTGTTGCTTGAGAGGATTACCAAAGGACAGGGATAGTCCTTGGTGTTGAGGTAAATTCGGCTACATTCTAGTGGATAATCTTCCTCTTCTTCTAGCGTAACTGAAAATATTCTCATCCATGAGTTGGGGGATGTGATCTTTATGGGCGATAGTGAGGTGATCCGGCAATATGGGATAAGGGTTAACGCATATTCTGTTTGCGGTGATGGTTTCCAGTGCTTTCTGCTCCTTAGGCTGGTTTTCCTTGCACAGGAAACAGGGGCGTGCTTGGATGCTGTCCTTATCCACTTTGGCGGTAGTCGAAACCGCACGCTGTGCATTGCACTGTACCACAAACGTGTAGCCGTTTATGGACAGTTCCTTGGTCTGTATAGTCTGTAATGCCTCGTGGTTGTGGTGTGCCAGTGGCCAGCACGCCAGTTGGCTGTCTATAAATCGCTTGATTTCATTCCGGTTCTTCAGCTCTTCTGTATATTTTTTGCGGATTCCCAGTTCACGGGTGCGCAGGCTGTCTTTGTAGTGATTGTTGGCATTGGTCTGCTCTATGCTCAGGGCGGCATCCGAGTTCCCTTCCCAGCGGCGGCACAGATAGAGTACATCATAGATTCTTCCTATCTTATATTGGCGCGAGAAAATGAGTCCCAGGGCATAATCTTCTCCGTAGCTGACATTGGGCACGCCTGTTTCGCGCAGGATAGGTGTGAAGAATGCGCGCGGAGCCCCCAGACCGTTGATGCGCAATGCGTTATTGTGTCCGTTCTCTTTCGTCCACTCGCTATGGTCTATCACTCCCGGAGCGATGGTGTTCAGCCGGAAGTCCGTCATGCGGTAAGTTCCTATTACCATGGCGCATTGCTCTTTGTAGAACGTGTCTACGATGGTTTGCAGGGTATGGGTGTCGCTGTACAGGTCATCGCTGTCAAGCTGTATGGCGAAGCGTCCGCACCGGGGGTGGTTGATTGCGAGGTCCCAGCATCCCCCTATGCCCAGATCGGTACGTTGGGGCTGAAGGTGGATTACCGCTTTGTTGTCCTTGTATTGACCGATGATTTCTGTGGTTCCGTCTGTCGAGTGATTGTCCACGATGATGATGTTGAATGGAAAGCGTGTTTCTTGTGCGAGTGCCGACCGGATGGCATCGTCAATGGTACGGGCGCGATTGCGCACGGGGATGATGACGGAGGCTTCATACTCGAAATTTCCTTTCTTTACATCCGTTTCCACACATATGGGTTCAAGGAGGGCATTGATAGATTTCAAGTATCGTGTGAATGCTTCTTCCATTTCTATCTGTACCTCTCTGTTACGGGGATTTACGTAGTCGAACTGCTTTTCGCCGGACAGGCGGTTGTCGCTTTCTGTTTCCGTATAAAGATATTCGTTGATATGTACCAGATGAGAATGGAGGGTAAGGAGCAGGCGCAGTTCATAAAGGGCGGCATACTCTCTTTCCTCTGTCATTTGGAGGCTGGCGAGGATGAATTCCGTTCTGTTGAATATCAGTAGCGGACCGAAATCGAAATCATCACGCACACTGCCGGGTTGGTAGTCGTTGACGGGATGTTTCTTCTTTTCTCCGTTTTTCCATTCATGATGGTCGGCATAGACCATGCCGCATTCTCTGTCCTGCAGGAAGTCCGTCATGCGTTCCAGTGCCTTGTAAGCCAGTTCCAAAGCAGAAGTCTTGGTGTAGAGCAATATATAAGGTGTGTCTGCTTTTTCAGCAATCATCTTCATTGTCTTAGAACTGGTTAGTGAATCAACAGGTAATATTTCGCATCCTTCGGGGGTGGATAATGTCTTGTTGGGTTCGATGTTCAGCAGATAGATTTTGTTGACTATGCTACTTTCTTTTAGAGCATGGATTGTCTGTTCTGCCGCTGTGCTTTCCCTATAAGGAATAAAGCAATTAATTGTTTTTCTCATTGTTAAAAAGTATTTCTCACGGCAAAGATAGGTAATATATCTTATTTTTTCTCTACCTTTGTACGCTAATTGTCTTTTAAATATAAATGGAAACTCCGAAAACAGCATTACTTGGCAGGACATTGGATGAGATTCAACAGATTGTGAGGAATCTGGGAATGCCTAAATTTGCCGCAAAGCAGATTACGTCTTGGTTGTATGATAAAAAGGTGGAAACGATAGACGAAATGACCAATTTGTCATTAAAGCATCGCGAAGCATTGAAAGAAGGGTATGAGGTGGGAGCATCTGCTCCGGTGGAAGAAATGCGTTCGGTAGACGGTACGGTGAAATATCTTTTCCGTACACCGGCTCATAATTTTATTGAAGCGGTTTATATACCCGATGAGGACCGGGCTACTCTTTGCGTTTCCTCGCAAGTGGGATGCAAGATGAATTGTAAGTTCTGTATGACCGGGAAGCAAGGTTTTACAGCTAATCTGAGTGCCCATCAAATATTAAACCAGATCTATTCTATTCCTGAAAGGGAAAAGCTGACTAATCTTGTTTTCATGGGTATGGGAGAGCCTTTCGACAATCTGGATGAGGTGTTGAAAGTGCTTGAGATTCTGACTTCAGAATATGGTTACGGTTGGAGCCCGAAACGCATCACTGTTTCTTCTGTGGGTTTAAAGAAAGGACTGGAGCGCTTTCTGAATGAAAGTGATTGTCATCTGGCTATCAGTATGCATACTCCGATTCCTTCGCAACGAAGGGATTTAATGCCTGCCGAGAAAGCTTTTTCCATTACGGAAATTATTGATATATTGCATAATTATGATTTTAGCAAACAGCGGCGTCTGTCTTTTGAGTATATCGTATTCAAAGGGGTGAACGATTCACTTATTTACGCTAAAGAGATTGTGAAACTTTTGCGCGGCATTGAATGTCGTGTCAATTTGATCCGGTTTCATGCCATTCCTAATGTGGATTTGGAAGGGGTAGATATGGAAACAATGGTTGCCTTCCGTGATTACTTGACGCAGCATGGCGTATTTGCTACGATCCGTGCTTCAAGAGGAGAAGATATTTTTGCTGCTTGTGGAATGTTGTCTACGGCTAAACAACAGAAGGAGAAAGGTGTTACATTACAGTAAATAACAACAATAATACCATATAATTATGAAACGAATAGCATTTTATTTAAGTTTGGTGCTGGTGGTTCTGGTACTGGCTTCTTGTAAGAAGGGACAAAAGAACTTGTTTACCCCCACGTCCAGCGGTAGGCCTTACGAAGTATTGGTCGTAGTAAATAAACCTGTATGGGATCGTCCTGCAGGACGTGCATTGTTTGATGTATTGGATACTGAAGACGAATTTGAGGAATTTGTAGCAAAGAACAGTAAAGTGATTATAGATTTCTTTGTGAAAGCTGAGATGAATCGTCAGATAACTTTGTTGAAACAAAAACATAGCGATGTGATTTCCACTAAGGTAGGAAGTATTTTTGATTGTGATATCTGGGTGCCGGTAGAACTGGCTAACTATAAAGAAGGCAAAGATTTTTTGTGGGCTTCTACTAATCGTGCTACAGCGGATATGAATTTTGTAATGTACTCTTATCCTTATACGGACAAGGATACCTTTACTAAAGATTATTTCATTCATAAACGTGATTCTGTAATGAAAGCAAATATTCCGGGTGAACGCGAAGGAATGTATATGGCAACAGACTCTATGTTTGTAGATGTGGAAGATATTGTTGTAAAAGGAGAGTATGCGCAAGAAGCCCGCGGATTATGGGAAATGGAAGGTGACATGATGGGAGGTCCGTTTGTGTCTCATGCACGGGTGGATCGTGCTAACGGCCGTGTCGTTGTGGTTGAGGCCTTTATCTATTCACCGGATAAATTGAAACGTAATCTGATGCGTCAGATGGAAGCTTCACTTTATACATTGAGATTGCCCAATGAAAGCTTGATTGACGAAATTGTAATTAGTGGTAATATTCCGGAAGAAAAAATAGATACAACAAGCCGGGTAAAGTAAGAAGAGACATATAATATATAATATAGATGGAAGATAACTACAAGATACGAGTTGGTATTACTCATGGGGATATCAACGGAGTAGGATATGAAGTAATTCTCAAAACTTTTTCGGATCCTACCATGCTGGAACTTTGTACACCCATTATTTATGGATCGCCTAAAGTGGCTGCTTATCATCGTAAAGCAATGGATATTCAAACAAATTTCAGTATTGTCAATTCTGCAGATGATGCTCAGCCGGATAAACTGAGCATCGTGAATTGTACGGAAGACGAATTGAAGGTGGAGCTCTCCAAACCGACACCGGAGGCTGGTAAAGCAGCTTTGGATGCGTTGGAGAGAGCTTTGCAGGATTATCGGGAGGGAATGATTGATGTTTTGGTAACTGCTCCTATCAATAAGCATACCATTCAGTCGGAAAGTTTTCATTTCCCCGGTCATACGGAATATATTGAAGAGCGTGTGGGGGAAGGACAGAAGGCGTTAATGATTTTGCTGAAGAATGATTTCCGGGTAGCTTTGGTGACTGGTCATGTTCCTGTACGCGAGATAGCACAAGATATTACCAAGGAACTTATTATGGAAAAATTGACTGTTTTCCATCGTTCTTTAAAAGAGGATTTTGGCATCGACAGTCCGCGTATAGCTGTGTTTTCATTAAATCCTCATGCGGGTGATGAGGGATTGATTGGTACGGAAGAGAGTGATATTATAATTCCGGCAATGAAGGAAATGGTTGCCAAAGGCATTCAGTGTTTCGGACCTTATCCGGCCGATGGCTTTATGGGATCTGGCAACTATACTCATTTTGATGGAATTCTAGCTATGTATCATGATCAGGGATTGGCTCCTTTCAAAGCTTTGGCAATGGATGAAGGAGTGAATTACACTGCGGGACTTCCCATTGTACGTACTTCTCCGGCACATGGTACTGCGTATGATATTGCCGGGCAAGGGGTTGCCTTGGAAGATTCTTTTCGCCAGGCTATTTATGTGGCTATGGATGTTTTCCGTAACCGTGTTGTCGAGAAAGAGATTCATGCACATCCGCTGCGTAAACAATATTATGAAAAACGGGATGATAGCGATAAATTGAAATTGGACACCATTGATGATGAAGATTAATGGACGATCGGTTTAAAATATAATTTCAAGAAAAAGTAGAAATGAAATTTGCAATTATATCAGCGGGTGAAGGTTCCCGGCTTTCGCAAGAAGGGGTTGCTTTGCCCAAACCTTTGGTGCAACTGAACGGAGTTGCCATGATTGATCGCTTGATACAGATTTTTGTACGTAACGGAGCTGATAAGGTGGTTGTCATTATTAATAATGAAAGTCCATTGACAAAAGAGCATTTGGCAAAACTACAGGCAGAAGCAGAGATCCCATTGGAAGTAGTTGTGAAAACTACCCCCAGTTCCATGCACAGTTTTTATGAACTGAGCCCTTATTTGCAGGATGATAAATTCTGCTTGACTACTGTGGATACTATATTCCGTGAAGAAGAGTTTTCGACTTTTATTGAAACGTTCAAACAATCGGAAACAGATGGGTATATGGCGGTAACGGATTTTATAGATGATGAAAAACCGCTTTATATATCTACGGACAGTGCTTTGGATATAACAGGTTTCCATGATGAGGCGACTCCCGAATGCCGTTATATATCTGGAGGCATTTATTGTCTGACCCCGGCAGCCGTTAAGACGTTGCATGGGTGTATGGAGAAAGGTATGTCACGTATGCGTAACTTTCAACGACAGTTGGTAGCCGACGGCTTGAAATTAAAGGCTTATCCTTTTACAAAAATTTTGGATGTAGATCATGCTGGTGATATCGTGAAAGCTGAAAATTTTCTAGCCGGTAAAGAGGAGTAACTTAAACACAACAGAAGGAATGGATGTAATTTCAATAATAGGGGTAAGCCGTGGAAATGAATATTCCCCCAATCATGTAGACAATGATGCCGCCATATTTTATAAGGTGACGGAGGAATTGCGGCGGTTGGGCTGTGAGGTGAAAGTTTATGCGGAGAAAGATTTCGTGGAACAGGGTGTCAAGGGAGATATTATTTTTGATATGGCCCGTGATAAGGTAACGATAGCTCGTTTGAGGTCTTTGGAGGATGAAGGTGCATTGGTGATAAACTCTGCCTACGGTATAGATAATTGTGTGCGTAAGCCAATGACAGAATTACTTATAAAGAACGGGGTTCCTCATCCGCAAAGTTTTATAATTTCTACGGCAGATGAGTATTTGGAAAATTGTTATCCTTGTTGGGTGAAACGAGGTGACTCTCACGCTATGGTGAAAGAAGATGTTGCCTACGCCACCTGTAAGGAAGAGGTAGAAAATATATTGGCTGATTTCCGTAAACGCGGTATTCCTGTTGCAGTCATAAACGAACACTTGCAAGGTGACTTGGTAAAATTCTACGGAGTGCATGGAACTGATTTTTTTTATTGGTTTTATCCCTCTCCTTGTTCGCACAGCAAGTTTGGTCTGGAGAAAATAAATGGGATAGCTAAAGGAATTCCTTTTAGCGTAGAGGAATTGAAAATACAAAGTGATAAAGCTGCCGAGGCGCTGAATGTGCCCATTTACGGAGGTGATTGTGTGATTTCAGCTGATGGCACACTGCGAATAATCGATTTTAACGACTGGCCCAGCTTTGCCCGTTGCCGTGAGGAAGCGGGAGGTAAAATTGCAGAGTGCATTTATAAACGGGCTAAAAAGCAAATGAAATAAAAAAGACATGAGTACAGAAAGTGAGAAGAAAGGAATAGAGGCTTCTTTCAAATCCATGGACACAGAGGAGTTCCTGGATATTTATTTCAACCGTCCCATAGGTTATGCATGGGCATTATTTTTTAAAAAACTAAAGGTACACCCTAATGTGGTAACCATTTTTTCTATCATTTTAGGTATAGGTGCTGGTGTGATGTTTTATTATCCTGATATGAAACATACTCTTTTGGGTATACTTTTGTTGATGTGGGCGAATCAGGATAATTTCAAACAACAGCGTGAAATCTTCTACAGTCTGCCGTGGAAGGGAAACTTCTGGTGGAAAGCTTTCTTGTATTTCTATGGTAATTATACACGTCAGCAGGAAAGAATGACTCCTAATTTCCAACAGTTTTATGCATTGGTGAAGGAAAAGTATGGAGACAATATTCCACAGGAATTACGGGATGAATTTCGTGCGGCTAGCAAACCTTTGATGAAATATACCAATATCTTGACTTTTAATACACGTGCCATTGCTCTATATATCAGTTTGTTGATTGGCGAACCATGGTTGTATTTTGTGTTCGAGGTTGTTGTGATGACCTCTTTGTTTGTATATATGCGTCATTGCCATGAGGCGATTTGCGCACGATTGTATCATAAATACATAACGAAGTGAAAAGTAAGTATAGAAATATATTCCTGATGTTTGGAATTGCAGCCATCGTAGTGATGCTTTGTTCTTTTGATATGGAGTATGATGAACTACTGGCTAATTTGCGCCGGGCGGGAATGTGGTTGCCGGCTGTGGTAGGGTTATGGATTATTATTTATCTGTTCAATACCCTTTCTTGGTATATTATCATCCGGGATGGAAAAAAGGGAACACCTATTCCATTTTGGAAAGTTTATAAACTGACAGTTTCCGGATTTGCACTGAATTATGCCACCCCGGTGGGATTGATGGGAGGAGAGCCTTACCGCATTATGGAGCTGACTCCTTATGTTGGGGCCAGTAAGGCAACTTCATCAGTAATTCTTTATGTGATGATGCATATTTTCTCGCATTTTTGTTTTTGGTTTTTTTCTATCTTTTTGTATCTGGCTCTACGTCCGGTAGATATTGCCATGGGAACTATATTGGCTGTTGTGGGGGCGGTTTCTCTTTTAGCCATTTATTTTTTTATGAAAGGTTACAAGAATGGTATGGCTGTCCGTACTTTAAAATTGCTTCAGCATATTCCTTTTATCAAAGAATGGGCTAAACGTTTTTCGGAAAATAAACGCGAGGCTTTGGAACGTGTGGACAGTCAGATAGCCGAACTGCATAAACAGCGTAGATCTACGTTTTATGCCTCGTTAAGTCTGGAATTCATGGCTCGGATTATAGGATGTCTGGAAGTGTATTTCATATTGAATATTCTGACAACGGATGTCAGTTTTCCAGCTTGTATTTTAATTATGGCATTTACTTCTTTGTTTGCCAATTTGTTCTTTTTCTCGCCTATGCAATTGGGCGCACGTGAAGGAGGCTTTGCTTTGGCGGTAGGAGGGTTGGCTATTCCGGGAGCTTTTGGGGTTTATACCGGATTGATAACCCGTGTACGTGAATTGATTTGGATTGTAATTGGTGTGTTGTTGATGAAAGTCGGCAATGGTACACCTGCTAATAAGTAAGATAATGGATACATTGAAAAATATTCAGGGAGTTATATTTGATTATGGCGGTAC
>PPYE01294993.1_pt1 | contig 11362 bp, 9 predicted proteins | sample 1559881 | NCBI WGS metagenome assembly PPYE01 (sample SAMN08240022, study PRJNA423297) | Human gut metagenome, whole genome shotgun sequencing project.
CGGTCCTGAATTTTCTCCATATTCCGGTAAGTCTGAGCCACTCCGATAAACATACCATTGGAACGTACCGGATGGATCACCATCGTAGCACTTGGTACTGCGAAAGAATAGTCCGCAGATACGGCCATCGGAACTCCGATAGAATGTCCGCCGCCCAGAACCAGTGACACTGTTGGTATACTTAATGAGGCAATCATCTCTGCAATGGCAAGCCCAGCCTCCACATCTCCTCCCACTGTGTTTAAAAGGATCAGCAAGCCTTCTATTTCTTCATCATCCTCAATGATGGCAAGCTTTGGAAGTACATGCTCATATTTTGTAGTTTTGGAATGGGAGGGTGCAGACTCATGACCTTCCACCTCACCAATGATGGTCAGAAGCTCTACCTTGTGTTTTCGGGAATTGCTGTTTAAAACCACCTGTCCCATATCTTTGATCTGCTCATTGGTACTTTCCTGAACTTTATTTTCTGACTCCTGTGTCTCACAGTTTTGCAGCTTCATCCCTGTTTCAGACTCTTCTCTTTTTTCTCCATATCTGTTTTCAGACATAAAAATACCTCCATTTTCTCTATGGAGGTATTATGTGTGTTTCTTTTATAAACTATACATGTCCGACAGCAATAACCCAAAACAGGCAGTCTCAATATACCTGCGGTATTTTACTGCTCATCCCAGTTTGTCCAGTAATCTGTGACATCATCGTCATCATCCAGAAGATCCAGAGTTCTCTGAAGATCCTTGAGTGCCTGCTCATCTGTAAGCTCCACATAAGTCTGAGGAATCATGGCAACCTGTGCTTCTGCAATAGGCAGACCTGCTTTTTCCAGAGCTTCGCGAACTGCACTGAAATCATCCGGAGCAGTGAGAATCTCATAACTGTCCTCTTCCTCGCTGAAGTCCTCAGCACCGGCATCCAGAGCAAGCATCATAATCTCGTCTGCATCCATCTCACACTCTTCTTTGTCAATAATGATCTGACCTTTCTGATCAAACATATAGGATACACATCCCTGAGTTCCGATGCTTCCGTTACCCTTTGTAAATGCATTACGTACATTACCTGCTGTACGGTTCTTGTTGTCTGTCAGAGTCTCAACAATGATAGCAACACCGTTCGGACCATATCCTTCATATACAGCTTTCTCGTAGTTATCTGCGGAATCAGCACCTGCTGCTTTTTTGATACCACGTTCAATTGTATCGTTTGGCATATTGTTTGCTTTCGCTTTGGCAATTACATCACGAAGTTTGCTATTGTTATTCGGATCCGGACCGCCTGCTTTGACAGCCATAACCAGCTCACGTCCGATTACTGTAAAAATCTTACCTTTTTTTGCATCGTTTTTCTCTTTCTTATGCTTAATGTTTGCAAATTTTGAATGTCCTGACATCTTTCTTTCTCCTTTTGTTAATTATTTTTATCTGCTGCTGTTTATACAGCAACATTATTATCCCGCTCCACCTTAACCTTGCCAATGGTTTTATTACCAATAGACAAGATCGTAAAGCAGTATCCAATCGCTTTTATGCTTGTATCAACATCCTTATCTGTAGGAATATGTCCCAGAATATTGGTCAGATAACCGTTCAGTGTTTCAAACTCTGTATCCCCAAAATCTGCATCCAACTCTTCTTCCACATCCTCCAGATAAGCAAGCCCGTCAATGATCAGACTGTTATCTTTTTGTGCGCGGATCGTAATTTCATCCTCATCATATTCGTCCAGAATATCTCCGACAATCTCCTCCAGAATATCCTCCATGGTAACGATCCCGGCTGTCTGGCCATATTCATCCACAACAATTGCCATATGGATCTTTCTGGCCTGCATAGTATGAAAAAGATCTCCAATCCCCCTTGTTTCAGGAATCAGGGATGCCTGGCGGATAATTCCGGGCAGTTCCTTCAACGGTTTGAACTTCGCCCAGGGATTCTGTGTCATAAACTTAAGCGCATCTTTATAATGGACAATTCCTTTGATATTGTCAATATTCTCCTCATATACCGGATAACGGGAATTCCCCTCTTCCAGCATAGTGTCAATCATGTTCTTGAGCAATATCTCCTCGTCAAAGGCCACCATATTCTTTCTGTGAGTCATGATATCATGGGCTTCTGTCTCATTAAAAGATATGATATTCTGGATCATTTCCGCCTCATTCTCCTGGATGACGCCCTGTTCATGAGCTTCATCTACAATGGAAATGATTTCCTCTTCTGTGACAGACTTTTCTGTACGGTTTATCTCCACACCAAAAGGCACTGCTGCCAGTCTGGCGATCCAGGTGACAGATACAGTAAAAGGCTTTAACAGATTCAGCCAGAAATGTACCAGGTTCAGATACTTATATGCATAAGCTTCAGGATGATAAGTACCAACCCGCCGAAAAGCCAGAATACCGATTGCAGCAAGAAAAATCACGCACAATGCCATTACCAGGATCAGTGCAGGCACATGCTTTATGTATGGATAAAATGCATCCACAGCATATGGGACCAGAAAAGTACCAAAACAAATACCACATGCCATTACGATCAGCGGAATTGCATTGACAAACTGCGCCGGTTTGTCGATCAAAGTCATCAGCATCTGTGCTTTTTTATCGCCTTCCTCTGCTTTCTTCTGTGTATCATTCTCACTTATGTTTCTCAGCGCTGCGGCAAACCCGTAAAAAATTCCATTCAGCCACAACAGTAACAGTAAAACAAATAAGCCCCAGAGGGGCATACTACTGCCATCTTCCATTATATTATTCAGTCTCCTCCTTATTGAATATGCGTAATTACTGGTAAAATATATCACTTTCTCCATTAATCGTCAAGATACTGACCGGACAGAGATACCAAAAATTACTGTTCATTTATTGTTCACGCACTACTATCCGAGACATGCAAGCCAAAAAATCGTAATACCGGATCAGATGATATATCCCTTAAAAAGTAAAATCAGAACGTAAGCTCCAGGCTGATCTCAAGTGCATGATTCACCTTATCCAGCATCGCATCATCCAGATGACAGACTTTATCTTTTAATCTTCTTTTATCTATAGTACGAAGCTGTTCCAGCAAAATCACAGAATCTTTTTCAATCCCATAGAGTTCCGCATTGATCTCAATATGTGTAGGAAGCTTAGCCTTGTTCATTTTTGATGTAATAGCAGCACAGATCACTGTAGGGCTGTGCCGGTTACCTACGTTATTCTGAATGATCAGAACCGGCCGGATTCCACCCTGTTCACTCCCCACTACAGGGCGAAGATCAGCATAAAATATATCCCCTCTTTTAATTACCACACAATTCACACTCCGATTCTTTCCGGTTTCAATTTACAACATTGCCATAAGAAGAAACCTTGTTATCAGCCGGATATTTCCTGTCCGGTTAAGATAAAGTATTTCCACCTTTTTCTTGTGTATACATGCGTGGTATATAAAAATCAGTTATCGCTCACTTCGTCTCTATTCAGCAAACAGTAACATTATATTTCTTTCCCGTTTTTAATATAGACTCTCGGCACACGCGGGCTGATATCACAGGCAAACTCATAGGAAAATCTGCCACAGAGATCACCAATCTCCTCAATACCGATAAACTCATCCCCGTCTCTGCCGATCAGTGTTACCTCATCGCCCTTCTTCACATCACCAATCTCAGTCACATCTACCATAAACTGGTCCATACAGACTCTGCCAAGGATCGGAGCCTTTTGTCCATGTATCAGAACCCAGCCTTTATTGGAAAGCTGCCTGGAATAGCCGTCTGCATAGCCCACCGGAACAGTTGCCACACGAAGCTTCCTGTCAGCCACATAAGTACCGCCGTAGCTGATCGCTGCTCCGGCAGGAACGTCCTTCACATAAGTCACATGACTCTTAAGTTCCATAACCGGCTCAAGCTTTACAATATCTCTCTCCACCTCAGAAGAAGGATAAATTCCATAAATTGTGATTCCGGCGCGGACAATATTCAGATTTGCTTCCGGCATACGTATGATGCCCGCACTGTTAGAACAGTGATGCAGAGGAATTTCCACTCCTGCCTCTTCTACGCGCCTTGAAAAATCCAGATACCGCTCCAATTGTACCATAGCCGGACTTCTGTCATACTCATCTGCTCTTGCAAAATGAGTAAACATACCCTCAATCTTAAGATTTGGAAGTTCTGAAATTTTTTTAATTTCCTCTACATTTTCCTGTGCATCCGCAAAACCGATCCTGGTCATTCCTGTGTCCAGAGCAATATGAATATGTACAGTTTTTTTCTGCAGAACCGCTTCGTCTGAAAGTTTCCTTGCCTCCTCATATTCGCACACTGCAGGACGGATCTCATAACGGACAAGTTCCGGAAAATATTCATCAAAAACAATTCCAAGGATCAGGATTGGTTTTGTAATCCCGGCTTCTCGCAGATGAATCGCTTCTTCCGCAGTTGCAGCCGCAAATCCCCAGATATAATCATAATCCTCAATGAGATGTGCAACCGGCACCGCGCCATGTCCATAAGCGTCAGCCTTTATGACTGCGATCATCTTTGTCTCTTCTGCAATATTTTTTCTCATTTCCCGGAAATTATGTTCTACTGCATCCAGTGAAATGACTGCTTTTACTCTGCTATCTTTCTTCATAATAATTTTCCTCTGTTATTTTTTCATGTTAATATCTGCAAATTGTTTCACAGATTTACTGCCTCAAAATGAATATTCTATCTTAGTATTTCCGGCAGAAAACAGATGATATCTCCTGCGGTCATCCCTCGCTGCCCTACTGTTTCAGCAGCCAGATCACCTGCCAGCCCATGCACATATACACCAAGTGCAGCCAGCATAACAGGAGAAAATTTCTTTTCTGCTGCCAGATACATACACTGTATACCGGCAAGCACACCGCTTAACACATCTCCACTTCCCGCTGTAGCCATTCCTGCATTACCCGAAATGTTCAAATACATATCTCCAAAAGCATCTGCCACCACAGTACAGGCATCCTTCAGAACGCAAACCGCTCCAGACTCCTTTGCATAATCAGCTGCGGTCTGTGCCAGACAATCCTGGATCTTACCGATTTCTTTTCCGCACAGACGACTCATCTCACCAATATGAGGTGTCAGGATCACATGTTCCCCGATAAAACACTTCCAGTTGTCATGGACTGACAGAAGATTCAGGCCATCTGCATCCAGAATTACTGTTTTTTTACACTCAGCTGCCTTCGCCAGGAACCACTGAGCTCTTTCCCTGCTCTGCGCTCCGGTTCCAAGACCCGGTCCTATCACAAGCACATCACACCAGTCAAGCATTGCCTGGTTTTTTTTCTCATCAAAATCACAGGTGATCATGGCTTCCGGCAACAGTGTCTGCAACGGAATCCTGTTGGCCTCCACGGTCTGAATTCTCACCATTCCCGCAGAGCTTTTCAGAGCAGCTGCTGCACTCAGATATGCAGCTCCGCACATTCCTTCGCTGCCAGCTATAAGAAGAACCTTGCCGAAGGTTCCTTTATTTCCATAGGGAACTCTCTCCGGAAGCATTTTCAAATCTTCACGTTCCAGATGATGCATACAGATTTTCTTTCCGGGTATGGAATAGATTCCGATATCCGTAACAACGATCTCACCGCCATACATGCGTCCGGGATAAAAACACAGCCCTCTTTTGCGAAAAGCAAAGGTAACCGTAAGATCTGCCCGGAATGCAATCCCCTTCTCAAATCCGGTATCTGAGTCAATCCCGGATGGAATATCCACAGCTACTTTATACGCAGATGCCCGGTTCATTGTACTGATAAGCTCTGCATATTTTCCCTCTACAGGTCTGCTCAGTCCAACCCCAAAGATGGCATCTACTATAGTAGTATATTCATCCGGATCCAGGTTATGCACCCGGGGCACCTGATAATATTCTGCTGTTTTAAGCTGTCCGGCAGTTTCAGCAGTCATTTTCTCTTCCTTACCCGCAATATAATACCAGGTTCTGACTCCTCTCAACTGAAGCAGTCTGGCAATTGCCAATCCGTCTCCGCCATTGTTGCCGGTTCCGCAGACCACAAGGATTTTCTCTTTTTCTTTATTCTTTAATCTCTGTACAATCTCCTCAACCGTCTTTAATGCCGCCCTCTCCATAAGTACCGGAGACGATATCCCGGCTTTCTGAATCGTATTATGATCCAGTTCTTTCATCTCAACAGCAGTTACAATCTCTCTCATCTGTTCACCTCCTGTTTACAATAACACATTTACATGCAAGAGAAAAGCTGTGATCAGATGACCACAGCCTTGTGTTTCACAGTTATCCCTTACATCCCTTCATGTTCCTTTCTGTACTCACTCAGGTTATAGGACAAAGTCATAAGACTCTCTGAAAGATGTACGTTCTCTACCATTACATCCTCCGGGGCATCCAGATCAATATGTGCAAAATTCCAGATTGCCTTAATTCCATTATCAATATTGGCCAATGCCTGTCCCAGATTACCGGCACCCAGAATAATCATCGGATGTACAGTATCCAGCCCAAGAATCTTACCGATTTCTGTATACAAATAGCGTACATTATAGCCGTAACCCTGCTGACCAAAACCACCGAAATTATTTAAGTCCTGACGAATCTGGGAAGCCGTCACATGCATCTTCTTGCTAAGATCATTTGAAGATATACGCTCTACATTCTCCTCCATCAATTCACCGAGGTAGCGGTAGTACCGCGGCAGACGCTTGATTACCGCTTTCGAAATTTCCTTAGCTTCCACAAATTTTCCCTCCTTAGCTTATCTATGTCAATTATACCCAGATGTTATTTTATTGTCAAATTAAATTTGTACTTTTTGACCAAATATTTCTGTATTTTTTTATCAATTTCATTCTGAAAAATTCCCCGGAATATCATATTTTCTTTCATGCATCCATCCGGTGCTTTCTTTTCTCTGGACAAAATCTCTTAAAATGCTTTCAAAAACAGGCATTTTCGATTATAATAGTACGCGGACAAATTACAAACGGAGGAATTCCTATGATTTTATCATGTCAGAATATCTGTAAATCCTTTGGCGAAAAAATCATTCTCAAGGATGCCAGTTTCCATATAGAAGACCGCGAAAAGGCAGCTCTCATCGGCAATAACGGTGCAGGCAAGACGACTCTGCTGCGAATCATTATGCATGAGCTCTCCCCGGATTCAGGAAACGTGGTACTTGCCAAAGATAAAAATATCGGCTACCTTGCCCAGTATCAGGACATTCATGGCCATCATACCATTTACGAAGAACTGATTTCCACCAAACAGCACATTATTGATATGGAGAACCATCTGCGCTCTCTGGAACAGGAAATGAAAACCACCACCGGAGATGCTCTGGACAGCCTGATGAATACTTACACAAGACTGAGTCACCAGTTTGAACTGGAAAATGGTTACGCTTACAAAAGTGAGATCATGGGTGTATTAAAAGGTCTTGGTTTCACAGAAGAAGATTTCGAACGCCAGATAGAAACTCTTTCAGGCGGCCAGAAAACCCGCGTAGCTCTGGGTAAACTGCTTCTTGCCAGCCCTGACATTCTTCTTCTGGATGAGCCTACCAACCATCTGGATATGGAGAGTATTTCCTGGCTGGAAACCTATCTTCTGAATTACCCGGGTGCTGTATTTATCGTATCCCACGACCGTTACTTTCTTGACAAAGTCGTAACAAAAGTTGTGGAAATCGAAGCAGGAAATATGCGTATGTACAGTGGCAACTATTCTGCCTATGCCCTGAAAAAAGCCCAGCTGCGTGACGCCCAGTACAAAGCCTACCTGAACCAGCAGCGGGATATCAAACATCAGGAGGCAGTCATTGCCAAGCTGAAATCCTTTAACCGCGAGAAATCTATCAAACGTGCAGAAAGCCGCGAGAAAATGCTGGATAAAGTCCAGCGCATTGATAAACCACAGGAGATTCAGAATCAGATGCGCATTTCCCTGGAACCAAGATTTGTCAGCGGAAATGATGTCCTTACTGTGGAAAGTCTTTCCAAATCTTTTCCCGGACAGACACTTTTCAGTGACATCTCCTTTGAGATCAAACGTGGAGAACGTGTAGCCCTGATTGGCAATAACGGCACAGGCAAAACCACCATGTTAAAGATCATCAATGGGCTGATCGATGCAGACAGCGGCAGATTTACTCTTGGTTCCAAGGTACAGATTGGCTACTATGACCAGGAACACCATGTTCTTCATATGGAGAAAACTATTTTTGAGGAAATCTCAGATGCTTATCCCACACTTACGGAAACAGAAATTCGAAATATGCTGGCAGCATTCCTTTTCACAGGGGATGATGTATTCAAACTGATCTCCGCTCTGTCCGGCGGAGAAAGAGGTCGTGTTTCCCTCGCCAAGCTGATGCTGTCCGAAGCAAACTTTCTGATCCTCGATGAGCCCACCAACCATCTGGATATCGCTTCAAAAGAGATTCTTGAAGAGGCATTGAACAGTTACACAGGAACAGTATTCTATGTTTCCCACGACCGTTACTTCATCAACCAGACAGCTACCCGGATCCTGGATCTGACCAATCAGGCAATTGTAAATTATATCGGAGATTACGACTATTATCTGGAGAAAAAAGAAGAGCTGACGGAAAAATATGCTCCGGCTGCCGCTCAGGCTGTGACAGAAGCAAAGCAGGCTTCTGATAACAAGCTTTCCTGGCAGCAGCAGAAAGAAGAACAGGCCCGCCAGCGAAAACGAGAGAATGAACTAAAAAAAGTAGAAGCCCGCATAGAAGAACTTGAGACCAGAGATAAAGAGATCGACGAAACCATGATTCTCCCGGATATCTGCACAAATGTGGCAGAATGTGCGAAACTCAGCAAAGAGAAAGCCGCCCTCACCGAAGAATTAGAAGGATTATATGAAAAATGGGAAGAACTTGCATAATGCAGGTTCTTCCCATTTTCGCAGTTTATAACTTTTTACAGGTTTCTCCGCTGCAGTGTGATCCTGCCCGGAGAACTTTATAATGTTATAGAAACATTACCGGATAATTTCTGACATTATAAAATTTCATCCAGTCTCTCTCTGATGGCAAGGATGAAATCTTTGCTGTTCAGTACTGTCACATCCTCAAGAGAAGTGATCAGCGCAAGGTCTTTTGTCATCTTACCGCTTTCAATCGTCTCCAGAGTCGCCTTCTCCAGTTTATCAGCAAATTCCATCAATTCTTTATTGCCGTCCAGCTCACCTCTTTTTCTCAGAGCTCCGGTCCATGCAAAAATAGTTGCTACAGAGTTAGTAGATGTCTCCTCACCTTTCAGATAGCGATAATAATGTCTCTGTACAGTTCCATGAGCAGCTTCATATTCGTAATATCCCTGTGGAGATACCAGTACAGATGTCATCATAGCCAGAGAACCAAATGCTGAAGAAACCATATCGCTCATAACATCTCCATCATAGTTCTTGCAGGCCCAGATAAATCCGCCTTCAGCCTTCATGACACGAGCTACGATATCATCGATCAGGCTGTAGAAATATTCAATGCCTGCTGCCTCGAATTTCTCCTTAAACTCATCTTCATAAATAGTTGCAAAGATTTCCTTAAAACGTCCGTCATAAATCTTGGAGATCGTATCCTTGCCGCCAAGCCACAGGTTCTGTTTTGTATCCAGTGCATAATTAAAACAGCATCTTGCAAAACTTGTGATAGAATCATCCAGATTGTGCATACCCTGAAGCACACCCGGTCCCTCATAATGATGGATGGAGTGATAGTTGCACATTTCACTGCAACGCCGTACTTCTTTGTAGCCTCTGCTGCATCAACAGTTACCTGATCATCCGTTTCATTTCTGTATTCCAGACCAAGGTCATAATACTCAGTGTTCAAATCAATATACGGAAGAAGAAGTTCATCTTTGATAATTTTCCAGAGAATTCTGGTCATCTCATCTCCATCCATCTCCACAAGTGGTGTCTGCATCTGAATTTTTTTCATGTTAATCCTCCTCTTTGGCTCTTATCCAGTTAATTATCATGATAGCCGAAAACAGACCGTTCGTCAATGCTTTTATACACTAGAGCGTGTCTGAAAAATCATTCCCGCAATCTGTACGCCCCACTTTGCGGGATATTTCACCCGCATTCAGTTGCCGTAGCCCGCTACGGCGCCCTCATCCGGGCAAAATATCCCACAAATTGTGACGCACATCTTGCAGAAAGCAATGCTGCTGCCCCTGCAACCAGAGGTGTAGACATAGAAGTACCACTCTTCACTCCATATCCGTTATCTGCCCCCGGTGCACAGGCAAGAACATGATTCCCGGGTGCAACCAGATCCGGTTTACAGACACACTCAAATGTAGGTCCCCTGCCGGATATGGCAGTCCGTCCTGTAAGCAGATCGCTGGAGCCTACTGTGATAATCTTCCGGCTGCTTCCCGGTGCTGTCACACTTCCTGCCTTCGGTCCCTGATTTCCTGCCGCAGCCACTACCACCAGACCTGCATCCCAAAGTTGTTCCACACCCGCAATCAGAACTCTGTGATCTTCTGCTCTCCTGCAGGTTGTTCCCACCGAGATATTCACTACATGTATCCCATAATATCTCTTATTCTCCAGGATCCAGCGAAAAGCCTGCAAAACATCTTCTTTCCTGCCATTTCCCGTTCTGTCGAGCACCTTCAGAACTATCAGGCTACACCCGGGGGCAATTCCTCTGATCCGTCCTTCCGAAGCCCTTCCGTCACCGCCAATGATCCCACATACATGGGTTCCATGAGAATTATCATCATAAGGTCTGATACGATGTCCGATGAAATCTTGAAACGCAAGTATTCTCCCTGTAAAATCTATATGAGGAAAAATCCCGGTATCCAGAACACACACACCCACGTGCTTTCCTGTATATCCGGAATCATCTGAATTCTTCATAAAAAATCCTCCGAATCATCTGGATAATGAAATCTTACCGCAACTGTTCATCAGGTCGCTGCAAAGACAATGAACATCTGCGTCTTACTTTAAATTATTCGGAAGATTATATTTTTGTGTCCGACAGTTTCTCCTGTCATATCTCCGTTTTTCTGTAAATAAAATGTATAAAGCTTCCATGATATGCAGATACTTCTGATATGCAAAACAACAGGCATATACAGAATCTGTTACAGAAATCCCGAAAAATATCCTTATAGCAATTTCATAAAATAACTGTAACCATCTGCATAATATTAAGGAGACAAATTATGACTGCATTATTATTGATACTGGTATTTTTACTCTTTCAGACCTTCGTCCTGCTCTGCTGTGTAGCTGCCGGAAATGACGCTGCCTCCCAGGAAATCTCCGATCAGGAACAAATGGAATTTATCCGGGAATGGAAAAAAA
>PPYE01663163.1_pt1 | contig 11360 bp, 10 predicted proteins | sample 1559881 | NCBI WGS metagenome assembly PPYE01 (sample SAMN08240022, study PRJNA423297) | Human gut metagenome, whole genome shotgun sequencing project.
TCCATACTGAGTCACGCTTTCCTGCATATCTTCAATATGGATCTCCTGTTCCATGCAGATATATTCCCGCACAAATTCCGAAAGCTTCATGTTCATACGGAATGGGATCGCACGTTTGAACAGCCGGGGAAAACGCTCCGGATTCAGCCCGCCCAGATAGTCGCTGTACATCTTTGCCCGGAACCGCTCATTGGTCGTCTCAAAATAATAATCTTCCGGGTTCATCGTACTCCGGATGTCCGTGCGGATCTCATCGATGGTCATGGCACGTTTCGGCGTCCGGTAGCCATGCGCCGGAAGAGAACCCTTATGCCAGAAGAAAATCTTGCTGTAATTGTTGGTTCCGCAGGAGACGTCAAAAGCCACGCCGATACACTGGCGCTCCCGGGTATCGGTTCGCTCCAGCTCCATGACGATGGTTGAAGAAAAATCTTCATTTCTCAGATATGTATAGGAATTGTTGTCGTCCACACTAACCATTCCCCGCAGATATTCCATCAGGGTACGGTCCGATTCGTCAGTGGCCGCTTTGTTGAAGAATCCGCGGCCGTCGGTATTGGCGTACAGAAGGATCTGAAGGGCGTCGATGACTGTGGATTTTCCGCTGCCGGAATGTCCGGTAAAAAAATTCATCTCCTTGTGGAATTTCAGGATTTTCCGGTCAATATAATGCCAGTTGTTCAGGCACAGACGGTTCAGTGCTTCATATGGTGCTGTCATCGTCCTCTCCTTCCTCATTTGCGTATGCCTTCGCCACTCTCTGGATCTCTTCTCCCATCAGAAGCATATTGATGGTGGGGTAGATCAGAAATCTGGCGTCAGGCTCAAGTTCTTCTCCGCTGTCAATAAAATCGATCATCTGATATTTCTTCAGAATGCGGATGGCGCTGCGCACCTCCGCTGCCGGCGGCTGTCGGCTGAGCAGCTTAAAACTGTCCATCTTCTCCTGGACCTGCGCCCGTGTGGTCACCACATAACTGCTGGTGGACGCAGAAGCCATCTGTTCATCATAAATCACTTTCAGCATCAGCAGAAATTTCGTTGTATACTCGGAAAGCCTCGGCCCTGCCTGTCCTTCCTCCGGCAGCAGCCAGATGATCCCGTCCGTCAGCTCCTCCCGCACCGTAAATCCCGCCAGCGCAAAGTATTCTTTCAGAAATTCCAGGTGCTGGTCACAGACACGAAACTCGTGATTCAGCTGCATTCTTTTACTTTTTCTGTCGTATTTCCGTTCCAGCACATAGGTCTGGTTCATCAGAAGCCGGATGGCTCTCTGCAGATCTTCCCTTTCCTGTGCTTCCATTTCATCGGTATAAGGTATCATGCTATGTTATCCGTTCTCACTTTCTTTTCGTTTTTCCGCAGCAGCTCAGCCAGCTGAACTGTTACGAACGGTTACTTTTTCCTCTCTCACGAACGCCGCTCAAATTTCAGCTTCGGATACCGGTACTGACCGTTGTCAATGGTCTCTTCCAGCGCGGTGACGCGGTATCTGCTTCCTCTGCGCAGGGCATAGTCATAGGCAAGGATCAGCTTTTCAAAGGTTTCAAAATCCCGGACGGTTTCCTGTTCCGTGACAAAGATCCCTTCCGGACTGTGGCTGTCGAGAAATTCCTCGATCTGCCGGCGGCTGTATCGGTTGTGGGTCTGGTTCATCCGGAGGATCTCTTCCCTGGTCAGTTCCGGCTGAACCTCATCTTCCCGCTCCGCAGCCTGAAACGCAGCTCTTCCTTTTCTCTTCCGGTAAAAACGTTCCCGGTTCATCACTTCCATGCCGGTAAAATGCATCGCCTGCGCCGCTTCCTGCAGCGCCTCGGACTGAAGTTCCGGCCGGTCTGAAATACTGTTCAGGAAACGAATGATCTGCCCTTTCGTATCCCGGTCTTCGTTGATCAGATAATTCAGCCGCATGACCGTCGTCCGTACGTAACGGGAATGCTCCCGGTCCATCAGGAAGATCCTCCGCTCAATATCGTCGAACGCCCGGCTGATCTCCTGGGCCAGTTCCCGTTCCCGACGGCATTTTTCCAGCAGACGACGGATGTCTTCCTCATGTTTTCCCTCTGTCTTTGCTGTTTCTTCGCCGAATTCCCCTGCCGGCTCCTCCGGCTCCAGTTCCTGTGCCCGGCGGGCTGTCTTTTCCAGGATTTCCTTCAGCCATTTCTGAATATCATTTTTATACAGGTAAAAATTATCGGAAGTCTTCAGGATATGATACTTTTTCTGCACCACTTCCTCCACATAACCGTGGAGATGTTCTTCCAGCAGCGTCCCATAGGAATCCGCGGACAACAGTTCCGTAAAGAAACGGTTCATATTGTGGAGCATCGTCTGAAGACTCTTGTTCAGGATCTTTGTATTCTGAAGGGCGCCTTTCAGGAGGCTCAGATCCTCTCTGGCATCATGGATATAAGAAAAAACGGAGGCATAGACATTGCGGATATAGACTTCTGCCGCATCGTCCTCCTCCTGATACAGGCGCTCAAAAGCCTCCAGAAAAACTGCCGCATAATCCGGGATCACAATATGGGTGATCCCCTGCATATAATCCTCCAGACGGTTCAGCCACCCGGCGCGTACCAGCCAGTTCAGAGTACGCGCCGCCGGAGGCTGGATCCGCTCCAGATCCGTCTCATTTTCCTCTTCCTCCAGTTTCAGCCGCTGCGCCGTGAAGCACTGTTCAATGACCTGCTGGGCGGCCTCCTGGCTGATGAAATAATTGTTGTACTGATATTCTTCATTGACACTGCGGAGCGCTTCCATATAAATGAAACGGTTTTTCGAACGAAACAGCCCCCAGAACTGCTCCGGCACCGATTCGATCATCGGCATGGCAGCACCTCCCGCAGCACTCTCGCTCCGTTTCCATACCACATTCCTTCCAGCTCCGTCTCGGACATTCCCGCCTTGCGAAGCGCCTCCCAAAGGAGTACAAACTGATCCGGCCCGCCGATCTCCAACGTTCCTCCGATCCCGTCAAAATCACTTCCCAGCGCCAGAACTCCGGAACCTCCTTTTTCGCGGATATGCAGCACATGACGCACCATATCGCTGACTCGGCTGACACCTCCTTCTCCCAGGAAATCCGGCGCAAAGTTCAGACCGATGATCCCGCCGGACTCAGCGACTGCACGGATCATCTCATCGGTCAGGTTGCGCGGATGCCCGGTCACCGCCCTGGCATTGGAATGAGACGCAACAAAGGGCTTTTTGCTGTATTTCTGTACATCCCAGAAGCCATCATCGGACAAATGGGAGACATCCACAAGGATTCCAAGTCGGTTCATCTCCTGCACCGCCTCGATCCCCAGAGGCTTCAGCCCACCGTCCTTCCTATTGGGAAAGCCAAACGCATTTTCATAATTCCAGGTCAGCGTGATCAGCCGCACACCCAGTTCAAAAACTTTCTTCACATTCTCCAGATTGCTTCCGCAGACGCCGCCGTCCTCGATGGTCAGCAAAAGCCCGGTCTTTTCTTCCTGAAAGCACCGTTCCAGTTCCTCCCGGCTGCGCACCGGCAGCAGGCGGTCCGGATACTGATCCAGCACATCCTGCCAGACATGGTGTACCCGCAGAAATTCCTCCATGCTCTTCTGTTCCCTGGACTCCGCCGGAAACATCCCGGTGGGTACAAAGTCTGCACAGCACTGCACCCGGACACCTGCCTTTTCCAGCCGCTCCAAATCTACCATATGGGCATTTTTTTCAAAGCTTTCTTTCTCTGGTTTCAGCATCGTAAGCGTATCACAGTGAAAATCTATTATATTCATCCTGGTCTTCCTTTCCTGCACTTCCAAACAAATGTTTTTTCTATTTTAGCACAGGATACAGAAAAAAACCAGCCGAACTGTCACCAGACCAGGTGGTCTGCAACCGTTCGGCCGGCTGAACACAGTCGTATTTACAGTTCCGCTGCCGCCTGGAACGCCAGTTCCAGATCTTCCAGGATATCGTCGATATGCTCGGTTCCTACGGAAAGCCGGATGGTATTCGGATGGATTCCCTGCTCTGCCAGTTCCTCCTCTGTACACTGGCTGTGCGTCGTTGTCGCCGGATGAATGACCAGGGACTTCACGTCTGCCACATTTGCCAGCAGTGAAAACAGTTCCAGATGATCGATAAACGCCTTCGCTTTCCGGTCATCCCCCTTGATCTCAAAGGTGAAAATCGATCCGCCGCCGTGAGGAAAATACTTCCGATACAGTCTCTGCTGCTCCCTGTCCTCCGTGACCGACGGGTGATGAACCTTTTCCACCTGCGGATGTCTGTTCAGATACTCTGCAACCTTCAATGCATTCTCCACATGTCTTTCCACCCTGAGCGAAAGCGTTTCCAGCCCCTGAAGAAACAGGAACGAATGGAACGGAGAGATGGTCGCTCCGGTATCCCGCAGCAGCACGGCGCGGATCTTTGTCACAAAAGCTGCCGATCCTGCGGCCTTTGTAAAGCTGACACCGTGATAACTTGGATTCGGTTCCGTCAGAGACGGGAACTTCCCGAAAGCTTCCCAGTCAAACCTTCCCCCGTCCACGATCACGCCTCCGATCGCCGTTCCGTGTCCGCCGATAAATTTCGTTGCCGAATGAACCACGATATCCGCGCCATATTCCACCGGCCGCACCAGATACGGAGTGGCAAAGGTATTGTCAACCACCAACGGAATCTTATGTTCGTGGGCGATCTCCGCGATCGTTTCAATATCCACCACTTCCGAATTGGGATTTCCCAGCGTCTCAATATAAATCGCTCTCGTATTTTCGCGGATGGCACCGCGCACAGCATCCAGATCAAAAATATTCACAAAGGTTGTGGTGATTCCGTATCTCGGCAGGGTATGTTCCAGCAGATTATAAGTTCCTCCGTATATGTTGTCCGCCGCTACAATATGCTCTCCCGCTCCCGCCAGATTTTCAATGACATAGGTAACTGCCGCCGCTCCGGACGCCACCGCAAGGGCTGCCACTCCTCCTTCCAGGGCTGCGATCCTCTTCTCAAATACATCCTGGGTGGGATTGGTCAGCCTTCCATAGATATTTCCCGCATCCGTCAGATCAAATCTGGCCTGCGCCTGTGCCGAATTTTCAAATACATAAGACGCTGTCTGATAAATCGGAACCGCACGTGCGCCTGTGGCGCTGTCGGGCTGTTCCTGTCCCACATGCAGCTGCAGCGTTTCAAATTTCAGGTTTCTCTTTTTTCCAGTCTTTCTTTCCATAGCCTTCTTCCCCTTTGTCGTCCTGTTTTGTTATAACCGTTCCGTCAGCGAAACAGTTACGTTTCGCTTTCATCCGTTTACAAAATCATTGTAACCAAAGGTCAGATACCTGTCTAATACGTAAAACAGACAGCTGGCTATCACTTTTTCTTATATCGTTTTCTTTATCTCTTCCAGATACTGTTGTGCCAGCGGGCTCAGATCCATTCCTTTCCGCTGAACATATCCGATCACAATTTCTTCCGTCTCTTTCAGCGGAACCGCCCGGTACTCATCTCCATTCAACTTCTCACAGATCTTCCCGGAACACAGGGTATAACCGTTCAGCCCGACCATCAGGTTGAGCATGGTCGCCCGGTCATTGGCGCGGATGCTTCTTTTATAGTCATAAGTGCTCATCATTTCTTCCGCCAGAAAAAAAGAATTGTTGCTGCCCTGATCGAACATCAGACACGGATATTCCTTTAGTTCCTCTATGGATATCCGGGTCCGCTCCGCCAACGGATGGCCTTTCCACAGATATACATACGTTTCACAGGAAAACAGCGGATGAAATTCCAGATAATTCTCCCGGAACAGCTTTTCCAATGCCGCCCGGTTAAACGCATTTTGATACAGAATTCCAAGTTCACTTTTAAAATTTCTTACATCCGAGATCACTTCCTGGGTCTTCGTCTCATAAACGGCAAATTCATATTCATCCATTCCGAACTGCCGGACCAGTTCCACAAACGCCTTCACCGCAAAGGAATAGTGCTGCATGGAAACACTGAATTTCTTTTTCTCCGCAGTTCTCCGGACAAAGCGATCCTCGATCAGCTGATACTGCTCCAAAAGCTGCCTGGCATAACCGAGAAATTCCTCCCCCTGCGGCGTCGGGATCACTCCCTTACTGGTGCGCCGGAAAATCTGAAATCCTATCTCATTCTCCAGTTCTCTGACCGCGCCGGAAAGATTCGGCTGCGATACAAAAAGCATCTTTGCCGCCTCATTCATCGAACTGCACTGCGCCGCTGTCGTTACGTATCTGAGCTGTAAAAGTGTCATATTCTGTCTCTCCCTCTCAAAAAAGCAGCGGCTCCGTTCGATCTGCCCGGAAACCGCCGCTTTCAAAACTCTGTATCCTGTAAACATCCCCTGCCGGAGGGCTTTTCTTTTCCAAACAAAGAAAAAGGACACCTGAATATCAGGTATCCTTCCAACAGTCAATAGGGGAATCGAACCCCTGTTTCCGCCGTGAGAGGGCGGCGTCTTAACCGCTTGACCAATTGACCGCGTCAACATGTGTTATCATACACTATGTCCGGACAAAATGCAAGCTTTTTTTTAATTTTTTTCATTTTTTTATTTTAGAGTTTATTTCTTTTTATGAAGACTCAGCAGCCGATCCAGATAAACCGGTGGGTACTGTTGACCGGAGTGATCACCCTCTTCGGCCGTTTTTCCAGATGCAGCGCCTTTGTACCACAGTTCCGCGCACAGACTCCACATCCCAGACACAGATCTTCCTGCACGACCGCGCATTTCTTTCCGGTCACCGGATCCTCTTTCATAGTAATCGCTCCGATCGGACAGACTTTCTGGCATTTGCCGCAGCCGACACATGTTTCACTGGTCACCTTTGGAATATAATTGGTGGTTGCCACCGGCTGTGCCGGAGCAAATCTTCTCGCCGCCTGAAGCGCTTCGCAGCAGCATCCGCAGCAGTTGCAGATAAACGCCGGGGCTTCCCTTACGTTTTCTCCGATCTGCACCAGATTTGCCGCATAGGAGCGTTCCAGCACATCCTTCGCCTCTTCTTTGGAAATCAGCCGTGCATGCTGTCCATGCTCCGCCAGAGAACGGGCAACGTTGCCGAACGTCAGACACACATCCCAGGGCGCGTCGATCTCACAAGGATGGCCTGCATGGTACGCTTTGTGGCGGCAGTAACACAGTCCAAGACCGATGTATTTTGCTTCCTCAATAATATGCGTAGCTCTCTCGTAATCCAGAATATGATTCATATGCTCATTGGTCAGCACCGGCTCCTGCACATAGACACGTCCAAGTTTCGTCTCTGTGGCGTAAAACAGATCTTTGACGAAATCTTCTTCCACGTTCATATACTGATAGTACAGTTCCGCAAGATATTTCTGATCGATATCTCCTCTGGTACGCATCAGCGCAAATTCAATAAATCCTGCCATTGGCGGCGGAATGACGAATCTCCGCACGCCTTCATAGCTGGAATCCACCAGCAGCGCTTTCTCACACAGATGATCCAGAACCTTTTCCGCCTTTGCCTCTGAAGTATTCCAGATCCTTGCAGCCCGTTTCACAGTGAATGGGCGGACCGGCAGCATCGCCATGACCTTCGCCTCTTTTTCTGTAAACAGTACCTGCAGGATCTTATAAAACGTCTCGGAAGCCGGTGCTCCCTGGGTAAACCAGTTGATCCGCTCTTCCAGACTTTTGTATGCGTTCTTGGATGTAATATGTCCCATTCCCTCTCTCCTTCCAAAAATTTCTTTCAAAATAAACGTTCCAACACGCTCTTACACTGTGATTTCGATTACCAGGTCTTCATAATCTGAATCATTTCCTCTTCATAATCGCCCGTCAGATCCTCCGACCTTCCGCTGGTCCGCAGATTCGTCTCCGCTCCATAAACACCATTGTCCTCGAATTCCCAGATATGATAACTCAGTCCACGATGATCGAAATCTATGCTTCCCAGTTCCACCTGCTCCCTCGCATATCCTTTCGGGCAGATCCAGAAAAACATCACAGCAGCCATGCTTTCTCCATTATCCTATGGTTTTCAGATCAAGTCAAGGTTTTTAGGTAAAATGACCTTCCTCCGGCATTTCAGTTCTGCATCTTTGCCGGATCGGCATAAAGTTTTCGGTTGTGATTCTTGGGATTGGAAGTTATAATATAGGAAATAATGTGTAAATTACTTTTGAGTGGAGGTTTATCAGTATGAAATATGTAGTTATCGGCGCCGGCGGCACCGGCGGATGCCTGGGCGGTTTTCTGGCAGAACACGGTCATGACGTCACTTTGATCGCACGGAACAGACACCTGGAAGAAATCCGCAGGAATGGCCTGATTCTGAAAAGCTGCAGTCTCGGAGAGCGGCAGATCCGTTCTGTGAAAGCGTGCACCATGGAGGAATATTCGGATACTCCCGATGTTGTTTTTGTCTGCGTGAAATTTTATTCCCTGGAGGAAACGATTCCTTTTCTTCAGCGGATTGCTTCGGAAAATACGCTTGTGATCCCAATCCTCAATATCTTCGGCACCGGCGGGATTCTGGAACGTTCCTGCCCTGCACCGGTGATCCTGGACGGCTGTATCTACATCTACAGTATGATCGAAGCCCCAGGAATCGTTGTCCAGCCGCGGCCGATTTTCCGTGTGTTCTTCGGATACCGCAAAGGACAGCCTCACCGCCTGGAAGCTCTGGCTTCCCGTGTGGAACAGGATCTTAAGGAGACAGGGATCGACGCGCATTTTACGGACGAGATCCAGAAAGAAGCTCTGACAAAATTCAGCTATGTTTCCCCGATCGGCGCCGCCGGAATTTATTTGAACCAGACCGGCGGAGCTTTCAAACGCCCCGGAGAAGCTCAGGAGCTGTTTCTCACACTGGTTCATGAGATTGAAACACTGGGACATGCCATGGGAATTGTCTTTGATGAGGATCTCGGAGAACGGAACCTGAAAATCCTGGAGGACCTGGACGACGATTCCACCACCTCCATGCAGAGAGATGTTCAGAACGGCGGTCCCAGCGAAATGGACGGTCTGGTACACCGGATTGTCCGTCTGGCGGATGAATACGGTCTGGAGCTCCCCGCGTACCGGAAAATCAGCCGGTGGGCTGTTGAACAGGGGCTTTTGTAAAAAGAGAAAGAAGGTGTTCCCATGCGTATCCTGATCGCAGAAGATGAAAAGGATCTGAACCGACTGCTGAAAAAACGGCTGGAAGAACATTCCTACAGCGTCGATGCCTGCCTGGACGGCGAAGAAGCTCTCGCGTTTCTGGAAATGACAGAATATGACGCAGTAATCCTGGATATTATGATGCCGAAAAAAGATGGGCTGTCGGTTCTCCGTGAGCTTCGTGCAAAAGGAAGCAAGGTTCCGGTACTGCTGCTGACTGCCCGTAGTTCCGTCGATGACCGGGTGTCCGGCCTGGATGCCGGCGCGGATGACTATCTGGTCAAACCCTTTGCCTTTGAAGAACTGCTGGCAAGGATCCGCGTCATGCTCCGGAAAAATACGGCTGCCAGCGACAATGTCTGCCGGGCTGCTGATCTTACAGTCTGCCTGGATTCTCACCGGGTGTTCCGGGGCGATACGGAAATCACACTCTCCAGCAAGGAATTTGCTGTGCTCCGTTATCTGATCCTGAACCAGGGCATTGTCCTTTCCCGGGAAAAGATCGAGCAGCATATCTGGAATTACGACTACTACGGCGGTTCCAATGTTGTGGATGTCTATATCCGCTATCTGCGAAAAAAGCTGGATCAGAATTTCGAACCCAAACTGATCCACACCGTCCGCGGAGCCGGATATGTCCTGAAAGCGGAGGTGTGATTTGCATTCAGTCAAATGGAAATTAACTTTATTGTATACCTTTTTTATGACATTGCTGGTATGTCTGCTGATGGCAATCCTTCTTTCCATCAGCAGCAGTGAACTGCTCACTTCTGTCCAGCAGCGGATGAAGGAACACGTCTACGGCAGCGTGGATGATATTCAGTATGACGGACAGGAACTTTTTATGGATTCCAGTCTGATGGATGTGGACAACGGCATTTATCTGTCCATTTATGATTCCACCGGAAAATTTATCTATGGAAGGCTTCCCTATTCTTTCACTGCACGTCCGGCGTTCCAGGACGGAAACCTCCAGACGATCAATGACGGCAGTGCCAGATGGTACGTGTTTGACACCGTCCACACCATCGACGGCTACGGCTCTCTGTTTATCCGCGGAATCCTGTCCGTGTCAGATGCGGAACAGAGTATGCAGATCCTGATCCGGACTTCACTGATCATTCTGCCGGCGCTGGTGGCTGCGGCTGCGGTTTTGGGTTATCTGTTTATCGGAAGGACGCTCCGCCCGGTCAATTCCATGATCCGCACCGTGCAGGAGATTCAGGAAAATAACGACCTCTCCAACCGTGTTCCTCTGACCAAAGGGAACGATGAATTCCACCGGCTGGCGGAGTGCTTTAACCAGATGCTCTCCAGTCTTGAAACTTCTTTTCTCCGGGAACGGCAGTTTACCTCGGATGTGTCCCATGAACTGCGCACTCCTGTGGCAGTGATCCTTTCTCACTGTGAGGATCTCCTGGAGCACGGAAACCTCGCTTCCGAAGAACGGCGGGAACTTGAAATCATTCAATCCAGGGCCAAAGGAATGGCACAGATGAACGCCCAGCTGCTCCTGCTCTCCCGCGCTGATCAGAACCGGCAGCCCCTTCACCTGGAAACGGTAAATCTCACGGAGCTGCTGGAAATCATTCTCGAGGAACAGGAAGAGTTGGCTCTTGAAAAGAAGATCGAACTTCGCTCAGAACTTGCACCGGACGTTTCCATCACCGCCGACGAAACGATGATGATCCGCCTGTTCGAAAACCTTCTGACCAACGCCATCCGCTACGGCAGGGAAAACGGCTGGGTTATGGTCGTCATGGCTGCCGCGGAGGATCATGTCACAATCTCTGTCCGTGATAACGGAATCGGTATTTCCGAAGAACACCTGCCCCATATCTGGGAACGTTTTTATCAGGCAGACTCCTCCCGCACCGCCAGCCGGCAGGGCGCGGGGCTCGGTCTTCCTATGGTACAGTGGATTGTCAAAGCGCACCACGGAACGATTCAGGTACGCAGCCTGGAAGGAATCGGAACAGAATTTACTCTTCAGCTTCCACTGTGCCAGCCGTAAATTCCCTTTTCGATTTCTTCATTTACTCTTCAGAAATCCTTTATCCTTCCGACACATTCTGAACACATTTTCCGACTATACTGTTCTTATCAACAAGAGGAACGGCAGAATTTTTATTCCCGCGAGCAACGAGCCAAGCGGACATGCTTGCATGTCCATTTGGCGACTGCCGCGAGGGTCAAATACCCCGCAGCTCTGCTG
>PPYE01585911.1_pt1 | contig 11359 bp, 9 predicted proteins | sample 1559881 | NCBI WGS metagenome assembly PPYE01 (sample SAMN08240022, study PRJNA423297) | Human gut metagenome, whole genome shotgun sequencing project.
TAAAACCCGTGAAAAGCCTGTAAATAGGCACTTTACGGCACTCTATGAACTAAGACAAAAGCTACGCTGTAATAACAAGTTCTGAGTGCTAATTTTTTCATTTTGTCTCTTAACTTTGTAAATCTTTTATATTTTTTTGCAATTTTAGTTTCTTTTTTTTTCTGTTCGTATTACAATATAATAATCAGACATACTAATTTATAAATTCAGACACTATTTTAAGAAGGGGGTATTTGTATGGCTAAGAAAGGTTTTGGAAAGTTTGTAGCCTTTGCCGCTATTTCCGGTGCTGTGGCAGCTGGCGTTTCCTATGTACTCCAGTACAAGATCTACCATAAAGAGCTTGATAAAGATTTCCGTGAATTTGAAGAGGACGAAGAAGACGAGGACGCTTCCCAGAGTGATTCCTTTGATCCCCGTAAAATAAACCGCAATTATATCTCCTTAAATTCCAGCAGGGATGAATTTAAAATGGCAGCAAAAGATATGGCATCTGCTACTAAAAATGTATTAAAAGATGCAGGAAATCTGTTCTCCGATACAGCCCACGAAGCAGTTTCCGCTGCTGTAGATACCGCACATATCGCTATCCACTCCATGAAAGCAAAAAAAGACGATCTCTTTGAAGAAGAGGATGATCCTAAAAAGGGAGACTCTTTTACAGAAGAAGATTATCTGGATGATGACTATGTAGACGATGACGATCTTTACGACTACGAACGTCTGGATCACTCTCCTTCACCAGCAAAAGAAGAAAACATCTCTGTTTCTGTTAATCCGGAAGCCGCTGATGATCTGGAAGAAGAAAGCGAAGAAAAAGAAGAGACAGCCAAGGCAGCTGAACCTGAAAAAGAAACAGCTACCATCGAGGAAGATACCATCTAATCTGATTTAACCAGACTTTAAAAGAGCTGCACAGCCCCAAAGCCGTGCAGCTCTTTTTTCTTAATTTTTCTGATACCGGATTGCTATGTTCTTTGCACTCACCCAATCATCTTAAGTATTTCTGGATCACCCGGATCAAATTTCCTGCGTCTAATGGTTTTGGAAGATGTTCATCCATTCCTGCCTGACGGCATTTTTGTGCATCTTCTTCATAATCGCTGGCTGTAAGGGCGATGATCGCTACTTTAGAGGCATCTTCCCGTTCCAGGCTCCGGATCGCTTTTGCTGACTGAAATCCATCCATCACCGGCATTACAAGATCCATAAGGATCACGGAAATATCTCCCGGAGCAGAAGCCTCAAAACATTCTAACGCTTCTTTTCCATTCCAGGCTCTTATGACCTGGGCTCCTTCTTTTCGCAAAAGGAACTCCGCGATCTCCATATTCAGCTCATTATCCTCCACTAAAAGGATCTTCTTTCCCCGGATGGATACAGGACGTTTCACAGCTTCCTGGACCTTTGCGTCTTTCTCCTGCGCCTGTTCTTCATCAATAAGGGACGGCAGACGGATCCTGCAGAATGCTTCGCCTGTTTCTTCATCTGAAAAATGGATCTCCCCGCCCATCATCTGGATCAGGCCTTTGGCAACTGCCAATCCCGGTTCCCCTCTTCTGTAAGAACTTCGGGTATCTGTACAGACAAATTCAAACCAGGCTGTCCCTCCCGCGGACTGACGTTCTTCACAGGAAAGTTCTACACAGTCACCACCACGGTTATCTTTAATAGCATTTCCCACAACATTTTTCAGGATCTGCTTTAAGTGAGACGGACTGCCATATAATTTCCAGTTTTTCCCAGATAACTGTCTGCTGTGGTAACGGATCCCTCTGTCAGCAGCAAGCTCTTTTGCCCACTGGCAGACATCCTCATATAACTCCCTCATATCAAAAGATCTCAGTTCCAAATCCACAGCGCCAGACTCCAACTTGTCCATATCCACCATGTCTGAGATCAGATCTAACAGCACATCTGAGGTCTCCCATATTTTTTTCCTGCATTCTCTCTGCTTTTCAAGGTCATGGTCATAACGATTGCCCAATTCTACCAGTTCCCGGATGCCATTGATAGGAGTGCGGATGTCATAACTGAGCTTGCGAAGAAAGTCTGATTTAGCTGCATTTGCCTTTTCTTCCTTTGTGGCAGATAACAAAACTGCCTCCTGACAGGCCATTTCCCTTTCTTCCTGCTCCTTTTCTTCTCTCTGACGCAGCCATAAGAAAACACTGCATAAAAGGATATAAAGGATCATGACATAAGCTAATGCCAGGGTCCTCAGGAAAAAAACAGAAGCCACAGGATAAAATACGTACAGATCATTCTCTCCATAAGACTCAAAGACCCCAAAATAAGCAGATCCGTAGTAGCGAAAGGAAAATAAAGTATCCGGCTCTGTCTCTTCTGTTATATTCTGGATCAAAGGTGCCTCTGCCTGCGTTTTTCCCTGATATTCCTCAAAATTTGATCCTGTCACAAGGCCATTTTTGCAGATCATTATGATCCCGTTCATTTCCAGATGAAGGCCCTGATAAAACTCTGCAAATGCCTCTGACCGGCTGCTCTGTTCCTTTATAAACTGTAACGTTTCTTCTGCTGCCACAGTCGCTTTGTTTTTTCCAATATTTGTAAATAAAATGAATACAGAACCAAACAGAACCATTCCCAAAGCAACCAGTATACCTAAGGTATGTTTTCTAAAAACAGATATTCTGTTTTCTCTCACTTTTCTGTCTCCTCTTTTATCTCCTCTGATAATACCGGATAAAGATCCTCATTTTTCTTCTTTTGAAATCCGGACTGCAGTTCTTCTTTTAACCGATCCTGGATATCCACCAGACATCCTAACAGGATGGGATTAAAGACTCCACATTCCCCGTTTAAGATCATTTCAATGGCTTTTTCGTGGGAAAATGCCTTCTTGTATACACGCTCACTTACAAGGGCGTCATATACATCTGCCATTGCAACCACCTGGGCTGCGATCGGGATCTCTTCCCCCTTTAATCCGTCCGGATACCCTTTTCCATCATACCGCTCATGGTGCCACCGGCAGATCTGGTATGCAACCTGTACCAGTTTTTCATTCCGGAACATTTCCAGACTGTCCAACATAGAAGCACCGATCAGTGTATGGGTCTTCATGATCTCAAATTCTTCTTTTGTCAGTTTTCCCGGCTTGTTTAATATTTTTTCATCAATTCCTATTTTCCCGATATCATGAAGTGCGGAAGCTGTTGTGATCAGGAAACGGTCTGACCACAGCAGATGATACTGGTCTGTTTTCTGCATCAGACGTTCCAGCAGCATGCCCGTGATCGTATTGATATGTAATACATGGCTGCCGCTTTCTCCATTTCTGAACTCAACGATCTGGCTTAAGATGCTGACCATCATCCGGTTGTGTTTCTCTTTTTCCTGGATCTGGTCTGTAACCAGACTGATCAGATGTCTCTGCTTTGCGTAAAGTTTAATGGTATTAAACACTCTCTGATGTACTACCTGGGCATCAAAAGGACGGCTGATATAATCAGATGCCCCCATTTCATAAGCCCTTCTCACATAAGCCGCGCCATCTTCGCTGGAGATCATGATCACCGGCGTGTCTTCGATCCAGTGGTTTCGGTTCATCAGCGCCAATACTTCAAAACCATCCATCACCGGCATATTGATATCCAAAAGGATCAGTGAGATACCGGTTCCATACTGCTTTAACAGATCAATACATTCTTCCCCGTTTGCAGCTTCTAAGATCTTGTATTCCTCTTCCAGGATCACAGCAAGGATCTCACGGTTCATCTGGGAATCATCTACGATCAGGACCTGCTGCTTTTCCCTGCCTTTCACACTGTCAATACCGGACTTTTCTGTTACCGTCATATTTTTCCGGTTCTTTGCCTGATACATCAGGCTGTCCGCTCTTCCTACCGCGCTTTCCACTGTTTCATTATCAGCCAAAACGCCTCCAATGCTTACAGACAGGTGAAGCTGTGTATATCCGGGAACTTCTGCCTCATAGACCATATCCCGGATCTGTTTTAACTTCTTTGAAAAAACATCTTCCGACACATCCGGAAGGATCAGCAGAAATTCATCGCCCCCATACCGGATCAGGATATCTGTTTTTCGGATACATTTGCGCACGATCCCCACAACTGTATTTAACACCATATCCCCTGCATTATGTCCGCAGGTATCATTGTACAGTTTAAAATCATCCAGATCGATCATTGCAACTCCTGCATGACTTTTCACTTTGCGGATCCTGTCCTCATAATATCTGCGGTTGTAAGCTCCTGTCAGCGCATCCAGATACAGTTCTTCATTATATCCCCGGACTTTTGCCACCAGTGCTTCCCTTGCATTTGCCTCTGAGTCTGCTGCATCCCCCAGAACATTCAACATCTCTACAACGTAAGGTTCCCCTTCGATCTCCACATAACGCGCGATCCTCTGATATACCCTGGACTCAACGTATTCCAGTCTTTTTTTCTGGCACCGTTCCCTGAATGCCTTTAATGAAATAGAATTTTTATCTTTTTCCAGACGCCTGACTGCTTCTATATCCAGGACCTTTACTTCTGTAAATATGTCTTCTAAATAAGCAAACATTTCCTTTGCCTGTTCTTTTGTCAAAACGGCATTGAATTTCATGTCTTTCTCCTTTACAGTCTGGTTTCCGTCATTTTATCCATTCATGTATCGTATCCTATTTAACCGGATTTTTCTTTTAGATATTATATCTATTTTCCCCTCTGTTGTCCATATTTCATTTAATCCCAGCCCAGAAGATTCATCCACAATACCTGATCTACCTGATCATCTGCGATCAGATAGGCATGGCTGACAGAGTCCGCAGACATAAGCTGGTATTCGCCTGCATCATCCAGATGGGTCCAACGTTCGTCTAACTGGATCTTTCCCTGGGAAACATTCATATCCCAGTGGGACAGCGTATCATCTGTTCCACGGATCTCATAGGAAATGCTGCCCTCCATTTCATCATCCACAAACTGTCCCTGCTTTTCCACCCAGGCATATTCCCCCTGGGGAACATTTTCATAATAACAGTAGCCAGTTGCTCCCTGTCCGTTCATTTTTCCACTGCTCCATACACCGTTTGAGAAATTATATCTGGGGCTGTCCACATTTACAAACTGTAATGCCAGACAGTTTCCCTGAGGATGGCCATCCTGAAAAGTTCCGTAAAACAGGATCTCCGGCATGGTAAATACCAGTCCCTCTCCCTCTATTTCCTCTGAAATGGTACTGCCATCATAAAGGAAACGTTCTCCTTCAAAGGTTCCGTAAAAGATCTGGGCAAGAACCTCCTGTTTTTTATCCAGAAGCTTGGCAGCCTGGACCATATCTTCCGCTGCCACTGCCACACGGATATCTTCCAAAAGCTGTTTCTGATCTTGCGGAAGTGCCTCATATCTGGCACTGAACGAATTTTCTTCTACGATTTCCTGCGCTGTTTCCGTTTCCATATCACTTTCCGGCACTTCGCTCGATTCTGGTATGGTTTCTTCTGTTGCTTCGGTCTGTTCCATAACCGGCGGCTCTGTTGCCGGTAAAGCCCTGCTCATTCCCAAAAATCCAGCTGTTGGAAGAGCCAGACCATAAGCCACCAATGCTGCCAGCCACTGTCCCGGAAGCTTTTTTCCATTTATTTTCAATTTATTCACCTTCTAATTCTTTCCAGGCATTTACAAGGCGTTTGCAGCCCTCTGTGATCTCACTTTCCTTTAAACTTGCATATCCAAGTATAACGGTAGACGGAAAAAGATCTTTATTTTGTCCTATTACAAAATCTGACATTCCATAGACTTTTACACGTGCCTGTGCTGCAGTCTCTGTCAGTTTCTTTTCTGAAATCCCTTTCTTATGGGTAAGGAGAACATGGATCCCTGCATACTCACCGCCGATCTCAAAATAGGGTTCCAGCTCTCTTAATCCTGCAAGAAGCGTATCATGTTTTCCCCTGTAAACAGATCGCATCCTGTTTAAATGGCGCTCATAATATCCTTCTATAATAAAATGAGTCAGGATATTCTGGTCCACTCTTGATACAGTTGATGCATAAAAACCTGCTTTTTCCCGGTATAAAGCCAGCAACGGCTCCGGAAGTACCATAAAGCCCACACGGATCGCCGGAGCAATGGAACGGGAAAAGGTTCCCATATAGATTACCTTCTGGCTGTCATCCATTCCCTGAAGTGCCGGTATCGGACGGCCTTTATAACGGAATTCACTGTCATAATCATCTTCGATCAGATAACGGCCTTCCTGTTTTTTGGCCCATTTCAGCAGCTCCTGCCGCCTTTTAATAGGGATAACGATTCCTGTGGGGTACTGGTGGGACGGCATAACATAGGCGATCCGTGCCTGTGTTTTCTCTAACTCTTTCACCTTCATTCCCCATTCATCCATAGATACAGGAAAAATAGGATGACCCAGGCTTTCAAATACACGAAAGGCCTGCTTGTAAGTGGGATTTTCCAGGGCGATACCCGTACTGCGGCCGATCAGCTGGGAAAGGAGCATTAAAAGATATTCACTTCCCGCACCTACCAGGATCTGTTCCGGACGGCAGTGGACTCCACGGGCAGAGTGAAGATAATCCCGAATCACCTGACGCAGGCTGTATTCTCCCTGGGCATTTCCCACTGCAAACATATCTTTGTTGTCATCTACCAGCGTATTTTTGCTTAGTTTTCTCCAGGCATTAAAAGGGAAACTGTCTAGGTCGATACCTCTTGGGGAAAAGTCTACTTTGTAATTGTAATTTTCATTTTCTTCCTGCTTTTCCTCTTTTTCTTCCGGCACTCCGTGATATTTTACTTCTACCAGTTCTTCGATCTGACAGACAAAATATCCCCTGCAGGGAAGAGCCTCTATGTATCCCTCTGATAGCAGCTGTTCATAAGCCAACTGGGTCGTACTCCTGCTTACATGAAGATTGTCCGCAAGTGTCCTGGTAGAAGGAAGTCTGCTGCCAGCCCGCAGTCTGCCGGCCCGTATTTCTGTTTTTATGTAGCGGTAGATCTGTTCATAAAGGGGGATGCTGTCTTTATTTTCAATAGGCACCATTAATTCCATAGGGCTTCTCCTAACATGAAAAAGGCTCTCTGTTTCCAGAGAGCCTCATTGCTTTGCTTCACTTCATTATTTCGGCAGTTTGAAAGAACTCTTCAGTGAAACGATCCGGTTAAATACAGGATTTTCCTTGGTGCTGTCCTTGCAGTCTGCACAGAAATAACCATTTCTTACAAACTGGAAGCTGTCATAAGCCTCCGCCTGTGCAAGAGCAGGTTCACCGTAGCACTCCTTTAATACAGTAAGGGAATTTGGATTTAAGTTCAGGGTTCCGTCTGCATTCAGCTTACCCTTTTCCTCATCTACGATATTTTCATAGAGACGGCACTCGATCTTCTTTGCAGTTGGTACAGCTACCCAGTGGATGGTACCTTTTACCTTTCTGCCTTCAAAGCCGGAACCACTCTTTGTCTCAGGATCATAAGTTCCGTGTACTACAGTTACATTGCCATTTTCATCTTTTTCGCAGCCAGTGCATTTTACGAAATAAGCGCCCATAAGACGTACTTCGTTTCCTGGGAACATACGGAAATATTTCTTAGGCGGCTCTTCCATAAAGTCTTCTCTTTCGATATAAACTTCACGGGAGAATGGAACCTTTCTGCTTCCCAGTTCCGGATTTTCCAGGTTGTTTGGAACATCCAGTTCTTCTACCTGTCCTTCCGGATAGTTGTCGATCACCAGTTTTACAGGATCTAACACTGCCATCATACGTGATTTCTTCAGTTTTAAGTCTTCACGGATGCAGTACTCAAGCATTGCATAGTCAACAGAGCTGTTTGCCTTTGACACGCCAACTAACTCTACAAAACGCTTGATGGACTCCGATGTATAACCTCTTCTTCGCAGTGCAGCGATGGATACCAGACGAGGATCATCCCAACCGTCTACAATTCCGTCTTCTACCAGCTTCTTGATATAACGCTTACCTGTAACCACGTTGGTCAGGTACAGCTTTGCAAACTCGATCTGACGAGGTGGATTTTCAAATTCGCACTCTCTTACTACCCAGTCATACAGAGGACGGTGATCCTCAAATTCCAGGGTACAGATGGAATGGGTAATGTGCTCTACCGCATCCTCGATCGGATGAGCGAAGTCATACATCGGATAGATGCACCATTTATCACCTGTATTGTGATGATGCATATGAGCTACACGGTAGATGACAGGGTCTCTCATGTTGATGTTAGGGGAAGCCATATCGATTTTTGCGCGAAGAACCTTCTCGCCGTCCTGATACTTGCCTTCCTTCATCTCCTCAAAGAGACGCAGGTTCTCTTCGATGGAACGGTTTCTGTATGGGCTTTCCTTACCTGGTGTATTGAAATCGCCTCTGTACTCTCTGATCTGTTCAGCGCTTAAATCGCAGACAAAGGCTTTTCCCTTCTTAATAAGGAAAACAGCACACTCATACATTTTTTCAAAATAGTTGGAAGCAAAGAACAGTCTGTCCTCAAAATCTGCTCCTAACCACTTTACGTCTGCCATAATGGACTCAACAAACTCTGTTTTTTCCTTGGTTGGGTTTGTATCATCAAAACGCAGGTTAAACTTGCCATTATATTTCTGTGCCAGTCCATAGTTTAAAAGAATAGACTTGGCATGTCCGATATGCAGATAGCCATTTGGTTCCGGTGGAAAACGGGTCTGTACATGGTCATAAACACCTTCTGCCAGGTCCTTATCGATTTCCTGCTCTATAAAGTTCTTAGAAACCAGCTCTTTTTCTTCGGTTTCTACTACAATGTCTTTCTCTGCCATAACTGCTCCTCCGTGATCTGTCGTCATAGTTATTTAAAATAATATCACACTTTCCGGTTATAGTAAAGCCGCAGCTTTGCGATCATTTTCTCTGAATTTAGTGGTTTTGCTAGATGTTCCGTCATTCCGGCCTCCTTGCAGCGCTTTCTGTCATCGGAAAAAGCATTGGCTGTCATTGCAAAAATAGGGATCTGCACTGCATCCGGGCGTTCCATTTTCCGGATGATCCTTGTTGCCTCCAGTCCGTCCATGACGGGCATCATCACATCCATTAAAATAAAATCAAACTCTCCCTGTTCGGAAGCCTTAAATATTTCCACTGCTTCTTTTCCGTTCTCTGCATTGACAACTGTGATCCCTGTATGCTCTAAGATAAACTGGGCAATTTCCCGGTTCAGCTCATTATCCTCTACCAACTGACATCCTCTACAGGATCCGGATCTTCCAATACCAGGATCAGTCCCCATTTATCAACTGCCAAGTCATACTTTTTTATTATTACAAGTGTAACATGAGGGGCATAAAATATCAAGTTTGTACCTGCTTTGTAACCACATATTTTCATTCTTGCCAAGAAATAGAAAATAGAATAAAATGGTTACAAAACAGTGGAATGGAGTTATATGAAAATGAAATCAGAAACCATGCCTAAAAAGAAAAAATCCTACCTGTCACGGCTTGGCATGACACTTTTAACTATACTGCTGATCGTTCTTTTCATTTTTATCATGTCCCTGGTAAGTAAGATCCAGGGTACTGCCAGAGTGGTCAATTATGCCGGTCTGGTCCGTGGAAAGACCCAGCGTATTATTAAATTGGAGATCTCCGGAAGCCCCCAGGATGAAATGATCGCTGATATTGATGCCTTTATTGACGGTCTGGAAAACGGAAGCAGTCAGTTAAACCTGGTGCGCTTAGATGATCCTGACTTTCAGGCCAAAATGAAAGAACTGGATGCCTATTTTTCCCAGTTAAAAGAAGAGGTCGCCCAAGTCCGTATGAGGGATTACCGTAAAACAGATATTATCGCCAAAAGTGAGCGTTTTTTCAATATCTGCGACGAAGCTACCGGCCTTGCAGAAGTTTACTCCCAGAAAAAGGCCACACAGTTAAACCAGTTGGAAAAGATCGTATTTGCGGATATTGCAGGCCTTCTTATCCTGATCGGTGCAGAGCTGGTAAAAACCCTTCGGTATGCTGCTTTAAACCGCCTGCTCCAAAGCAAGGTATATTTAGACGAAGCCACCGGCCTTCCCAACAAAAATAAATGTGAGGAACTTTTAAATGCACCGAAACCTGTACCTGCAGATGCTTTTGCAGCAGTATGCGTCTTCGACTTAAATAACCTTCGTATCATCAACAATACCATGGGACATGAAATGGGAGACGCCTATATCCGTTCCTTTGCTGACCAGCTGTATCAGGCGATCCCTGATGACCAGTTTGCAGGAAGAGATGGCGGTGATGAATTTATTGCCATTATAAAAGATACAGAAAGCAGTGCTTTCCATGCTTTTCTTTTTAAGTTGAAACAGCTGTGTGCAGACTATTCCCGTCTCCATCCAGATATGCCTATCAGCTATGCAGCCGGATATGCCACTTCGGAAGATTTTGAGGGAAGTACCCTTCGGGAACTGTTCCGGTACGCAGATAAAAATATGTACATTGACAAAAACCGGGCAAAACTGGAGGAAGCGGCAAAAGAAAAGAAACTGCATCTTGAGCTGCTTTCTTCCATCCGTTCTCAGGGTTTCCATTTTTCCGACTGTATCTACTGTGACGCCCTGACGGATCAGTATAAGGTACTGCGTGCCAGCTCCGATTTCTTCTTAGCAGATGACGGAAGCTACTCCGGTGCAGTGGAACAGATCCTTTCCCAGGTTTCTGCAACCGAAAATATCAAAGCACTGCGAAAGCAGCTGCAGTTGGAAACTTTAAATGAAAAACTGATGGAGAACAATTCCCCCATCCGCCTGTTCTGTCAGTATACTGCCAACGGTATTTCCCACAAAGGCCGTCTGACTTTGCTTTATTTAGATGCCAATGCAAGCGGGCAGCTTCATCATTTTATCCTTGGCTTTGAAATTTTCCAAAATATGGAAAATACTAAAACAGATGAGAAAACACAGTTAAATCAGTATTACGAGCAGATGAAGCAGTCTATCCTTGAAAATGGGAATTATGTGGACGCGCTTTTAGAGTCTGCGCAGGCTGTCTATTCTGTAGACCTGACAGGGGACCGGTTGGAAAAAATCTTCTATCACACAACGGAATGCGAATTTGACCTGAACATAAAATTTCCCTGTTCTTATGATGAATACTGTTTAAACCGCAGTCGTTTTGTTACGGAAGATACCCAGGAAAATTACCGCATTGTGGACTCTTCTGCGAAACTTTTAGAGCGTTTCCGCTCCGGTACCAAGCAGGTTACCGTAGAATACAGGGAACAAAATGAAAACGGAGAAATTTTCTGGCTGTAAAAAATAGGCTTCGCCTATTCAACTCCCCTGCCCCTCAATCTTGAGGGGTTAGGGGTTTCTTTTTTCTAAAATCT
>PPYE01662639.1_pt1 | contig 11359 bp, 10 predicted proteins | sample 1559881 | NCBI WGS metagenome assembly PPYE01 (sample SAMN08240022, study PRJNA423297) | Human gut metagenome, whole genome shotgun sequencing project.
TCGATCAATGCTTTGTGGCACTCCTCCACTTCGTTCTCCTGTTCGTCAAGCTCCGGGCGGACATAAAAGTAATCATACAACTCTTTGAGCAGTTTGTTTTCCATCGTCATCATCTCCTTGTGACCCAAACACATACCACACCTTCCGTAGAATATCCATCAGAATTTCAGAAGATTATCCAAAATATTTGCCGTTTCCCTAAGATCTTCCGTGGATGCTTCATTGGGCTTGTTTTCTCTTTTGGCGACAGTATGGGCCAGTGGTGCATAGTTCTGCCGGGTCATTGCGGTTCTGAAGTGGCCCAGCATCCGAGAAACCTCTTTCGTGCCCATTCCATTCTGTAGCGATAGGACGGCGCAGGTGTGCCGGAGATCTGCGAACCGGATGTGATCCAGCCCGGCCTCTTTGATGATCTCATTATGCAGTCGGCGCACCATCTGGGGTGAGTAGGGCCTCTGGGTGGCCGGGTGCATGAACATGAGCGGACTTCCTGGGTGTTTAGCGTGTTCCAGGCGCAGGAGTTCAACCGCTTCTGGGGTCAGACTGACGATCCTGGTGCCGCCTTCGTACTCCACCAGCTCCCGCCGTTCCACCGAGCGTTTCTCAGTGATGGTCAGCGTCCGCTCCTTCGTGTCCAGGTCGCTCCACTTCAGGGCAATCAGTTCGCCTTGCCGAAGTCCTGCTGTCAGCGCTAGCAGGAACATGGGGAGGTGGCCCAGCCGCTCTGCCGCGTCCAGATAGTCCTCCACTTCTGCGGGCGTCAGCACATTGGCGCTGACCTTCTTTGGCTTTGGGTAGTGAAACGATCGGGCGGGGTTGTCCGCTATCAGCCCATCGCGGATCGCCTGATCCAGGCATTGCTGGAGCAGCCGATGGATGTGCCGCAAGGTATGCTCCCCCAGCCCTGGGTATTCAGGGCTTTCCGGGCGATGACCGCCAAAGCGCCTTCGATCCTCCAGGAAATCTCCCACCTGCTCCACGGTCAATTCAGAGAGCGAGATCTCCCCCAGACCTGGGAGGATGTGATTTTTGAAGATGTAGCCATGAGCTGCGTATGTGGTCGGACGGCTCTGATTCTTGTCATAGACCTCCTGCCAGTGAACGATATACTCTTTCAGCGTCATATCCCCACCTCCATGCATTGGCGCTGCAAATTCCGGAAGGCCACCCACGGCAGGCCGGCCTGTTTCAGTATCCGCTTGTGCAGATAGTAAAACTCATGGAGCTGGTACGGTGCTCCGGTCTTGGGGTTGAGGAACACATAGAAGCCGGTTTCCGGTATCCGCTCCAGAAGATGCTCGGCTCTGCTGTTGAGGGGCAGCAGGCGCTGTCCTTTGAGGATGTACCGGCAGCGGATATGAAAATCGGCCCACGACAAGGTGATAAGTTCACATTGTCGTAGGCCGCTGGAGAGTCCTGTGTAGATGAGAGGGAGTACGCCCAGTTGTTCCGCCGCGTTCAGGTACCGCTGGAGCTGCCCCAGGCGCAAGGGAGCAGTTTTATACGCTTCTGCTTGTGGTTCCCGGCAGAGCCGCACCGGATTGTAGGGAATGCGCTGGTCACGGGCCGCCTCGTCCATGCAGCGCCGCAGGAGCAGATGGACGCACCAGGCGCTTCTGGCGCTGAGCCCCTGGCTCCGCAGGCTGTCATAGAAACTGGTGACGGTGCCTTCGGTCAGCTCCGCCAGTGGGATATCCCCGATTCCGGGGAGAATGTGGCGGTAGATCAGGTTGCGGTATCCGCCCACGGTGCTGCCGCTCCATCTGCCCTGGTTCTCGCAGAACCAGCGGTCGCACCACCGGCCTACCGTGAGGTTAGTTTCTTTCTGCATATCGTCGCCTCCTTTTGGCAAACGAACAATACCACAGAAAGAGAGAAATATGCGCTGCGGCGTGGAAGAAAGGGTAACATCACGACGCCGCGTGCGATCCGCAAGAGCTGTATAGTTTCCCCCCATTTCCTTGAACTTCTGTGCAAGCTCAACAGCATCCAATACTGTGCAGTTTTCCAGCAGAAGTTGTTCTTGTTCTCCTTCGTCGACGCAAGTCCATGCTTCAGCAAAAACACCTTTTGTCACCGGCATATGGAGTGTATACATTTGCATCGCAATTTTCTTCGTCATATACTCTTCGGCATACGCAGAAAACAGTTTGGACTTATATTCCTGTCGAAGTCTGCTGGCCAAAAGCTTTTCGAGCAGATTGCTGGTCATTGGGATATCCTCGTGCAAACTCATATATACATCTTGATTTTTAAGGATGAACATCAAACTCATATCCGACGAGACACTGTCAATATCTGAATAAGTATCAACCGTAAACGCAAAATATTGACAGTCGATCATAATACGGAGAGTCGGTTCATCTATGGACGAGAGGACAATATCGAAGTTTTTCATCCGCAAAACGGGAAGGAGTTTTTCTTTGACGGTTGTCTCAATATCTGTCAAAATAAACTCATGTATAAAGTCATCTGGAACAACTTCGATATTCTCTTCGGACAACCCATCCGCATGGAGCGAAATATACTGCTTCAGTTCCTTGCCGAGTTTGTACGCCTTCCAATAGGAAATAACATTCTCCCAATTTATGCTGACAACGTCCTTTTCCAGCAGTGCATTCCAAATAGGCCGCCACTTGTCGCTCGCCGATATGACCTGCTCTCCCGCACACGCTTCAATGCTGTCCAAGTGGAAACTCTCTTTCTGAATCAACTGAAGTTGCAGCTCCTGGTCATCCTTCAAACGAATTAGCATATCCACAATATCTTCTGCACGATCTAAAAGCGTTGCATGTGACAAGACCACATTGCGGACATAGAGCGCAAATCGCTCATGTACATACTGTATCAGTGGCTCATATTCCAATGCGATGACTGTTGTATAGGGTTGTTTCTTAAGTGTTTCAAGTGCGCCTTCGTTTTTATAGTTCACGACCGTTTGAATCATTGAGTCACTGAGCACATAACGGCAACCATCAAAAACGCAGTCCAGTACTTCATTCGGGACGTTGGCAATCTGTAGGGCTCCAAAGCAAACCTCCAGGCTGTTTATCGCCGCTATTACATTGGCTGTGTCACACGATACCAATTGTTGAAGGATGTCTTCATGCTGCTCGAAATAGCGAACCATGCATCCGTCTTGGTTCTGGATTTCAATGGTCGCCGCATCCGCTACATTCAACATCGTGCGCAGATATCGCAATTGCCGCTCATACGTTAAGGTTTCATTTGCAGAAATAGACGCCCACATTCCCGGCCATTTATCCGCCAACAACTCAATAAAGAGTTCCAGCCGTGCCGTTCTGTCGATAAATTCATCGATAAATTTCCAGCTGTTTTCACTTTCGTCCGACAGCTGTACAAGAAAAGCTGTCAGCTTTTCCGAAGGACTCTTGGTCAGAAGCTCTTCCATTAGATCAAAGTTGCAAATCGCCTTTTGCTCAAATTCATAGAGTTGCAACCTTTCCACGACCATTGGTATTTTTGTCAGTTTGTAATTGAAAGGTAGCGGAGCTTGATTTTTTACCGAGAGGATAAAGTTCATGTCGTCTTTAGTGATGCTGGTTCCCTTAAAATAGTTTATGTAGTTGGCATACTTATCATCGATATACCCTCTCCGCAGCAGAAAGATAAGCAGTTTGTTACTGCGCACATCATCCGACAGCACTTCCTCAGTGGAAAATTCCTTTAAGAGCTGCACGAATGTTATTCCTGACAAAGAATGCTGTTTATCACGGAGTTCTTGCAAATTCTCTTGCAATTTTTGGAGACCCTTTTCCGAAGCTTCTTTTATCCGCTCCCAGCGTTCTATGTATGTTTTCAAACATTCCATATCAATGTCTTTGCAGATTTTTCTACCATTGTAATCATATATCCAGATATACTTGCTATTCTTTGGGATTTCCGCCAAGTTGAAGTCATCGCTTGCAACCTGTTCAATGGTAATAGAAGAAGTAGAACTATAGCTGGAGTTATTGAAACTCAGAACTGTGTAAAAACCTCCTGCAAGCGTTCCAACCATCGCATACTTGAGCTCTTGAAGGGTTTTCATCGCATCTTGCTGAGCCCCTGTAATCGTATCTGCATAGGTATCAATTTTCTCTTGAATTGCTTGCTGTTCCTTTGCAATAAAAGAATTTTTATCCAGAAAGGCTTTTTTGATGATTCCCCTCTCATCCTGAATGTCGGCAAAATCGCCTGGATAAAGATTTTTGAATACCATCATTGCCAACATCTGTTCATCCGACAAGGCAAGGTCTTGAGAAGTGCGCAACGTCTTTTTGTAGACAACAAACTCATTGTAAATGTTCTGAAGGACCCGCATATCTGAAATATACGGAGCTACGTCCAGCACAAACCCTTCTGAAACGTCATGTTTGTTCCCATTTTCATCTGCTTTCCGTAGCATCTGAAGCAGTATTTCGCCTGAGTTAGTAGAATTGATCACCGGGATGACTGGAATGATAAAGTCAAAGAATTTTGTCCGATCCTCTCGGGAAAAAATATCATCCCGGACTGCGTATACGAACACGATGGGCTTATTTTTGATTGAATCATCGTTATTGAGCAGGTTGTTCAATTCGCGAAGATGGACAAATATTGTTGGGTCCGTCAGGCGATCCAAATCCTCAAAAAAGACGGTTTTATACCCGGTGCGCTCAAAGAAATACATGATCTCATCCAGATTCTTATTAAAGACAGAATCTGGCGTTTCCTTATCACCTTGCAATGTTGTATTGGTCGGCAATTTTATTTCCTTCACTTTGAATTTGGAAATTACCGTAATGTACAAATAACTTCCCACCCACGAAAGCACCACAAGAAGTGAAGCCATCATCGCCCAAGTAAAAAACGGTGTAGAAAAACGTGAGGGCAAGAAGTCCGTTATTGCCCCCATGTGTTTTTCAAATGTTGGAGCATCAAAAATGGCAACCAACAGACTAAGCAGGGCAAGTCCTATAGCAATATTGAAAAACACGGAAATACGTCGAATTTCATGGAGCTTTCTATACCTGCTTTGAGGAATCTTGCTGGGCTCAACTTTATAAAAAAGCTGTTTTAAGATTCCTTGCTCCACTTCATCCTCATTAATGGAAATTGGCTTGTTTTTCCTGTCCGGCGCAGAATCCCCTTGTTCAAAAGTTGCCATTGAAATTTTGAGAGCAGATTTCCTAATAGCTTTGTTTCGAGAAAGTAGACTTTTTAGTCGTCCCTGCTTTTGAACGATCTTTTCATCTTCTGTCAGGAAAGTTTCAATAATGCTACTCTTACCCGATCCATAAGGCCCGGTTAATGCAATGTTCCTGATTTTCTTGTTTTCGAACGCCCAGCGCAAGGCCGTAATATACTCATCGCCATTTTGAATATTATCGGTCGGCAGCAAGTCCCCGTATTCAGGCTGCTTCACGTCCTTTTGCTCATCTCTATTTTGGATAAAACCAGAACACCTTTGTTTCAGAGCAGAAACAACCTTGCTTGCCGTTCTGCAGACGCGATCAATAAAAACCATTGGACTCCCCCTCTTTATTTACATAATTTTTAAAGGATCCTGGAATGTCAGTCATACTCTTTCACTTTAGCGACCTTGTTCCCATTACTCGTTATAGCGTATCATCAATACTTCAATCGATAAGTTCTGTTTCGATTTGCGCCTTCCGCCACGACAAGGTCCTCCGAAACCAGGAGGTTCAAGTAATCCCTTATGCGAGACGGTTTTAGGCCGATGTATTCTGCGATCTCTGATGCTTTTGCTTCGAAATGATCCGTCAAATGGGCCAGGATAGTCTCCTCCATCCTGGCGCTTATCGGCAATTTTTTATCTCCGATTTTTTCAAATGTGAGCGTCAAAAAGGTCCTTTCCAGCTCAAGCTGTTCCGTAATTACAGGCATTATCAGCCTTGCTCGCGCCAGACGCGGAAGATATTTGGCATGCCACTTCCAGCGCGCTCACCAATATCAATGAGGTTAAACATTTTCAGCATAGTTCCGTTGCGGGGATCGGAGATACCGCGGCTTTTCGTTGCGTCGATCTCAATACGGAAGCTACCAGGGTTGGACATGGTAATGGAATTCCACTTTTTCATGATGACCAGGCTCTGTCTTCCGCAATAGCCTGCATTGACCAGGCAGTTTGCCAAGGCTTTACGGAGTGCCTGATGTACAGGTGTATCGTCCACTCTTGTGCCGCCATCCATCTTAAATGGCACCTTGATATCCTGGATCAGCTTGTTATAGACATGGGAATAGAAATCGTACACATTGCCGCTCCAGTCGCCGGAGGAAGAAATGATCCGATCAGTCCAGCGTGTATCGGCAACAAACTGCTCCTGACAGTCCAGGAAGTACGCATTGAATTCCCGAACAATACCATACTCGTTGCCTAACATGAAAAGGCCCGCAGAGATGGGAGGCTTCTTTCCGTCTGTGCCGATGCCAATAGCGTTCAGCACGGGGAACATTGATGACCACGATATGGTTTCCACCGACCTCTTGAACGAACACATCCTTGGAAGACAGGATATTGGCGCTGGTCTTGTTGGGGTTATTCACGATATCCCAGAACTCCTTAATCAGACTGTCTGGATCGGGAAGATCTACTGTGTGGAGGAATTTATCGTCCAATTCCTCCACGCCCAACAGGATAATACCGCCGTGGGTGTTGGCAAAGGCGGAGTAGATTTCCCTATACTTTTAGAAAGACCGCCTGGGGCCTTCTTGGCTTCAATGCGGTTGTTCTCCCGATACTGCTCTATTTGGGTAAAGTCAATCATCATTTTCCTCCTTTACCAGTTCGATAATATCGCAGAAATCACAGTCCAGCGCTTTGCAGATCTTAGTGAGGATCTCCGTGTTGACATGCTCATTCTTACCCAGCTTGGCAAGAGCAGTGTTCGATATACCTGTTGCCAGGCGCAGATCCTTCTTTTTCATATTCTTATCGATCAGGAGTTTCCACAGTTTATTGTAGCAAACAGTCATAATAAATACCTCATGAACCGGGTTTATACTGATACATAGTAATTTTACCAAAGTCACCCTATTTTGTCTATTAAAATCCAATTTTCAAATTTTCAATTTCATTTTCAAATGTTTGTTATGAAAACAAACATCAACACAGAAAGGCCGCAGGAGTGGCTCATTCCGTACTCCTGCGGCTATTTCTTTGTTTATGCGGCGCAGTTTTTGCGTCTCTGTTCTGAGGTGATTGGCCTGTCATCGCCCCTCAGACCGGGCGGAACATCTTTTAATACACAGAAACCCATCCCATACAAATCCCAAAAGACGAAAGGGGTTCTTGAAACAAACAGGGCAAAAGAGTTCTAAAGAGGAATTGCCGAAGCAGAGGAAAGGGCCAAAGAGGACGGAAAAGTGCCGACTGAAGGTTGCGCCACACATTTGGGAGCAAGATGCCGGGAGTTCGAGTCTCCCCACTCGGACCAAAAACCGCCTCAAAACTGATGTTTTGAGGCGGTTTTTGTAACTTTTTCGACAATAATTTGTTTGACGTTCTGCATAAATACGGCCTCAAATGTGGTCAACTCACTTTCGCGGATTTGTTTTGGATTTTCGTTGTAAATATAGTTTCTTGTCCGTCTCCGCCACAATTCGTTCCGAAAGGAGGCAAAAGCAAACTGCACAATTTTTGAAACATGTGGTCATGACCACCCATTCACGATCAGTTCACGCGGCCGTAGCCTTATCTTTTTATCTTTGTATCTTGCGTCGCAAAATCTGATAGGCCCATCGCGCTTCCTGGCCTTGTTCCTCTCGGCGAGGCCGTGTATAATGGCAGTTGGAAGCAGGGAAATAAACGAGTAAGGAGCAGTGCCATGCGCATTCTCATGCTGGGCAACAGTTTTATCTTCACCAATAATATGCCCCAGATGCTGGCCAACCTGACCGGGGCGGAGGTGGTCCACCACACCCGGGGCGGGGCGCGGCTGTCGGAACAGCTGAACCCCAGTACCAAGCTGGGCAGTCAGACCCAGGCGGCGCTCCAAAAGGAGAAGTGGGACTATGTGGTGCTCCAGGAGATGAGCCACGGCCCCATTACCGCCCCCAAGAGCTTCTTCTCCAGCGTGGAGCAGCTCTGCCAGCAGATCCGGGCAAACGGAGCGGTCCCCATTTTGTTTGCTACCTGGGCCTATCAGAGGGGCGGGGTCAAGCTGACGGACAAGGGCTGGGACTACGACGAGATGGCCCAGAAGCTGTCCGAGGCCTATCACGAAGCGGCACGGGAAAATAGCGCCTTGATTGCCGACGTGGGTCGCCGGTTTTATGAGTGGCCCGATCCCCGGGACTTCTATGCCGCCGACGGCGTCCACCCCAGCGAATTGGGCTCCCGCATCGCGGCGGAGACCATTGCGGCAGTGATCCGACGGTACGAGGAGGAGCAGCCATGACGGCAGAAACGAAACCCCGCCATAAGCGGGGGAAAGTCATCGCCGGTATTTTGCTGGCGGTGCTGCTCCTGGTGGGAGGCGGCTTTTTCTGGTATGTGTCCGACTACTACCGGGCAGAGGACGTGGCATTGGAGGTGCTCTCCGCCGGGGACAACATCGAGGTCCGGGATGACCTGACCATTCTCTCCCCGTCTTATCCCACAGACACCGCCGTCATCTTCTACCCCGGGGCCAAGGTGGAGGCCGCCGCCTACCTGCCTCTGCTGGACCAGCTCCGGCAGACCGGTCTCACCTGCATCCTGGTGGAGATGCCCTTCCACTTGGCTATCTTCGATGTAAACGCGGCAGAGGATGTGATGGCCCAGTTCCCGGACATTCGGCACTGGTACATCGCCGGTCACTCCATGGGCGGGGCCATGGCCTCCCAGTTCGCTTCGGAGCACCCGGACGAGGTGGACGGCCTGATCCTGCTGGGAGCCTACTTCTACGGCGACTATCCGCCCGCCGATACCCTCACCGTCTACGGCTCCCTGAACCAGAGCGTGGAGGACAAGATCGACTATACGGAGAACGTGGTGGAAATCGAGGGTGGCAATCACGCCCAATTTGGGAACTACGGCCCCCAGGAGGGTGACCTGCCCGCGAAGATCACCGCTGAGGAACAGCAGGCCCAAACGGTAGAGGCCATCACGGACTTCATCGCCCGGCGGCAGAGCTGAAAAATCGTGTTCAGAAAAGAGGGTATCCCATGAACAAAAGCGACATCACCCGGGACTACTGCATGCTCAAAGGCCCTCTGGCCCGGCGGGGCTACGACTGGTGGTGGCACTCCTTTACCGGCCGCCACGAGAAGGCCGGGGCGGAGAAGACTTTCTACATCGAGTACTTTCTCTGCAACCCGGCCCTGGCCCAGCCGGAGCCGGTGATCGTGTGGAATGACCCCGAAGGGCGAAAAGCCGGAAAGCGACCCTCCTACTGCATGGTGAATGTGGGCTTTTGGGGGAAGAGAAGGGGCAGCTCCACCGCTTTTTCCCCTGGAGTCAGGTGTCCATCCCCATGGACGCGCCCTTAAACTTAAAGGCCGGGGACTGTACTTGCACGGAGACTCACATGAGCGGCCATGTCCGTGTCACGCCGGAGGAGGCCGCCGCTCACCCGGAGTGGATGAGCGGCGCCGGGGAACTGGCATGGGACCTGGACATCCAAAAGCTGGTGGCCTATCACGTGGGCTATGGGGCGTCTAAATTTTTCCGCACCCTCAACGCCTTTGAGATGTTCTGGCACGCCGAGGGGATGAAGACCGCCTTCTCCGGCTGGGTGCGCCTCAATGGGGAGGAGTATATCGTCCGACCCGAGGACTGCTTCGGCTACGCGGACAAGAACTGGGGCGGGGACTTCACCTCCCCCTGGGTATGGCTGTCCTCCAACGATCTGGTGAGCAATGTCAGCGGCCAGCGGCTCACCGACAGCGTGTTCGAGGTGGGCGGCGGAAACCCCAAGGCCTTCGGCATCGCCCTGGGCCGGAAATTGCTGGGCAAGTTCTACTACGAGGGACGGGACTACGAGTTCAATTTCAGTAAGTTCTGGACGGCCAGAAACGCCACATCCGCCTGTGGAACTGGCGGCAACGGCGCGCCGGTACCGTCCGGCTGTACGAGAAGAAAGGCGGCCGGTGGGGTCTGGTGGACGACATCCATGCGGAGCACGGGGGCTGTGAGTACGTGGAATATTCCAAGGGACAAAGCCGGGCCGCTGTGCCGCCAGTGCGGTATGGGGGAATATGAGTCTGAGCCAGCGAACGGGGCTCGCATCGAAATGGATGCGGGCCCCGTTCGTTTTTTCTGCTGCCTGCCCTGCCATCTCACGGTTCATCACATATTATCTGGATACTCACTCCGGAGCTTCAGATGATGGCACAATAGCTGACCATATCAGGGTGGATGTTCAGATATATCTAGTTCTTTGCCAAGGCGGGTGGACCTGTCTAACAGAAGGGCACCTTGGATTGGATCAACCAGATCTGCCATTCCGCTGACATGTTCTGAAAGCGGGGTCAATACCTCGAATTCCAACACTATGCAAATTGCATAGTATTGTTGTGGAGTATGGGATATGATAAAATGCAAAGTGACGAAATAGCGATTCAAAACAGGAGCAGAGTGCTGTATTATGCCTTAAAGTTAGTGGGGATTCTATCGCTTTTTGAGATGTGTAAATTGCCTGATTTGAACAATGAAAAAGGATGGAGGAAGCGATAATGGCCATTATCAAATGCAAAATGTGCGGCGGGGACCTGGAGATCACCGAGGGCGTGACTGTGGCAGAGTGCGAGTACTGCGGCACCAAGCAGACAGTTCCCAGTGCGGACAGTGAGAAAAAAACCAGCCTGTTCCTGCGGGCCAACAAACTGCGGTTCGACTGTGACTTTGACCGGGCGGCAAACATTTACGACAGCATTATCACCGACTTTCCGGCGGAGCCGGAGGCCTACTGGGGCCTTCTGATGTGCAAATATGGCATTGAGTACGTAGACGACCCGGCCACCGGGAAGAAGGTGCCCACCTGCCACCGCTCCTCCTATGAGTCCGTCCTGGAGGACGAGAACCTGGAGAAGGTGATGGAGTACGCCGACGCGGTGGCCCGGCGGGTGTATCGGGACGAGGCCAAGGCCATCGAGGACATCCGCAAGGGGATACTGGAGGTCTCCGGCAAGGAACCGCCCTACGACATCTTCATCTGTTACAAGGAGACCGACGAGAGCGGGGAGCGCACGGTGGACAGTGTGCTGGCCCAGGATGTGTACGACGCCCTGACCGAGAAGGGCTACCGTGTTTTTTTCTCCCGAATCACCCTGGAGGACAAGCTGGGCACCGAGTACGAGCCGTACATCTTCGCCGCCCTGAACAGCGCGAAAATTATGTTGGTATTCGGCACGGACTACGAGTATTTCAACGCCG
>PPYE01108014.1_pt1 | contig 11358 bp, 10 predicted proteins | sample 1559881 | NCBI WGS metagenome assembly PPYE01 (sample SAMN08240022, study PRJNA423297) | Human gut metagenome, whole genome shotgun sequencing project.
CAGGACTATCAAGCGGCCTGCGGCAATGTGAACTGATCACCTTGTCGTGGGCCGATTTTCATGTCCGCTACAAGTACATCCTCAGAAGACAGCGTCTGCTGACGCTCAATGACAAAGCGGTACACCTTCTGGAGCAGATACCGGAAACCGGCTTGCCCCATGTGTTCCTCAATGCCAAGACCGGAGCGCCGTACAAGCTCCACGAGTTCTACTACTTACACAAGAAGATTCTGAAACAGGCAAGGCTTCCATGGGTGGCCTTTCGTGATCTGCAGCGCCAGTGCATGGAGGTGGGAATATGACGCTCCGAGAGTACATCGCCCACTGGCAGGAAGCCTATGACAGGCACCAAAGCAGACCGACCACCTATGCGGCACACAACTATGTGTTCAAAAACCACATTCTCCCCGGCTTGGGAGATATACCGCTCTCTGAATTGACATCGGAGATGGTCGGAGAATTTTTGGAGGAGCGGCGGCGCTTCGGCAATCATCGACCCGGCAGCTCTGGTCTGGGCGAAGAAACCATGCGGCACATCCACCGCCTGCTGCAGCAATGCTTGGATCAAGCCATACGGGACGGTCTCCTGACAGAGAATCCCGCCAAGGCGTTCCACTACCGCAAATCCATGACAGTAAAAGCGAATATCATGACGCCTCTGGAGATGGAGGACTATCTGGACGCCGCCGAGCGGCTGGGCTATCTGCCCATGTTCATGCTGGCGCTGACGGCAGGGCTTCGCCAAGGCGAGCTCATCGCCCTGAAATGGAGCGACCTTGATATCGAAAGTCGGACGCTGACCATTGCGGAAAACCGTGCGGTGGTACGGCGAGAGTTGGTGGAGTACGGCGATCAGACAAGGACCATAACTCTTACAACGGAGGTGGTCGACCTTCTCATCATGGAGCACAGCAAGCACCCCAGCAGCCCGCTCATGTTTATGCACCCGGCCACGCTGAAACCTTACTCGCCGCAGATGGTGCGCCGGATGCATAACGAGATCATCAAGGAAGCGGGGCTTGACCATATCCGATTCACAGATCTCCGACACACATGCGCCATCCTCGCTCTGAAGAACGGCATGGATACCAAGGAACTGGCGCAGATGCTTGGGCACTACCGCCCCACGATCACCCGGCAGAACTATGAACCCTATCTGCAGCACAAGGCGCAAAAGGATGAAGATATGCAAAATGAGGTCACTCAAAGCGAACTGCAGCAGGCGGCAAATATTCTGGATAATCTTCTGAAGTTCTGATAGCTATTCCGCAAAAGGTGAGTTGTCCACAGAACTCAATCATTTTACATCCAAAGAGGAGGAAACAAAATGAAAAAGAGAATCATCGTTACCGCGGCGATTACCGCCTGTCTCGCCCTGTGTGCCGCCGTGTGGACACAGACCGAAAAGGTCGAGAAAACACCCACACCGAGCGAAACGACCGCCGTAATCGCTCCACAGCCGACGCTTCCGGAAGCAGAGAAACCGGTGCTGCCAGTGGTAACAGAAAAGAAAGAAACGGAAATGCCGGAAACTAAATCAGCCCCGGAAACAACCACTGAGGAGCTACCCGTCCCTGCACCGGAAATAGAAGATGAACCCGTGGCAGAACAGAAATCTGCACCTCCTACGCAGACAGATCCCACTCCGGTACAGCCCGCGCAACTTGAACCAAAAACGGCACCGGAGTCAATAGCTAATGATAACGAACTGGCGGATATGGTCTATGTCCCCGGCTTTGGCTGGATAGAAAGCCAGGGACCCAACCAAGTCGAGTACGCCGAGGATATGTACGAGAACGGCAACAAAATCGGCATCATGGGCTGACCTCAAAAATTGCGCCGCATAAACAAAGAAATAACCGCAGGAGAGCAAAAAAGCATTCCTGCGGTTATCCTTTGCCAGTTTATAATTCAAAATCTCTCGTCTGGAAAGGACATCACGAATCTGAAAATTGGATTCTCAATAGACAAACTGAAGCTGCTGTGTTAGAATTAACCTGTATTAGTGTATACTCTGACACGAGGTGTTACGATGACGATTTGTTATAATAAGCTGTGGAAACTCCTAATCGATAAAAATATGAAAAAGAAGGATCTGCGTCTGGCTACCGGTATGTCCACCACCGCCCTTGCCAAGCTGGGCAAGAACCAGCATGTCAGTACGGAAATCTTAACGAAGATTTGCGAAGTTCTGGACTGTGATTTCTGCGATATCATCGAGCTCGTAAAGGAGAAAAATTATGATTGACTTTTCCAAAATCGAGCAATATCGGGAGAACAACCGCATCGAGGCGAAGAAAGCTCTTGGTGGCCTGCCCAAAAGCATTTGGGAAACCTATTCCGCCTTTGCCAATACCCACGGCGGCATTATCCTGTTGGGCGTGGAAGAATGGGCAGATAAATCCTTGCACACGGTAGATCTGCCAGACCCTGCCAGACTCATCAAGGAGTTCTGGGACATCGCCAATAACCCCAATAAGACCAGCGTGAATGTTCTGTCCTCCAAGGATGTGTTTGTTCAGGAGGTGGACGGCAACCATATCGTGGTCATCAATGTACCCCGTGCAGAACGCTCCTACAAGCCGGTCTATGTAGACGGCAATCCGCTCTGCACCTACCGCCGAAATGGTGAGGGCGACTACCGCTGTACCAAGGAAGAGTATCAGGCTATGGTGCGGGATGCTTCCGCGAAAACTCAGGACATGCTTGTGCTAAATGAAATGGATATGACCGTATTCAACAAAGAGAGCGTCCGCAGCTACCGCCAGAGAATGCGTTTGTCCCGTCCCGGTCATATTTGGGAGGCTCTTGAGGATGAAGATTTCCTCCTGAAACTTGGCGCCGTTGGTATTGGCTCCGATGGAAAGAAGCATCCCACCTCTGCCGGACTCCTCATATTTGGCAACGAATACGACATCGTGCGGGAATTTAATGCCTATTTCCTGGACTATCAGGAACAGTACGATGCCGACACTCGCTGGACTGACCGCATCATCTCCTCCTCCGGCGACTGGAGCGGCAACGTGTACGACTTCTATTTCCGGGTCTACAACAAGTTGATTCAGGACATCAAGGTACCATTCAAGATGGAGGGCGGCACCAGAGTGGATGATACCAATGTGCATAAAGCTCTGCGTGAAGCGTTGGCGAACTGCCTGGTTCATGCTGACTATTATGGCAGACAGGGCTTGGTCATCATCAAAAAGCGTGATTCCATCACCATGGCCAATCCCGGCGGTTTCCGCATTGAGGTCGACGCTGCGAAAAGCGGCGGCGTATCCGATCCCCGCAACGGAACTATGCTGAAAATGTTCAATCTAATCGATATCGGTGAGCGCTCTGGCAGCGGCATCCCCCTCATTTTTGGCGTCTGGCGTGAGCAGGGTTGGGCAATGCCTTCTGTCACAGAACAGATTGAACCGGAAAGAACGATGTTATCGCTCGTTTTTGAAAAAGCAAGCGATAAAAAGCAAGCGATAAAAACAAGCGATACCACAATTTACAGCAGGCAAAAACACTCCGTCATCGAATACTTGACCCGTGAGATTAAAGCAGATTGTAAGACGATTGCGGAGTTACTTGGAATCAGTAGCCCTCGTGCAAGAGCGGTACTGACAAAAATGGTAAAAGAAGAAATCGTTGTTACCGAAGGCAGTAACCGGAATAGAACTTACAAATTGAAATCTTAAAAACGTCCGATATAACGGACGCTATTCGTGATAGGCTTATATAGATATAGAGAAAATGCAGCAACCATAGCGTTGCTTTTTGGAGGCTCCAGATGGGAAAAGAACTGTTTAAGAATATCCCCAGTAAAGTGGGGGATTTGGTCAAGGATGTACGCAATGGCCGCATCGGTCTGCCTGATCTTCAGCGTCCTTTTGTTTGGAGGGACAATAAAGTTCGTGAGTTGTTTGACTCTATGCTCAAGGGCTATCCCATTGGCTATATCATGCTGTGGGAGTCTCCAGCTGATTATGAGAGCAAAAAGAGCACGATTGGAGATAACTCAAAAACCTATGAAGAACCTAAGGAACTCGTCATTGACGGTCAGCAGCGTTTGACTGCCCTTGTTGCGGCTATGTTTGCGGTCAAGATGAAGGACAAGAATTTCGCAGATCGTGAAATAAAAATCTCCTATAATCCGCTGACTCGTGAATTTGCCGTATGGTCTCAGGCATATGAAAAGGACACGGAGTGGATCAGCCGCATCAGTGATGTTTTCCTGGCAAAAGAGGATAATTCCATCAGCTCTCTGCGGCGTTATTTTATCAAGGAGGCTAACGAAGGCCGGAGTAAGAAGGGGTTCCCGCTGTTGACAGATGAGGAAGAAGACAGGATTGAGGATAGCATCAATGCTCTACTGAATCTGTCTGATTATTCTCTGCCTACTTTGGAGATCAGCTATAACGCAGATGAGGAAGACGTTGCAGATATTTTTGTCCGGGTCAACTCTGGTGGTCAGAGCTTGACGGAAAATAACTTCATCCAGACACTGATTTCCGTTTATGAGAATGAAACCAGCGATAAGATCAATGCGTTTGCGGCAGCGTCCAGAGTTCCGGCTGCCAATACCTCGTACAACACGCTTTTGGCAATCGATCCTCCTCATCTGATTCGCATGGCCGTCGGTTTCGGTTTTAAACGCGCTCGGCTGAAATATGCCTATATGCTGTTAAGGGGCAAGAATCTGGAAACCGGAAAGTTTTCCGATAAAGTGCGTCATGATAATCTCCAGATTTTCAAGGATGCTCTGGATAAGGTCATGAACCTGAATAACTGGCACAACTTTATCAACATCGTAGCCGAGGCTGGATATATCAGTGACAAGCTGATTGCCTCCTCCAATGCGGTTGTTTTCAGTTATGTTCTTTACCTGATTGCTAAATATGACTACAAGCTGGATGCTGCACAGCTTAAGAAGTGCATCAGCAAGTGGTTCTTTATGAGCACTATTACATATTTCTACACCGGCTCCACAGAGTCCGAAGTTGAAAAGCAGCTTGCGGATCTGCGTGATGTTCATACTGCAGGAGAGTTCATTGCCTATATTGACCGTGTTATCGAAACGCACTTCACGGACGATTACTTCAGCTTGACACTGCCTAATGAGATGAACAGTGCGGCAGCTATTTCGCCTGCATGGTATGGATATATAGCAGCTCAGATTGTACTCAATACACCCATGCTGTTCAGCAACACTCCGGTGTCCAAATACTTTATTATGGGATCCAGCGGAACAAAGAACGCGATTGATAGACACCATATCTTCCCGAAGAACTATCTGTCTGGAATTGGGTTTACCAGTGACCGTGACAGAAACCAGATTGCAAATTTTACCTATCTCGACTACGCCTCCAATATTGAGATTTCGGACAAAGCCCCTCAAGACTATGTCTATCATTACCGCCAAAAACTTGGTGAAGATGGTTACCGCAAAGCATGTGAGGAACATGCTTTGCCAAAAAACTTCGAAGGTATGGAATACATGGAGTTTCTGAGTCAGCGTAGAATCTTGATGGCGAAAACTGTTCGCAAGGCGTATCAGAGACTGTGTGAGTGAAATTTATTACAAACAAAGCCTTTCGAGGCGGTTGCGTGCTGTGTACAGAAATCGAAGGGAATACAATATCCAACATTTGGAACTAACATGGCGCGGAAAGGAGTCACACAATGATTACAATTGATTCTTTAATTGGGCAGATGAAAAACCTTTTTTCCATTAAAACACCAGTTCGCTTTGATACGCCGGAGTATAATCAATTTCATTGTGACCTAATTCAGTACATTTACGAAAATCACTTTGAAGAGAGTGACGAGTGGAAAATCATTTCCCGTAATCTTGTTTACACCTCAACGCAGAGAATGGCAGTGGGAGAAGGCAACACAATTTTGATTCAATTAGATGCCTTGAAGCGCAGGGAACTGGGACTCCATTTTGCTGTTGACTGGAAGCTGGTCACCCGGATATTATTCGGGTGGCACGGTCACTGTATCAAGATGGCCATTATTTTGAATCTGCGCGCAGTGCCTTTATCGAAATAAATGCCAGAGTCAAAAAGCTTTTCCCAGAGCTTAGAGGAAAGGACGGAAAGCAGTTGGATGGTTACCCTCTTATGCAAACAGTTTTTTCGGCCAAATCTCCTAAGATAGTGATTGCAGATACCTCAACGGATACAGGTGAAAATGTTCAACGAGGATTTATGGATATGCTGTCACACGCTCCGACATTGATTTTTACAACTTTGGGGACGAGCAACTGGATAAAATGATGCTGTTGGACGGCATCACCTGTCATGAGAGCACCAAACGGAAACTGGAGGTTTATGCTGTCAACCATGGAAAGCCGGTCGTGAAGCCGTTTATGTTGGTGGTCTGTAAAGATACCGACCATGCAACATGGGTGGAGCAGTTCGTGAAGTCGGACGAGTTCCGTGGCGGCGCATATCGCAACAAAACCATCATTGTTCATTCCAAGCAGAAGGGTACAGAAACCGAAGCCAACACCCGGCTGCTTCTGGATGTGGAGAATCCCGAAAACCCGGTGGAAATCGTAATCCATGTCAATATGCTCAAGGAAGGTTGGGATGTCAACAACCTCTATACCATTGTGCCGCTTCGCACGGCAGCATCCAAGATTCTTCGAGAGCAGATGGTCGGTCGCGGCTTGCGCCTACCCTATGGAGAGCGCACCGGTGATCGGGATGTGGATGCCGTCATGCTGACTGCCCATGATAAATTCAATGATATTCTGGCGGAGGCACAGAAGGGTGATTCTATTTTTAAGGCTGGGAATGTCATTAAAGCAGAAGAAATCAAGCCCGAAGAAGTGGTCTATACTCAGCTGACAATAGAAACTAATCCGGATGCCGAGCTGGAAAAAGCGTATGCTCATACTCAAATTGAAAAGACGGATACCACAGATGCACTGATCAAGAAGGCAGCTGACTTGATCAAAGCAGAGGTTGAGCAGCACATTCAGCATACCCCGGCGCATACGGTCACCCCTGTGCAGGCACAGCAAATTGTAGAAACAGTCAAACAGAAGGTCGCTGAGGATAAGGATCTGGGACAGACCTTCAAGGAGAATGAAATGCCGCTGGCAGCATGGATGCTCTACCAAACCGAGGAAACGCACAGAGCTGCCGTGAACAAATTTATTCCGATTCCCCGTATCAAGGTAACGGATGCCGGTGTTGAGGAATATGTGTTTGTAGACTTTGATTTGGACATGGCAGATTTTACCCATGTGCCAATCAAGAATGAGCTTCTCGTTCAGAATCTGGAGGATATGCAGGACCGGCAGCGCATCAAGGGCGATGCAATCGATTTTGAGGGCTACAATCCGAAAAAGGTCATACTGGAACAGCTACGTGCAAAGCCGGAAATCGATTACGAAAAGTGTTCCAAACTGCTGTTCAAACTGATCACTCAGGTCTGCGACCATTACGAAACCCGATATGGCACAAACGGAATGCAAAACATCATTATGATGTACAAGCGGGATATTGGCAATAAAATCTACAAGCAGATGCTACAGCATTTTTACTGTGAAAACGGATTTTTACAGGAAGAAGTGGTCGGCACAAGAGATTACAACCTGCAGCAGTCTTACAGCTGTGCCGAACGGGTCAATCTTTTCTCCGATGATTATACCGGGAATATCCAATCAGTTCTGTTTGAAGGTGTCAAGCGGGGCGTATTCAGCGCCGCCAAGTTTGACAGCCGCCCCGAACTGGTACTTGCACGGGTGTTGGAGACGGACACCGATGTGCAGAACTGGCTTCGCCCTGCTCCACAGGAATTCAATATCACCTACAATCACGGGCATAACTATGAGCCGGATTTCGTTGTGGAGACCGACGATACGATTTATCTTGTGGAGGTAAAGGGCGAGGACAAGATCAGTGACCCGGATGTGATTGCTAAGAAAAAGCGCGGTATCCAATACTGCGAGGTTGCCTCTCGCTGGGGCAAGGCAAACGGCTATAAGCAGTGGCGGTATCTGTTTATCCCGTCCAAGCAGGTAATGCCAAACTCGTCGTTTATGCAGTTGGCAAAAAGGTTTGGAGAATACTAAATTAACAATAATCTCTGCAAATACAATTTAGCTAAATGTGTAATGTACAAAATCTGTTCTTCATGGAAACGCTAAGTTTTTCGTGAATCTAATGACACTCGATATAGTCAATATTGTTGCATTAAATTTAGCGTCAAAGCTTTGAATACTAATACGGTTGCGAATAATAATTTAGGTGCTTGTAGCTTTGATGTTTCAACAGAAATATCATCAAATAAAAGAATTGGAGGAATAGAAAATGGCAGAGACCTTTAAACTTCCGTGCTCATCGTATGAGGAGCTGATTAAACTGTTCCAAGCGTATGCGAATACGAAAGAAGGAACCGCACTATCATTGGACGAGATAACCCAAGCCACTGGAGTACCTCGTACTATTGTAAGCAAGAACAATGGTTTTATGGTACAAGTGGGTTTGATCACGGAGGGCAATAAAAAAGCAGCAACCGAAACGGGACGCGCTTTAGGACGAGCATATACCTCAAAAATTACAGATGAAGTTGAACGGATTTGGAAAGAGATTATTGCTGAAGTTGATTTTTTAAACCGGATGTTGTCTGCTGTCCGAATTCGTAATGGCATGGATCGTTCGAGTTTCATTAATCACATTATTTATTCTTCAGGACTCAAAGATGCTAAGGAATCTCGCGCAGGAGCTGGAGCACTGATTGAAATTTTTAAGAGTGTTGGGGTATTGTCAGAGGTTGACGGCAAGCTATCTGTCCTGGATGAACCAAGCTCTGCCCGAGTATCTGTTGCATCAAATACCATATTTGCTGAGCAAACGTATTCAGAACCGGTTGCCCAACAAGCGCTTCCCGTTGCAACAATTTCGGCAAAGAACTCTATTGTCATCAACATCAATATCAACTGTACACCAGCAGATATTGATGGACTCGGCGAAAAAATTAGTCAACTGCTTTACGAGTTGTCTGAATGATTAAGCTATTCATAACAGAGAAAGTAGGTGCAGTATGAGTTATAACATAGTGCTTACTACTGCTGAGGATATTGTTGCAGTTGTTGATGCTGTCATCGCAAAAGGCTCTGAAGCGGCAAAGGATTTCATCGCAGAGTTCACGGGAATAGCAACTGACGATCAGGTTCTTAAAGCACTTCAGATGGCATGTGAACTTCAGTTAATTGTGTTTGATAGTTCACGAGGCTGTTATGGGTCTCCATCATTTTTGGCCCGGAAGCTTGTATCTGCATCATCAGACGAGCAGAAGGCCGTGTTTATGCGCTTGATTTTGGAGCAATATGCTCCATATAATACATTCAAGACACGATACGGTTTTACAAAATCCATTGAGCTTGCTTGTCGCCAAACGAAAACCCTACATATGATGACCTCCAACGAGAGAGACGTGAAAAATACGCTTATAAGCATTGCTACCTACGCAAAGGCGCTTAAAAGCGAAGGCGCAAACTTATATAGCTTTGTTGAGGATGTGGATGCTGTAGGTATTATTGAAGCTGCGCTTCGCTCAGCAAACATTACCGAAAACTCGTTGCGTACGTATTGGGGGGAAAATCTGTATACTTTTGTTAATACATCCAATGTGTTTGCCCCTTTGGTTGAGGCATTGCAGAAAACTCATTCTGGGACAATGGATGTTCGTTCTATCGTTGTTTGTGCGGCAAATGCATTTGAATCTTTTTTAGCTGATTTTGCAATAAGAAAAGGAGTCTCTTTAAGCGGTAGAAATGGGATACTGCAAAAGCGAGATGCATTATCTGCACACATTTCGAAAAAACATCGAGGGATGATTGAATTCGTTGGACAAGTCCGCAATGCGGCAGACCACGGTGCAGATCCCGACGAAAACAACCAAGTTTGGACAATCTCTAATGAAACTGCAAGAATATATCCCTGCATTATAGCAGCGCTAATTAAAGCGATTTTTTCACGAGATGCTACAGGGAGCATTGAAGTATAAATAGGATTTTCTCATATGCTGTGTGGGGGGAGAACCTTTTTATCAAACTGACCTTTATGACCATAATGCAAATTGTCACCACATACTAAGAGGGAGTGAAACACCGAAAATGTTTTACTCCCTCTTTTGTAATTATTCTTTTTTCTGCGATCAATTCAGGCTGGCCCAATGCTGGCGCAGCAGACTTTCTGCTTCTCTGCGAAAGGAATCTTGGAACATGACAGCCACAACCAATGCGCTAAGCACTGCAGCCACAGGCTCCAGCCAGGGATATGCGGTCCAAAGCCGTTCTCCCAAACAAACAAGCGGAACACCAATAAGCAGCATAAACAGCAAAATAATGATGGCAACGTCGGGCCTGCCGTAGCCTTCATGTCTTTTGATTTTGGCCCGTATCTGTCGAAGCGCACGGGCGCGGATATCTCGGATGTTTCTGGACGAGCACTGTTTGTCCTGTGCGACGGACTCGGTGGACTCGCCGTTGATGACGGTGCGGAACAGAATCTCCCGCTGCAGCTCGGTCAGCTCACGCAATCCCTCGTCAAGTTCTTTGCGCACATACATGAGCGGGTCTTCATCAGATCCCTCTGGCAGATATTTCGCCCGGTCGAACCAGCGTATGTCATCATAGATCGCATTGCGCACTTCCTCCGGCAGGAACGCTTCCGGATTGTAAGATCGGGGCTGTTTGATATCCACATCTTCCAGAGTATCCGGCGCAACGCGCTTGTGGAAGTTGGCCTCGCTGTAGTAGAGCATATGCTCCAGCTCTTTCCACTCCTCCGGATGCTCCTTCACCCACTGGTCTGCGGCAGCGGCAGCTTCCGGGTCCATGGAGCGTATCCAGCGCCAGTCAGACTGAAGCTCTTTATAAGATTGGGTATCCTTGAAGGACATGAGCTCACCGTCCTTTCTGCGTTCATAAAAAGTTTACAATTTGGGACCTTCCGATTTTGCGATTTTTCTCTAAGTAATAGTAGAAGGACAATTTCACCCGGGTGAGGTTGCCCCTGGTTCGGTACGGCACGGTCTCCGCGCTGACGAACCCACATGGCCTTTGACAGAGCACCCCATGAGAGCATGTGCGCTCTCTGCCATACGGCGATTCGCTCGGAAGGTCATTCCATCTCTGGCCGTGCTCCCGGGAGCACGGTCTTTTGCTATGTGCCGTTTCCAACGGCACGGCTATATAAATCATTCTAACACGGAGGAGGTAAAAAAGATAGCTCACAGATGAAAGTAAAAGACTCAGCTGCAAAGCAGAGGAGGGATGCACACCAGTCCGACCGCAAAACAAAAACCGCCGTGACTGCGGCAACAGTCCGGCGGCTCGGCGCACAC
>PPYE01627696.1_pt1 | contig 11354 bp, 10 predicted proteins | sample 1559881 | NCBI WGS metagenome assembly PPYE01 (sample SAMN08240022, study PRJNA423297) | Human gut metagenome, whole genome shotgun sequencing project.
CTTCTGCCTATTCGCTTAAGATCGATTTCAAGCGTTTTGCTGAAATTGCCCACTCTGTCGGCGCGCTTTTGATGGTCGACATGGCTCACTATGCCGGCTTGATCGCTGCGGGTGTCTATCCGTCGCCCTTTGGCCACGCTGACATTGTGACGACAACTACCCATAAGACCCTGCGTGGTCCGCGCGGCGGCATGATCTTTGTGCGTCCGGATCTTGAAAAGGCAATTAACTCTGCCGTCTTCCCGGGGATGCAGGGCGGTCCGCTTATGCACGTCATCGCCGCCAAGGCCGTGGCGCTCGGCGAAGCGCTGCAGCCGGAATACAAGACCTATCAGGAACAGGTGATGAAGAATGCGCATGTGATGGCCGAGCAGCTGATGGCGCGCGGTCTGCGCATCGTTTCCGGCCGTACGGAAAGCCACGTCATGCTCGTCGATCTTCGTCCCCTGAAGATCACCGGCAAGACCGCTGAGACCGTGCTTCATTCGGTCGGCATCACCGTTAACAAGAACGCCATCCCGCACGATCCCGAGAAGCCGTTTGTCACGTCGGGTATCCGTCTCGGCTCGCCGGCAATGACGACACGCGGTTTCAAGGAAGATGAAGCCCGTCTCACGGCCAATCTGATTGTTGACGTTCTTGAGGCGCCTGAAGATCAGGCGGTTCTTGACCGCGTTCGCGGCGAAGTCGCGAAGCTCACCGCTAAATTCCCCGTCTACGTTCACGATTAAGGCTTAATCCCTCAAGGCAATCCTTTAATCGATGCCTTGGGTGCTGTCAACATAAAGCAAAAGGGTCTGCAGCCAAAGATGCAGACCCTTTTGCTTCTTGTTATTCGGCTGCTGACTATTTTTCTCGTTTGGCGTACACAGTTCACCAGACCGTGGTGCATACCAGAGATCGGCTAACATCATCTCCACTCATCAATCTATTGGAGAACAGCCGTCGATGCGCTGCCCCTTCTGCCGTCACCCCTCGACGAGTGTCGTTGATTCACGCGCTCCAAAGCCCGGTTTCGTCATCCGCCGCCGTCGGCAGTGTCCAGCCTGTGGCAAGCGCTTTACGACCTTCGAGCGTGTAGCCATTGCTATGCCTTGGATCATCAAGCGCGGCGGCGGTCGTGTGGAGTACAACCGGGCAAAGCTTCGCGGCTCTATGCAGCTCGCGCTGAGAAAGCGGCCGGTTTCTTCTGAGCGTATAGATGCCGCAGTAGGAGCTATTGAACATAAGCTTTCTGCCATGGGCGAACGCGAAGTGCGTTCTTCAAAATTGGGCGAACTTGTGCTCGAAGCCCTGCGCGGCATGGATACGATCGCGTGGATCCGTTTTGCGTCTGTTTATCTCAACATCAATGATCCGAAGGCGTTTGCCGAGATGATTGAGCAAGCACTGCGCGAAGCCCCTGCTGCCGCAGATGAGGATGCTGCAGGATTGGAAACCGGAGAGTTTTACGGTGTTCCTGAAACCGACGAATCCGTCGAAGTGGCGGATTCGCCGATCGAACTGAGCGATGACTCTGATCCTAAGGGACAGCTTGCTTCAAGTGATCCCGACGGATACATCCGGAAGTATCGCTGATGACGGCATCTGCATCCTCTTTGAGCGAAGACAACGCTCAGAATACTTCGTCTGTGCTGCCGGCCATTGAAACGCTGGTTGACCCGGAACGCCTTGCCTGCGCGCAGAAACTCGAAGCTCGCGCTGCAGTCTCGGACTCAGACGGCGGACCGCACGCGGAAGTGATGGCTTTGAGAAGTGCCTTCGAGCGCAGCTTATCTGTTGAGGGCGCCACCGTATATGTGACACTGGAGCCCTGCTCGCATTATGGCCGTACTCCGCCTTGCGCTCTTGCACTCATTCAATCCAAAGTCGGACGTGTGGTGGCCGCCGTCGGAGATCCGAATCCTAAAGTACACGGCCGCGGCATTCGTATGCTCCTTGATGCCGGAATTCCGGCCGAGCTTGGTGTCCGAGAAGCAGAGGCCCGAGAGGTCAATATTGCTTTTTTAACGCGGATGACGCGGGGGACGCCGTGGGTACGGATGAAAACGGCCGTGACGCTCGACGGCCGTACAGCATTTCCAGACGGACGCTCTCAGTGGATTACCGGTGAAGCGGCTCGTGCCGATGTGCAGTTTTGGCGCGGTCGAGCCGGCGCAGTACTGACCGGTATTGGAACGGTTTTGGCCGATGATCCGCAGATGAATGTGCGGCTTCCTGATCAGGAACGTCAGCCGCTGCGCATCGTAATTGATCCGCGCATGGAAACGCCGCCCGCAGGAAAACTCTTGACGTCGAAGGGCGGGAAGGTATTCATTGCGGCGGCGGCCGAGTATCCGACCCGCCGAGCTGCTCTGGAAGCCGCTGGCGCAGAGGTATGGGTGCTCCCTGATGCGGCAGTGCCCGGGCGGGTAGATCTTCGCGAACTGATGCGTGAACTTGCCAAGCGTGAGGTGAACGAAGTTCATGTTGAAGCAGGTCCGCGGCTTTCAGGTGCACTGCTTGCTGCAGGGTTGATTGACGAGATGCTTTTCTACTATGCCCCCTGCCTTTTTGGTGCGGGGATGGGGCCAGCGGCTGTGCCGCTTCCGGCCGAACCGGGTGCGGCATACCGCTGGCGCCTTCAGTCGCTTGACCAGATCGGCGGCGACTTTCGAGTTCTTTTGAGGAGATAGTTTATGTTTACTGGCATTGTGCAGGCCGTCGGCAAGGTTCGTGAACCGGAGAAGCTCGGCAATGGCGTTCGTCTGACGATTCTTGCTCCCGACCTTGGCTTAAACGAAGTAAAGGTGGGTGACTCGATCGCTGTCAATGGCGCCTGCATGACGGTAATTGAGGTGGGCGAGCGTGAATTCAAGATTGACGTTTCAGCCGAAAGTCTCTCGAAAACAACGGGACTCGACACCTTTGGTGAAGTGAATTTGGAAAAGGCTATGCGCCTTTCCGACCGCATTGACGGGCACATCGTGAGCGGCCATGTCGACGGTGTTGGACAGGTTGAGTCAATGGAGCCTGTGGCGGAGTCCTGGCGTTTGGTGGTGCGTGTGCCGCGCGTGCTTTCTCCCTATGTCGCCTACAAAGGCTCCATCACCATCAACGGTGTATCCCTCACGATCAACAAGGTCGAGGATACGGCGCTCGATACACTTGTTACCATTAATCTCATTCCTCATACGCTTGAAGTGACCACCTTGAAGCATCTCAAAGCGCAGTCCTACGTTAACGTCGAAATTGACACGATTGCTCGCTATGTCGAGCGCATAATGTCGCTCAAGAACGAAGACTCGCTCTTCTGAGAACGCCCGCTCCCCTGAAGGCCTGCCGGAGAAAAGAATCCGCAGGCCTTTCTTGACGGATCAAAGATGCTGCTGAGCATTGTCGGTGTAGTCTTGAGGAGCTTTTGAGCAGGAAATTTTCAACAATGAACACGATGCTCTTTACGCCGATTTCGATCGGCCCCGTAGAACTGCCTAACCGCATCGCTGTGCCGCCGATGGCTATGTACAGTGCGCGTAGCGGCGTGGTGCAGCTTTTTCACAAGATGCACTATGGTCACCTTGCCGCTTCCGGCGCCGGCCTCGTCTGCATCGAATCGACCGCTGTGTCGCCGGACGGCCGCATTACCAACTACGACTTGGGCCTCTGGTCCGATGAGTGTGAACAAGGGCTCAAGGAGCTCGTCGACCTCATGCATGAGATCGAACCGGAATGTCGGGTGATGGTGCAGCTTAATCATGCTGGCCGCAAGGCAAGCTCGGTGCGTCCGTGGCGCGGGCCTGCCCGCACGCTGCCGCCGATGGAAGGCGGATGGCGTGTGCGTGCGCCGAGTCCGATACCGTTCTCGGACACCTACACGACGCCGCGTGAAATTGAGTTTGAGGATTGCCGGCAGATTGCTGAGGATTTTGGAGCTGCCGCTGCTCGTGCTGCGCGTGCCGGTGTGGATGCGGTGGAAATCCATATGGCTCATGGCTACCTCATTCATCAATTTTTGTCGCCGCTCTCGAACCATCGAATTGATGAGTATGGCGGTGCGCTCGACAATCGCTGCCGCTTTGCCAAGGAAGTGATGAATGCCGTGAAAGCCGCTGTTCCGGCTAATGTCGCAGTGGGCCTTCGCGTTTCCGCCACTGATTGGGTACCTGAAGGCTGGTCGATTGAAGACACCATTCATCTCGTTAATCTGGCTAAGAAAGAAGGCTGTACGTTTGTCGATGTATCGACGGGCGGCAACACGCCGGATGCGCCTATCCCCGTCGGGCCTGGTTATCAGGTTCCGTTCGCCTCACGCGTGAAGGCTGAAACGGGTATGACGACTTTTGCTGTTGGACTTATCCGTGATGCTTGGCAGGCGGAAACTCTGCTGCGCGAAGGTGCGGCAGATGTGATCGATATTGGCCGCGCAATGATCGATGATCCGCATTGGGGATGGCATGCAGCTAACCGGCTGCATGTTGAGAAGGTGCCGAAGCTTGTCGTGCCGCCGCAGTATCTGCGAGGCTTAAGCTATTGAGCGCAAGTGTTGCGGATGGCATAGAAAAATCCCTGAAATAGTGAGCATTTCACCGTTTCAGGGATTCCTTTTTTGGCTGTTGGCAATCCTCAGCAGCTAACTGAGTTTCATGCGGCCGGCCAGCCAGGCCGGGAGCAATGCGCAGACCGCTCCGGCGGCAAGTGCCGTCAATGCGAGCCAGATTTCTCGCATGGAAAAGCTCGGCGTGATGCGCGCTCCGGTTTCGAGTTCCAGGGCTCCGGCGCAGAGTTCGGCAGCACCCCATCCAAGGATTAGACTGCCCAAGATGCCGGCAGTTGCCGCTGTCATGACAATAGACCAGGTGAGTGCTGCTGCATAGCGGCGAGGAGCTCCCAGTGTGCGCAGCAGCAAAATCGTTGGCAGTCTCAGGCGGCCGAGCAGAACGCTCGCCAAAAGCACCGCAGCGAGCGCGACGATGCTCGTGAGCAGACATACAAAGGCGAGCGCCTGCGATGCGCCGCCAAAAGCGGCGTAGAGATTAACGAGCACCTCAGCAGAAAAGACGCCCATGAGCGGCACGATCTTGCCGTCATGACCTGCAGCATCGATCTCATTGAAGCGCTGACGCAGTCGATAGGCCGAGGAGACTGAGGCGGGTTTCACAATGACAGCGGAAAAGCCCGGCAGTTCTTCAAGATGTGTTTTGTTGGACAGCATCCAGGATTCAAACAAATGCGCGGATGGCTGCTCACGGTCATGTGCTTCCTCGGCTTCGTGGTCATGATCGTGATCGCCGTGCGCATCTGCATGTGCTGCCCAGACACTTTCGATCGGTACCATTACCGCACGGTCCCATGGCGTTCCGGTGGGCGGCAGGATGCCGACTACTTCGTAAGCAATGCCCTCATGTGCGTGGCCAGCGCCATGAACTCGGCCATGCATAGGGGAAAATTTGTCTCCGATGACATAGCCTGAGGAGGCGCCCGCAACGGCTTCAGTCGGCTTTGTGAAAAATCGTCCGGCAGCGGGTTCGCGGCTCTTGCCGCGGTCTAAAAAGGAGCGTGTTGTGCCGACAATCGTGCGGCCGGAGGGTGTGCGGTCGCCGAAAGCAACTGGAGCAGCCCAGCGGATGCTGCTTTTAGCCGTTTGAGCCTCTCGGATATTCGCCCAAGCGGATGCCGGCACGATCGGCAGCATTTCATCGCGCAAGAAAACCGTGCCGAGCAGGAGCGCCGAACTGGATCCGCGAGCACCGATCAACAGATCGAAATCGTCGGCAGACTGTGCAGCGGAAGCCTTTACCATTCGTTCGCAGATGCCGGCAGCAACAGCGATCGAGAGTGCCAGCGCAATGATGAGCGCCATTCCGGCCAGGATGCCGGCGGAGCGTCTGAGTTCGCTCTTCAGCAGCAGTGCAATATTCATGGCGCAGCTCCAATCAAGGGATGGATCGTGAAGGGGTGAGTTCGTCCGGCGTGATAAAGCGTCCCGCGCGGATTTCTGCGGTGAGCGGCAGGCGTTTGAGGACGCGGTCGCTGTGGCTGACGAGAATGAGTGATGCCGAAAGACTTTGTGCGGCTGACATCAGGTCATCAACCACGATGTCACCGCGAGCTTCGTCAAGATTGGCAGTAGGTTCATCGGCCAGAATGACGGCAGGACGGCCCATCAGAACTCGCACGAGTGCAGTGCGCTGCATCTCGCCGCGTGAGAGGTCTCCTGCACGGGTATTGGTGCGGATGCCGCGAGCAGCAAGCATTTCGCGGGCGGTTTCGCGGTCATGCGCGGCAATGGTGCCGCGGAAGGTGAGCGGCAGCAGAACATTGTCGAGTGCTGTAAGGTCTTCAAAAAGCCGAAAGTCTTGAAAAAGAAAGCCGCAATGCTGTCCTCGCCAGCGGTCGCGAACCGATTCCGTGCACTGCGAAAGAGCAAGTGTGCCCCAGCGCACAACACCTTCTGTGGGCGTGATGATTCCCGAAAGACATTTCAAAAAAGACGTTTTCCCAGCGCCTGAGGGGCCGCGGATGCCAAGCATGGCGCCTTGAGGCAGCTTGAAGTCAAAGCACGAGAAGATTGTTCTCACGCCTGTGCCATCAGGAACATCGAGTCTGACGGTTTCCAGTGATAAATCGAAAGGCTGAGGATCCGCGCAGCAGCCGGTATCACTGCTGCATTTGCGTCCAACATCGGCAGTGGGGGAAGCAGAGTTCATGACGACGGGTTCTCCAACCGGGAAATGAGAAATGCGGTGAAAAAAGAGTTAATGCACGATGCATCCGGCCCGCAGGTCAGCTCACACAACCTCAAAACGGGCGTTTACGATTCGTACGAGACTGACGAATCCGGTTTCCTCATCCATACGGCTGCCGACTTCGAGCGTACCGACCACTTCAATGAGGCGGTTGGCCTGTACGAACTCCTGTTTGTCGCTGAGAAAGACGACGACAATGTTGTCTGGCCAGTCAGCATCCGTGCTGCAGAACGGACAGAGACTTACCGGAGATTCCGTGAGGACGAAGAAATGGGCATCGGCTTTTAGTGGCGGCGCCATGAAACCCTGCATGCGAACCCTTTTCCCGGCGAGCGACTTGAGTTTGTCGGAAAAGGTGAGTCCGAGGACGGAAACGCCCGAGTACATTTCGGGAAAGGCAAGCTGCGGAAGATCCGCAGCCAGGGCTGCCGATGAGGCAAGGGAATAAAGCGTCGGGAAAAGTATTCCGGCAGTAAGTACCGTTCTGCGATGCATGAGAGCTCAAGCCTGGTGGCAAATAAGGAAAACTTAAAAGGGCGTCTTCCCTTGGAGGGGAAGACGTCCTTTGCAGGCGGATCGCAGGTGTCAGAGAGAAGTCCTGCGGTCAATTCGCTTAGTGGCCAAGCGCGAGTGCTTCAGCCATGACGCGGAAGATTTCAGTCGAATTCATGAAGCCTTTGATTTCTTCAGACTTCGGCCCGCGAGCAGTAACGACCAGGTCATCGACGGTGTGAACGCCCTGGCTTTCATTGCGTGGCAGGTTTCCTTCGACGAAGTGACCGCCCTCGACCGACTTGTAGGTTTCGTCAGCCACATACTCGCCCTTTTCGTTCTTAACGGCCGGATTGAAGGTTTTATCCGGGTAGGCGCGATAGGTTTCGTAATAATCCGGGTGTGCACCGAAGAAGACGGCCAGACGCTTGGAAGGCGCGAAGTCATCCGGGAAGCCGTCCTTGTCCGCATCAACGTAGTTGGGATAACCCGCGTCGGCATAAACGCCCACTTTCTCACGCATGTCCTTGCCGGGCTTATTGTCGTCGACCGTACCGGCAACCGAGATGGAGTGCGTGTGGTCACCCGTTACGATCAGAAGCGTATCGGGATGTTCGTCGACATACTTCTGAGCACGTTCAACCACCTTATCGAAGGCAATCGTGTCGCCGACGGAGCGCGTCCAGTCGAGCGGGTGCGAGAACTTGTCGACCAAGCCGGCTTCAAGCATCAGGAAGAAGCCTTCCTTGTTCTGGCCGAGCACTTTGACGGCAGCATCAAACGCATCCGTCAGGTCGGGCTGATTCGGGAACTTCTTCACCGTGTTGCCATTCCACTGGTGGCGGTCAATCCAGCCGTCCATATTGCCGGTATGGAAGAGTCCAAGGAGCTTTTGCGGCGCCTTGCCGTCAACGGCGGCAAGCAGTTCGGTACGGTCAGAGACGAACTTGTAACCGTCCTTCTGGAAGAGTTCAAGATAGTTGGTTGAATCCTTGCGCTTGCTGCCAGGCGTACCCTGCGGGAGGAAATAGGCAGAGCCACCGCCCAAAATCACTTCCGGACGAACTTCGTAGAACATGCCGACGATATCGGCCTTGTCGGAGCGGCGACGGGTATGCGCGACGACAGAAGCGGGTGTTGCATCTTCAATTTCAGCATCGGACACGACACCGATGGCTTTGCCGGTCTTGCGGCGGAGCAGTTCGGCAATCGTTTCCTGACGCGGATCGTCTTGGCTGGCCTTGGTGCGGTCTGCGTAGACGCCGAGCGCATTAACGGAAGACTTGTGGCCGGTCATATAGGCCGAAGCTGTATTCGCACTGTCGGCGGCGATCGTGTCAACCGAACTCGTGCCGAGGAGCGCCATGTGCGGCATATTGTCCATGGCAAGCGGCGCCTGATACATGCCGTTCTTTACGCCCTTGGAGAGAATGCGGGCTGCTGTGCGGTGTCCGACGGAAAGACCGTCGGCGAGCAGAATGATCACGTTCTTGGCCGCGGCTTTCTTGGGCGTAGAGTAAAGATCCCAATCTGCGCGCATTTCACCTTCGGGCGACTTCACTACAACGGTGTACTTGCCGGGCTTCTTGATTTCGACGTCACGCATGATGAGTGCGGAGCCTTCGGAATCGATTTCTTCGGGAACCCAGATTTCCGAACCCTTGAGCACTTTCTTATAGTCGGCGCCGTTGATTTCGACGACGACGTTCTTGCGGTCGGCCTTCTTGTCAAGTTCAATCTTGAAGTCGAATTTGGCATTGGTCATGAAACGTGCCTGATCGACAGGATAGATCTGCGCGGCAGAGACCGGTGCGGCAGCGAGTGCACTGAGAACGCCGACGGCAGCCAGTGCGGTGGATGCGGTGCTCAATATGAATTTCTGCATGGTGATGTGGTGTTCCTGTGGGGGAGAAAATTGGCGCGTGAGAGTGCGTCTACAAATAAATGGACAAATGGCGGACGGGAAAGGTGAGGATTCCTTTCGGCCGCTGCGGAGCAGTCTAGGAAGTACATGTGACGGGTTTGCAACGCGGCTGCGGCAAAGTGATGTCAGTTGTATGACGTTTTGGTGAAGCGGACGTCAGTTTTAAAGAAGGGCGGCGGCTCGTGCCTTTGAGATGCCCTGAAAACGGCGTTGGTGAAGAAAAGGCAAGCCTGTCATGAGTGAAGAAGATTTTCCGTAAATGCCCGTTCGCAAAGAGCTGAAGTTTGGACACGTTGATGCGCTAAAATGATCCCTTCAAGATTTAGAAGGGAGATTCGGACGCCGCCCCTCATAGATGAGCAGCGGCCGAACCGCTTTCTCGTTCTGCCCAGTACCAAGGAGCTAAGCAAATGGCAGTTGACATCATCCCGACCTCTACCGACGGCACGGATCTGCGCATCGGCATCGTCGTATCCCGCTTCAATGAATACGCCGGCCGCGGCGAATTCGAGGCCTGCATGGATGAACTTCGCAAGCTCGGCGTGATGGATGAGGATGTGACAAAGGTCTCCGTTCCCGGCGCGCTTGAAATTCCGTTCGCGCTGATGAAGCTTGCACAGACCGAGGAATACGATGCCCTGATTGCGCTCGGCGCTGTTATCCGCGGTGAAACCTATCACTTTGAACTCGTCTCGAATGAGTCCGGTGCCGGCATTACCCGTATTGGTCTTGACTATGAAATTCCGATCGCCAATGGTGTGCTTACGACGGAAAATGACGAGCAGTGTCAGGAACGTATTGAGATGAAAGCCCGCGACTGCGCTCGCTGCGCTGTTGAGATGGCCAACCTCGCCAAGGAATTCGTTTCGGCTGACGATTTTGAGGAAAATCCAGAAGACTAATTCCGGTCGGTCAAGGCAGAGGATGAAAAGGCGCGCTAGAATGCGCGCCTTTTCTGATTACTCTGAACAAATAAGAGCATCCAGGCGGCGTGCGCCGCTTGGGTTTCTCAATATCAGGCTCTCTTTATAGAGAGCGGACAGGACAACTATGACTGAAGCCCATAAGCCCGGCCGCCAGGCGCATGCACCGCGGCATCTCGCCCGCGTCTTTGCGCTGCTCGGCTTCTATCAGTGGATCGCAGATCCGACGCTTAAAGCCCAGAAAATTGAAGAAAATCTTCCTGCGCTCCTTGCCGATGATGAGGAAGGCACGCCCGTTGAAGATCTCGGTCTTACGTCTGAAGACTGGGCGCGCTGCGACCGTGAGCTGCTCACGACACTGCTTTCTGGAGCGATCGGCGAGCACGCTGCGCTTGAAGCTGAGTTTTCGCCTTTTGTCGACCGCGACCTGAAGCGCGTATCGCTCGTTGAGCGTGCGATTCTTTTCATCGGGACGTATGAGCTGCTGCGCTGCCCGCAGACGCCGTACCGCGTCGTTCTCAACGAGACGATTGAGTTGGCCAAACATTTCGGCAGCGGCTACCGGTTCACTAATGCTGTTCTCGAACGCGTGGCCGCTAAGGTGCGCGCAGCTGAGTTTGCAGCGGATCACGCCCAGAAGAAAGCCTAATCAGCAGCAGTTTTGTTGCAGCTGTTGGATCGAGCCGCTTGTGAGGAAACTCTGGGCGGCTCTTTTTGCAGGACTTTAAGAAAACAGGATGCGTGTTTAGACATCCTCTGCATGCTTTGGTGCAAAGTGCAGTGAGGATCTTGAAATCTTGTGCTTGAAGGCAAAGTTAGGCGCGTTCGTTGGGAGCGCTGCACAGGATAATTCGCAAAATGGAGGCTTCTTTATGAAGCGCAGAGACATCAAGGAGGTGTGTTGTGTCTGAGGCTGGTGAATTTCAAATCATTGAGCAGTTCTTCACGTATCCGTCGTTCGGAGCCTGGAAGAGTCAGGGGGTGGGTGACGACTGCGCCATCATTGATACCGGTGCGGGGCGTCTCGCGGTGACCTGCGACATGACTGCATTAGGCACGCATTTCTTTCCCGATGCCGATCCGGAAGATGTGGGCTATAAGGCGCTCGCTGTGAATCTTTCGGATCTGGCAGCAGCGGGAGCCGTTCCGCGAGCCTTTTTCCTGTCCATCGGCCTGCCGCGTCGAGACGACGGATGGCTGGCTGATTTCTCCCGCGGTCTGATGGCGCTTGCACATGAATCGGGCTGCGCGCTGCTTGGGGGAGATACGACACGGACGCCAGAGATTGAC
>PPYE01276017.1_pt1 | contig 11353 bp, 6 predicted proteins | sample 1559881 | NCBI WGS metagenome assembly PPYE01 (sample SAMN08240022, study PRJNA423297) | Human gut metagenome, whole genome shotgun sequencing project.
TTTTCCTTGCACTTCTATTATATCATATTTGGACGATTTTGTCAATGTTTCGGTGATTTTTTGTGGTTTAAGGAGAGACCAATTAAAAGTAGTATGGTCATTTGTGATTTGCTTCAGGTAATTGCCTTGCGTCGTATAGATTCTTGTATTTCCTATATGTAATATTTTCATTTCTTTTCCAAATATAATTGCTGAAAAGGTTGCAGCCATTTTTTCGTTTCCTTTTATTTTTGCCGCATACTGAAGTAATTCTGCATTCATTTTTGTTGCACTTTGCAACAAAGCATTGTTTAACAAATGTGCAGCGTGTTCACATATAAACTGTGCTGCTAGATTTCCTCCTGCGTTTCCTCCAACACCATCAGAGATGCCAATTATTTTTGGAGAATCGTTTTCAAATAATCGGGCTGTATCATTTAGAATATTATCATCCATAACGATTCTGTCATCGCTCTCTTTTTTGTTTTTTCCTTTTCTTGTTACAGCATAAATATTCATTTTTGATTTCTCGTACATTCTATCGTAATCGGTAAATTTTCCGAATAAATCTTGTCTATCGAAAGATTTGCGTCATCGAATACCCCATTATCAAACAACCATCTCGACAGTGGATTGATAAATAAATTTTCAACAATATTCCCGATTCCACGTCCACCTTGCTCAAGATTTCCAAGGGCGTTTTCAAGCAGCGTATTGTAAGCATCTTCTGAAATCTGGATGATAATCTGTTTCTCAGAAAAAAGTGTTTTCACAATCTTTTCAAGTTGGGCATCCAATATTTGTCTTGCAACATCGGGACGGATGAAATCATAAACAACAATATTCTCACCAATTCTATTAAGAATTTCTGGTCTTCCAAGTTCCGTCTTAAAATAATCCTCAATCCCTTTGCGAACATTTTTCCGCACTTCTTCATAACTCATGTCACTTGTGACATTTGGATGACGTTCGCCGTTTTCATCACGTGTATAGATTCCCAAGTTGCTGGTAAAAATGATGATACATTCAGAAAAATACACGGTATTTCCCTGTCCATCCGTCATTCTGCCATCTTCTAATATTTGAAGGAATTTATCAAGAATCGAAGGATGTGCTTTCTCTATTTCATCAAAAAGCAGAATAGAGAACGGATTCTCTTTTACAGCATTCGTCAGTTGTCCACCGGCTTCATATCCTACATATCCGGGAGGTGCACCAAGAAGTTTCTGGTCACTATGACTCTGCCCGTATTCACTCATATCGAATCTTTTACAGCAACTTTCATCCCCAAATAACTTTTCTGCAAGCGTTTTAGCAGTTTCCGTTTTACCAGTACCTGTCGGCCCTGCAAAGAATAATACACCCTTTGGTCGTGTGTGTGAAGATGACTGAATACCAGACAAGCCGGTTACTGCTCTTTTAATAACATCAAGCGTTTTAGATATCGCATAATCCTGTCCTTTTACCCGCTTTCTGAAATCATTTTCAGCATTTTTAAGTGCTTCAATGTCCAGACACTTCCAAGGATTTTCCTTGATTCCGTATTTGTAAAGATCAATAACATCACACATATTTCTAATTACAAAGTGCTCATTTTTACACAATCTGCGAAGTCCGTTCAACTCCGTAAAGCTGAACCCATCAGTCAGTGCCACAAATCTATCTTGTATTTTTTCAAGTTCGCTTTGATGTTCCATGTAATATTTTATTTCTGCGGTGTATTCTGTTTTATCGAAAAAACTTGCAAACAAATCTCCTTTGACTAAGAGTTCCCGTTCTTCTTTTGCAGGTGTTTGCAGAGAGATTGTCTTTTCATTCGGATTGTTCAAATAAAACCATGCAGGAATATCATTAACCTTATTTGCAATCATGACAATGAGATTTTTTAATGTTCCCTTTGCAGTTTTAACATCTCGACTCTCCATAGCAGCTTTCAGAAGAAGCGTAAAACTTTCAACTTCCGCCTGATTGAGATTGTCGGGAGAAACAATATAGCGAGAAGCAAAATCCATGATTACAACCGTTGCTTGCTTGCATTGCGACACAGCGGTTCTTATCAGGGCAGACGCTGTATGATTACCATTATTTCTAAATGGAACATGGAGTTGATTTTCTCCAACTAAAGCAGAGAATCGCTCTGCATAGCCATTTTCACAAGGGTTATGAAATCCTTGTATACTGTCATAGAAAATAATCGTTTCATACCCTGCATTCTTAAAATAATAATGAAGATAATCCGTCAACCTTAAAATTGAGCCTTTTGTCATCTCACATTCTATCGGAAATCTATAAGAATCATACACATTCCCCTCCATCACAATCAATGGCTTAATTTTGCTGAAGATATCAAGCTCTTTATGCCACTTTGGAATATAGTCCATCATACACACCACCTTAAAATTGAAAGCCTTTTTTATGAATGCCAACGGAAATCACATGATTTCCAATGGTAAAATTTTGAATCTTATTTTCCTGTTTGAGATACTCCTCATACGCTCCACGATACGTTTCATTCAGTATCCATATCCGCTGATTTTCAGAACCTCTAAGGGTACAATTATGATTCCATTCTTCGATATATCGTCCATCTATCAGGACAGCAATTTTTGAAAGAATTGATTCCACTGTATCTGACTTCATATCATGCAATTCTTGTAATTCATAACCTGTGTACACAAGAATATCATCCGAAAAAAACGACAATTTTGTTATGAGTGCATTCAGTGCCTCTGCCTGATAGAATGGTTCTCCTCCTGTAATCGTAAACCCATCAATGGGATTCTCTTTTGCAATACGATTGATTAACTGCATTCCATTTTCAATACGAATGGAATATCGCTTCTGAAATTCCCAAAGTTCTGGGTTGCTACAGCCTTTGCAGTGATGCGGACAACCATTGAACCAAATTCCAACACGCTTCCCACATCCTAAGACTTCAACGGGGTACAAAATACGAGCTAGATACATGACCCAATCCTCACAAGGAAATATGCAGCATTTGTTTGCCTGCTCCCCTGAACCTCACATCCCCCAAGAGATAATTTATCTCCATCACAAAGTTCGTGCAGGTCATCATCCATTTTTATATTATTGATATATGTTCCATTTGCTTTACTCAAATTTTTCACATAAAGTTTGCCATCCGATATTGTAATCTCAGCATGGTTTCTGCTCACATAATTTTTGGAAGTGAGATATTCTTTCATGATGTTCTCTCTGCCTATTACAATTTTATTTTCTGTCATCTCATATGTATATGCTCCGTCCTCAGAAACAAACCGATAATGCATTGTTTCTTCCTGATCCGGTGTTGGAAGAATATCTGAAAGATCTTCACCGCACTGGCTGCATTTTCTAGCAGATGGGAGATTTTTTGCTCCACAGTCACAAATTCTGACCATTTTTCCACTTTTTGAATCTGTAGAGGGTTCTGTTTGCAGTTTTTCTGAAGATTCATCAACAGCACGAACAGCCGTCAAGTCTGTTTCACATGTAATACACTCCAGTACAGTCGGCGGATTCTTTGTGCCGCAAGATGGACATATCTTATATTTATTCATGTTTTACTCCATTCGATTTGCCTTTTTTACTGCCGTCACTTTATTGGTTCTCAATTCAGAAAAGTTGGTAGTTTTCTGTATTTCATAATCATTAATATTGATTATCTGGGCGTACTCTGATGTCGGAGGAAGAAGAGAAATATGTTTTGATATAACACCTTTCTCTGCAAGCCGTTTCTCAAATTCTGAGAATGCCACACAAAAATTTTCCATTTCCGTGCAAAGCAGGTTACTTTCCGCATCTGTTGGCTGTCTATCTGTGGTATCAATTCCTGCAAGTTCCATCGTAATTTGTCCATTGGAGGAATGTGTGATATTAACAGCTGTTCCTTCCGAAAAGGTATAGAGTTCACTTCTAAATCTTCTCCCATTTTTCTTTGTTACAGAACGATTCCCAATCAACTGATAGCCGATTTCCATCATTACTTCATCAATGGCATTACTAATATACGCTTGTTCCTCTGCCTGAATCGAAGATGACCGAAGTTCCTCAATCATGCCTTTCAGCCGGTGAATCTCTTCCTGACAGCATTGAAATGCCTGTGGCTTGATTTGCTCTGCTTCACATAAAGACTGGTATTCTATGGATAACTCCTCAAATTCAGAATACTGTTTTGTATATTCTTCACATCGTTTCACCAAAGGTTCAACCGTTATTGCATTAAAATTTCTAAGTAGTGAGATACTTTTAAAATCATGAGTTCGTTTTTCCACATCGTCAATTTCACAGCATAGTTCCTCTGATAAATTCGGAAGCATTTTTACTTCTGTAAGTTTGTTCTGCATTTGTAGGAGCAATTCTTCTAGTTCTGACTGCGACTTACTTTTTATGCTTCCAAAATCGGTAGACATTGTTTCTTTCAGCTGATGATTGTACGCTTTTTTCAGCATAGAGATATTTTGTGAATCCGCAAATTTTATGTTTGAAAGAAGCGATTCTTTTTTTGCTTTCAGCTTTTTTATCTTCTCCAAGCATTCCGTAAGAGAAAAGGTATCGTTCATCATGTTCGCATGTTCAAAAGTTGCTTTTAATGCTTTTATAGCAGTATCAAACTCCGTCAACAATTCGAAACAATGATGGTCTGTTGATGCTACTTGAAGCGATTCAGAAGCATGAGCCGCATACAACGCCATTTCTGACTGTGCATACGCACTACAAGAAGCATACTTTTCGATTTTACTTTTTAGTTCATTCACACGCCTTTGCTCTGCGAGCAATCTGCGTCGTTCAGCAGTTAAATCATAATCCGCAGATTTTGGGCCACTCATTCCATTCACCTCTTAATTTGAAAATTGTTCTTTCCATTTGGATATTTCTGCTCCTTTTCCCAATGCCATCAGCCAGCTTTCAAATTGTGGATGCAGTTCATGGTTAGAATCAATCAACAAGCCACAAAATTCCTCGAAAAGCTCATAGGAATCATTTACAAGCAATGTCATATAGGAAACAAGCTGTGGAAGGCTTTCAAAATCCTTTTCTTTTATCCGGAATTTTTTCTGACCAGAGAGCAGGTATCCCATCAGATAAAGACAGATTTCTTTTTCTCTGCGATTATCCTTGTGAATGCTGTAATTATTTTCGAGGATTTCGACTGCTTTGATTTGTGCCTTTTCTTTTATCTGAATACATTTAAGATATTCTGATAAAATACGATTTTCCATTACGCTGTAATAATAGTTTCCATTTATTCCATTGCGTGTATCATCCAGAACATTTCTGCCGAAAGCGGAAATGCTCTCAAATATTTTTCCATTCCAATTAAAACTAACCATATTTTGATCCAACTTATAGAGCAGTCGAAAAAATATGATATCTTCATTTGCAACATTTTTTACTGCATCTTTCTCCGCATCCATACAGTATTTAGCTGCCTTAGAGTCATAATTCTTAAAAAATCCAGACAGAGTTCCTCTGAATAATTGCTTTTTCCCGTCTTTCCAATCAATTGTCATCGCACGCACAAGTGCGGTCATCTCATTGTACGCTTGACCCATGAATGAATAAGCTGGTATTTTTACAGCATTGGAAGCGATTGCTTTTCCTGGAATCGGTTGTTTTTTGCCAAGACACCATTTTTTTACTTCTTCATATGTCCAGCGACGATTCGGATTTTTCTTTTCATTTCTATTTGTGATATCGTAGTATGTAAGAGCGGTTATAAGGTCTTTCAGTTCTTGTGGCATATCACTTGACAAGGGGATTCGTTGAATGGTGGTGTATTTTGCAATCTCCTCTGCTGATAATCCTCTATATGGAGATTTTCCACAAAACAATTCGGATAATGTAATACCAAAGGAATAGTAATCAGATTCCTCTAAAAAAAGCCCTCTATATGCTTCCGGAGCAGAATACTCGGGCGTCATGCCTGTTTTTGTAACAATCACCGTATTCCCGTTTGTTTCAAAGGAACTGATTCCAAAATCAATCATTGCAACCGTTTTTCCATCATCATTATACATGATATTGGCTGGTTTCAAGTCTTTGTGAATAATTCCAGCACGATGTAGCACATGGAGTCCCTCATTTATGCATGGAATGATGCAATTCTTTAATTCATTGAAATTGAACTTTTTCCCTTGAATACTTCCATTTTTAAAATATGGCATAACCTCAACCGGTTTTCCGTTATATTCTCCGAAATCCACAAGGCGAGCCACGTATTGAGAGCGGATGTTTTTAAGGGCGTATACCACATCCGACTTTATCGCATTTTCTCGACTGTATACTTTTGCAGCAAACTTTTTATTCTCATACTCGCAAACATAGATGGTTGCTTCACCAGTAGTCAGTGACATTTTTTCAATCACACGATACTTTTCAAGCAACAATGTCCCAACAGGCAAGTTGCTTTCTGAGATGATTTCTGTGTTGATGACAGTAGATGAGGAAGCAGACAATTCACGATTAAGAACGGTTCGATTACTTTCCATTTCACGATTGATTTGTGTGACATTGCTCATTGTATTTTTGCTCCTATTATATGTATTTTCTCATCTATTAGTTCTATGATACCGTCGTTTTTCATTTTTTCAACAACAGCATTCATCATAGAATTGATTTTTGCCCCACGTCGTTCATAGCCAAAGACAGCTGCACATTCTGATAGTAAACCATTTTGATCCAGACCATATGTTTCGGATATCACAATCTTCATCAATTCCTCTATTTCCTCTGTAGAAATATCGTCTATTTTTCGGATGGTTTCTGCATCAGAAGGAATTCTTGGTTCTGGTTTTTTCTGAGGCAATGACCAAACAAAGTCATTATGGTCTATCATTGCTTCTTCCAAGTCCTTTATCGCAAATTTTACTGCTGATTTGTACTTTGCTGTCATTTTTTCTATTCCAAAAAACGGGGCAAGGCGTTTGTATAATAAATTAAGGCTGATTGGCTGTTCATAAGTAAGAATGCACAGGATATTTTCTGATATCGTATCATAATCATAGACACCTCTTATCGGCTTTAACTGATTATATGGTGTTAATCTATATTCCGAAAGTCCATACCTACTTCTATTATCTGTTTTCTTTGTTGTTTCTTGTTTATCGATTTCCTTTACAAATTCAGACAGATTGTGCTTTTCTGCTGAAGCTATGGAAACAGAAACATTTTCTGAATGATTCAAGAAGGCAAGCAGCTGCTTTTTCGCCGCTTTTTCATTACAGATCCATTCAGTAGACCATACACGATACATATTCCATCCCATTTTTTGCAGCATTGCATTCCGAAGGGAATCTCGATCTCTTGCTGTTTTGGCTTTTTTGTAGGAATAGCCGTCGCACTCGATACCGGCAATATAACAATCATTATTTTTCGGGTCTAAAACTGCGATATCAATCTTATTATCAGAGCATCCGACGTTGCGTTTTATATGGAATCCCTCACCAGTAAGAAAATCTGCAATTATATCACAAAATCCATCTTTTGAAAACAGGGTTGTTTGATTAGATAGCAATTTTTTATTTTCTTTCTGCATGGCATATTCGATATACTTTCTAAGCAGCTTCACGCCATCCGATTTGACTTTGTTAAGATTCAATTCTTCTGGGCGTAACGAACCGACCAGTTTTACATTACATTTCGCTCTTGTCACTGCAACGTTTAGTCTTCTTTCGCCACCTTGGTTTCCCAATGGACCAAAACGCATATAAATTTTTCCATCGGCATTTTTCGCATAACAAATACTGAAAATGATGGTATCTCTTTCATCGCCTTGTACATTTTCAAGATTTTTTACAAAGAACGGTTCGTCAGAATGGCTTTCAAAAAAAGACTCATACTGTGGATTTTCAATTCTAAAAGTATCAATTTCTCTCTGTATGGTGTCCTGTTGTTTTTCACTAAAAGCTATGATTCCAAGAGAACGGTCTGGATGTTCCATCATATGTTTTTTCAGCAGTTTTACACACATTTTGGCTTCTTTGACATTGCAGTTTTTTCCGCCGCTTTCATAGATTCCATCTTCTACATAGATGTATTCGACACCCATATCTTTCTCATAAATTGTATTACTTGGAAATGTTATCAACTTATTGTTATAAATCTCACTGTTAGAAAATGCAATCAGACTTTCCTGTTTACTCCGATAATGCCACAATAGCGTTTTAGTTGGAAGCGTTCCTGCAGCCTCTTCCAGGATAGAAGCGGCAACTGGAGCATCGTCCTCTTCATGGTCCGAATCAAAATCAGACATGCTACTGCTCGAACCAAAAAAATTCGTTGGCGGCATTTGTTTGATATCACCAGCGATAATCACTTGTTTTCCTCGTAAAATTGCTCCTATTGCATCTTCAGGGAGGATTTGTGATGCTTCATCAAAAATAACAAGGTCAAAATGATAGGTTTCCGCTTCCAGGAAATAGGATACCGACAACGGCGACATCATGAAACAAGGTTTTAATTTCATCAATAAGTTTGGTATTTTCTGAAATAGTTTTCGTAACGGCATATGTTTTTGCCGTTTGTTTAGTTCTTTTTGAAGAACACTTAGTTCATCATTCACCCTTATAAGGCTATTTGAACTTGGAAGTTGTTCAATCAGCATAGAACGAAGTCTTGCTTGAGCAGCCGTCAGCTGTTTTTCGTCATCTTCTCGGAAATGCTTAATTACATTTTCATGACTGTTTCTCTGAAATCCAGACAAAGAAGGCTCTGTGAAGAAAATATGGTCTAATATTTTCAAGTAAAATGTCCTTAAAAACGAGCCTTTTATATCATCAAACTGTTCCTGTTCTTCAATTGTTTCTATATAGTTTTTCAGAACGGTTTTGCAACACTGTGCCCGAACTTTTCTAAAATTAATCCAAAATTCAAGCTGGTCAAAATGTTGCATACAAGAAGCGACTTTTTCATAGCTCTGTGAAAACGGAAGTGTTTTTAGGTCAATGGTTCTTTCAAATTGCTCGTTTACCCAATCCAATTTTTCCATAAGTTTCGGATAAAGACTTTGTAGCTTTTGGCATATTTCAGTAAGCCGTATCCGTTTCTCTTGCCCTTCTGAGATTACCTTATAAAACTTTTCTGGGAAAATAGATTTTTTCAGATTTGACACGATTCTTAATTTTTCAATGCAATCATCATAGGCTGCTTCTCCATTTTCTTCCATTGTTCCAAGATATCCATGAAGATATTTTTCAGCTTTCCTGCAATCTGCTTTGATTTTGTGATAGGTTAACACAGTTTCAACTGCGGAGATAAGAGAACGGATATTATGATGGCAATACGGCTTTATTTCATCACAAAGTGCAGATATTTGGGAAAGACTATTTTCTATTGTTTTGAGATCTTTCGTGAGCGAACGTAAGCTTCTCTTTCTGACTTTTGCTTCTAATTTAAAAAAGCTGTTTCTCTCGTAGCTGAGCAGTGCATCCGTTAGATTCTGATAGATCTGCTTTGTTTTATCCGATATTGCATCCCGCCGCTCAGAACATAATACATGAATCATATTATCAGATATGTTCCAAAGCAGCTGACGAATGTTTTCTATATTGTTTAATGCGTCGATGATGGAACACCAATTTGTATCCATTCCTGCATATTCTGTTCCAAATTGATTGCATAACAAAACATTGTTTTCTGAAAAAACCGCTTTTAATTCATTAAAAGCTCTAAGACTTTCAAGAAAATGAAGAAGATACTCATCAGAATAGGTTTTATTTTTGATTTTTGAAAATCTGCAAATATCAGAAACATCTCTTGTATGGGCTTCTTCATAAGTATCATATTCTCTCAAAAAAGAATTGACTCTAAAGAAAAGGTTCTGATAATCTTCACACGAACGAATACCAAATACCTCACACATTTCAGAGATTGTTTCTTGATGCTCTTGAATGTCCGCAATTCCTTTTTTTATTTTACTTACCAGGGCGTGCCGTTTTTCAATATTGCAAATTGATTTTACAAGAGGTTTAGGCATTGTTCCGACAACCGACACAATCTTTTCTGTATGCATCAAATTTGTTCTTACAGCCTCCCAATCGGTATGTTCTCCGTTGTATAAAGAACCGATTTTGCTGGAAAGATGATAGGTATTGAATTCCTCTACCTTTTCTTTGTATTCCTTTAGCAGATTAAGAAATTGAATGATGTCATCGTCAGTGAGTTTTTTCGGTGTGCTGCTTTTTGATAATGCCTGTACGTTTCTTCTGTCATCTCGATAAATCTTCTTAAAGTATTTAAAGATGTTTTTATACTCGTCTTCAAATCGACGCAGTAATGGGTCATATTCCAATGCAAAAGAAGCATTCTCCCAGTCTGCTAGGATTTTGTTTTCAAGTGCTTTGATGTCTTCTGCGATTTTTTCGGCATTGTGAATGTCTTTCATCCGATTGGAACGGATTTCTTCTTCAAACCAATCCGGCATCATCACGAAATCACAGTCAATTTGTTCCATCAGTTCTGAAAAGATAAAATATTTATCTTGATGTGGTGACACTTCAATACCAGTATCCACACATAAGGAATGGTATTCTGCTATGATTGTTGAAATTACGGCTTTCATTTTCTCAAGCTGCAATTTAAATGCAGAATAATCCGATGCAGTAACTCCTAAGTATCTATCGGACATATCATTTAGATAACTTCCAGTATACTGTTCCCTAAATTTTTTGAGCAAAGTTTCCTGGTCAATGTTCCATTCTTCTAAATTCCACGCATCCCCATAATCATTTATAAAAGACTTTGCCTGTTCGGTATATTTTTCAAATCGTTCAGCAAGTGCAAGGCTATCCGAAAGGGATTTAACCTGAAACCAATATGGAATATAATTGACTGGTTGCAAAATGAGTTCCAAAAACTTTTTTGCTTTTTCTGCTCCATCTAAACAATCATCAAATCGAATATGATATAAATGCTCCATATCCGTCAAGCCTTGTTTTAAAGTAGCAACAGATGTCGATAAAGTATGATTCTTATATATGTAATAATTGAGTTCTGATAGAATGCTATCATCAGGTGCATCAACAATAGATTTGATTTTATCCATTTCAGATTGCAGGTCTTTTTGCCATTGACCGATATTCTGTTCTAATATTTCTGGGTAAAAATCAACTTCAATGGTGGGCAGAATCTCTCTCAATTTCATGGTACAAGCCTTTAAGGTAGTAAGAGAAGATATTAAATCATTTATATTTTTAAGAGCAAACCATTCAACTGGGATATCGCCTACCCAATTATACTTCAAAAGCTCGTCCGTAATATTCGTAAAATCAGAACAAAGAAACTCTTCATTTATGTAGTATACCAACCTCTACATCAAATCAAGCACGTATTAGCATCTAAACACTGGAAATTGAAAGTAAGTAGTGACGAAAGC
>PPYE01682022.1_pt1 | contig 11353 bp, 10 predicted proteins | sample 1559881 | NCBI WGS metagenome assembly PPYE01 (sample SAMN08240022, study PRJNA423297) | Human gut metagenome, whole genome shotgun sequencing project.
GTAATGAATATCTATATAGAAAGAGACGGCGTTTTATATAACATAAATCGCCGCATCTAAGATAAAGAGATAATTTCAATCCACATCTATAAAGATGACCTGTTTACTATAACATAAGTAAAAAATTTTTTCAAAAGACTTTACAAAATAGATAGCCAGGTGTATCATAAATTTAACATAAATAGATAGAAGATAAATTTGAAAGGAGGAAGTATGAAACCAAATAGAATTGTTATGAAAGTCTATGGGAAGTATGCTTTATTTACAGACCCCATGACAAAGATAGGTGGAGAAAAAAGCAGCATGATGATTCCAAGTTATGAGACATTGAAAGGAATTGTTTCATCGATGTACTGGAAGCCTTCGTTCAATTGGGTCATAGAATCTGTTAAGGTTTTAAATCCAATTCGTACAGAAAGAAAAGGAATCCGACCGATTAAGTATAATGGAGGAAATGACCTTGCTTATTATACATACTTGTCTGATGTTGCCTATATTATTTCTGCACATTTTGAGTTTAATAAGAGAAGACCCGATTTACAGGAAGATTGGAATGAAAACAAGCATTATTACGTGGCAAAGCGTGCTCTTGAAAAAGGAGGAAGAAGAGATATATTTTTAGGGGCAAGAGAATGTCCCGCCTATATTGAACCAGGAGATATGTCTGAGCCGGGATACTATGATGATAAAGGAACTCTTTCTTTTGGATTAATGTATCATTCTTTATGCTATCCTAATCAGAATGACGAGGGAAATTTATATTCAAGATTCTGGCATCCACAGATGGAGAACGGTATTATTCATTTTTGCCGCCCAGAAGAATGTGAAAATACCATTTTCTTAAGAAAAGGTACGAAAAAAGAACTTAGTAATATTCCAATCTTAGGAGTGGACAAGGAGGAACTTCTTTCTGGATATCAGGAAGGTGGTGAGCTACAATGAGCTGGATGAGAGCGTTGTATGATACTTATGATAATCTGGAATTACAGGAAAAAGAGGGATTGTTAAAGATAGCACATTCCACACAAAAGGCACATCTCGAAGTACAGTTGTCAAAAGATGGAAAAATGATTGCCGTAAGCTTTCTTCCAGTAAAAGATTCAGATACAGTAATTCCTGTAACAGAAGAATCAGCAAGCCGTAGTTCTGGAGCGGCTCCGCATCCTCTTTTTGATAAGATAAAGTATCTTGCTGGTGATTACGAATTATATACGGGAGAAAGTAATGAGGAGCATCATCAAAAATACATGGAGAATTTAAAAAAGTGGTGTGACTCGGAATATGGCGATTATAAGATAGAAGTTCTTTATAAATATTTGCAAGAAAATCGACTAATACATGATCTTGTAGAAAGAGGAATCTTTTCTCTGGATGAAAAACAGTATCTGACTAAAAAATGGGAGAATGCAAGCGAGAAATTAACAGTAGGTGATCAAAAAGATGCCTTTATTCGTTTTCAGGTTGATGGAGTTAACTTATGGGAAGATACTAAGCTGCAGGAAAATTATATCCATTACTATCTGAGTAATGGAGGAGAGATTGGCTTTTGTCAGGTAACAGGAAGGGAAGAAAGGTTATGTGTAAATCACCCTTCTAAAATAAGAAACAGCGGCGATAAAGCAAAGATGATATCTTCTAATGATAAGACAAACTTTACTTATAGTGGACGTTTTCATGATGTTGGAGAAGCATATACTATCAGTTATGAAGCTTCACAGAAAGTTCATAATGCGTTAAAGTGGCTTATAGAAAGGCAAGGAGTTAAAGTAGGAGATAAAGAGTTTGTTCTGTGGGGAGTGAAATCAGAGAATGTACCATCTATTCTGGAAAGTACAGAGGGTGTTGCATCTGCTTATGAAGAAGAGGAAGATATTTTTGCAGCTTTTTATGGAGAAGAAGAGGATAAGACAGTATCAATACAGGAAGATGTAGCCGAACGATTTAACAGAGCAATCAGAGGATATCACGGAAATGTGCGGGCAGACAGCCATTTTGTATTGTTAGGAGTAGATGCAGCAACGACAGGAAGATTATCTGTGATATTTAGCAGAGAATACTTTGGAGCAGATGGAAATGAACTGATCGAACGAATCGAGCAGTGGCACAGAGACTGTGCATGGAATGTTTCTTCTTATAATAAGAAACTGCAGAAACGAGTTTATTTTACAGGAGCACCTTCTCCATATGAAATCGCATTATGTACTTATGGAAGAGAGCAGGGAAATTCTATAAAAGGAACAGATAAAGTGATTGCGAATGCGGTAGAAAGAATTCTGCCATGCATTGTTGATGGAAAAAGAGTGCCGGTAGATATTATGAGAGAGGTTGTGCATCGGGCACAGCATCCGCAAAATTATAAAAGTAAAACTTTATGGCAACAGGTATTATCAGTAGCTTGTGCGTTGACAAGAAAGCATTTGATAGAAAAAGGAGAGGAGTGTTTGGTTATGAAATCACCAGAGAGTTTAGACGCAAAGTGCGGAAGAATGTTAGCTATCGCAGATGCGATTGAAGCGTGGGTATTGCGTGAGGAGAAGATAGACAGAACTACAACGGCAATGCGTTACTACACAAAGTTTTGTGAAAATCCATGTGATACATGGGTGATTATTCAGAAAAATTTAAAACCATATGAAATGAAATTAAGAGGGAGAGCCCGAAACCTCCAGACATTACTTGGAGAAATTTCAGCAACTATTTCTGAAGAAGAATTTCAGCAAAAACGAAATTTAGATGGTACATTTTGTTTGGGATTTGACAGTCAGAGATATGAAATTATTGAGGAAGCAAAGCGAATTAAAAAAGAGAATGATGAGAAAAAAATGAAAAAGTTAGAAGAGGAGGAAAAGTAAATGGGTGTATTACAGAACAAGATTGATTTTGAAGGAATTATCGTAGTAGAGAATGCTAATTGTAACGGGGATCCTTTAAACGGGAACATGCCGCGAGTTACCTATGAAGGATACGGAGAAATGTCCGATGTCTGCATTAAAAGAAAAATACGAAACCGTCTTTTAGATGCAGGAGAAAATATTTTTGTTCAGTCTGATGATAAATGTATTGATAAATGTAAGAGTTTAAAGGCAAGAGCAGAAGCGAATGAAGCTTTTGGGGCAGAACTTAAAAAAGGAAAGAAAGCAGATGCACAAAGAGGATATGAAATTGCCTGTAAAGAGTGGATGGATGTCAGAAGTTTTGGACAGGTATTTGCATTTAAAGGTTCTGATTTATCTTTAGGTATCCGTGGTCCGGTATCTGTTCAGCCAGCTTTCAGTGTAGATCCAATAGATATCACAAGTATGCAGATTACAAAAAGTGTAAATAGTGAAGATAAAGAAGGAAAATCTTCTGATACAATGGGCATGAAGCATCGAGTAGACTTTGGTGTTTACATATTAAAGGGAAGCATTAATGTACAGCTTTCTGAAAAGACAGGTTTTACCGAAGAAGATGCGGAAAAAATTAAAGAAGCTATCCGCACTCTGTTTGTAAACGACAGTTCCTCTGCAAGACCAGACGGAAGCATGGTAATGCATAAATTATACTGGTGGAAGCATAACTGCAAGATTGGACAGTATTCTTCTCACAAAGTGCATAACAGTATTGAGATTAAGAAGAAAGAAGGTGTTCGTAATCCAAGAAAGATAGAAGATTATGAGATTATCTGCCACGAGTTACCTGGACTGGCGGTGGAAGAATATGAAGGTTTATAATGAAGAAGATTATCTGATGCTTTCTGGAATCCAGCATTTTGCATTTTGTCCAAGACAGTGGGCGTTAATTCATATCGAGAATCAATGGGAGGAGAATGTGCGAACAGTGGAGGGAAACATTATGCATAAGCGGGCACATGATGGCCCGCAGATAGAAACGAGAAAAAATCTGGTTGTTTCCCGTCAGATGAAGGTATATTCTAAATATCTTGGAATTAGCGGAATCTGTGATGTGGTAGAATTTAAAAAATGCAAAAAAGGAGAAGAAGGAGTACATTTATATGGAAGAGAAGGACTCTATAAAGTACATCCGGTAGAATATAAAAAAGGAGAACCAAAAGAAAATAATGCTGATCGATTACAGCTTGTGGCGCAGGCGATATGCCTTGAAGAAATGATGTGCACAAGAATAGAAGAAAGTGACTTATATTACGGGACAACAAAACGGAGAGAACATGTGGAAATAACAGATTCTCTTCGTCAGGAAGTGGAAAATATATGTCTACAGATGCATCAGTATTTTGACAGGCAGTATACACCAAATATTAAAAGAACAAAGTCTTGTAATGCCTGTTCACTAAAAAATATATGTCTGCCACAGCTTTCGAAGAAAAAGTCAGTACACAATTACATTTTAAAAACGATAAAAGATGGGGAGTTATGAGAAAATTATTAAATACACTATATGTAACAACTCCAGAACGTTATCTTGCATTAGATGGAGAAAATGTGCTGGTTCTGGAGGAAAAGAAAGTACTTATCCGGCTTCCACTACATAATCTCGAAGGAATTGTGACCTTTGGCTACACTGGAGCAAGTCCGGCATTAATGGGAGCCTGTGCGAAGAGGGGAATTTCCCTAAGTTTTATGAATCCAAACGGACAGTTTTTAGCATCCGTAAGCGGGGAGAACAGGGGCAATGTTATTTTAAGAAAACAGCAGTATAGAATTTCAGACTCGCTGGAAGATAGTATCCCTATTGCCAGAAATATGATTATTGGTAAAATATACAACAGCAAATGGGTGTTAGAAAGAGCGACAAGAGACCATGCCCTGCAGGTTGATGTAGATGCCATCAAAAAAGTGACAGCCAATCTGGACGAACACATCCGGCAACTGCTAGAATGTGATTCAATGGATAGCATTCGAGGAATTGAGGGCAATGCGGCAAGTCAGTATTTTTCTGTATTCGACCAATTGATTCTACAAAATAAAGAAGAATTTTTCTTTGAAAGCAGAAATCGGCGTCCGCCATTAGATAATGTCAATGCCATGTTATCATTTGCATACACATTATTGGCAAATGAATGTGCCGCAGCTTTAACTGCAGTCGGTTTAGATGCTTATGTCGGTTTTCTTCATACAGACCGACCGGGAAGAACCTCTTTAGCATTAGATTTAATGGAAGAATTAAGAGCTGTATATGCAGACCGTTTTATATTAACATTAATTAATAAAAAGACGATTAAACCGGAGCATTTTGTAAAAAAGGAAAATGGAGCGGTCTTAATGAACGATACAGGACGCAAAACAATGATTAGTGCGTGGCAGGGCAGAAAACGAGATAAAATCAAACATCCATTTCTCGGTGATAAAATAGAATGGGGTCTCATACCTCATGTTCAGGCGTTATTGTTAGCCAGATTTATTCGCGGGGATTTGGATGAATATCCTGTTTTTTTGTGGAAATAAGAGGTGAGAAATGCTTGTATTAATAACATATGATGTAAATACAGAGACAGCTTCAGGGAAAAAACGTTTAAGAAAAGTAGCAAAAGAATGTCAGAATTACGGACAAAGAGTTCAAAATTCTGTTTTTGAATGCATTATGGATAATGCAAAAGCAAAGGAGGTAAAAGCAAAACTACTCGAAATAATTGACATGGATAAAGATAGCCTAAGATTCTATTATCTGGGTAATGTTTACAAAAATAAAGTAGAACACTACGGAACGAAACAAAGCATTGACTTAGAAGGAACCTTAATTATTTGATTCCAGGTCACAAAATAAACTGTCGCATCTGCGATAAAATCCCTTTTTTGAAAATCTTTCTAAATTTAGATATAGTCAAATATAGAAAGAAAAAGTTTCTTATTATCTCTGTTAAAAAGGAGTGCCTTGAAATAAAATATAGAAAATATTAAATAATGGAACATAGTGCGAATCATAAGCTACGCAAAAAACGCAAGGCATTCGCACTCGAAAAAGGGGAAATAGTACAATATATTGCGATATAAAGCTAAAAATGGTGGACAAAAAAGTTGTTGAGACTAGATATGCACATGATAGCTGGGGTATTACAATATGTTGCGGTCGCCTCCTTCGCGGAGGCGTGGATTGAAAATTGTGGAAATGTTGAAACAAGAGGAAGCAAAAATAGTCGCCTCCTTCGCGGAGGCGTGGATTGAAAATTTAAAGAATCAAAATATGTTGATGAAGAAATGCGTCGCCTCCTTCGCGGAGGCGTGGATTGAAAATTGATGAATTAAACATTGAAATTGCAATTAATGAGTCGCCTCCTTCGCGGAGGCGTGGATTGAAAAAGAGTTGGAAAGTTTTGTTTTAGAAATAAAAAGAACGTCGCCTCCTTCGCGGAGGCGTGGATTGAAAAGGCTACAGCAAATAATTATAAACAAAGTGTTGACAGTCGCCTCCTTCGCGGAGGCGTGGATTGAAAATAATGAATCTTATAGAATACCATTCCAGATAGGGTCGCCTCCTTCGCGGAGGCGTGGATTGAAAACCTGTGGTATGTTTAATATTAAAACACCATCTGTGTCGCCTCCTTCGCGGAGGCGTGGATTGAAAATACTACCGCGATTCGCCTCCCGCTACAAGATGGGCGTCGCCTCCTTCGCGGAGGCGTGGATTGAAAAGCTTGGTAAAAACATTGTTACCGGCATAATAAAAGTCGCCTCCTTCGCGGAGGCGTGGATTGAAAAGCATCCATCTTTTGGAGTGAAATACTCTCCGGCGTCGCCTCCTTCGCGGAGGCGTGGATTGAAAAGACTTGTACCGGATGAGCGTAGACAGAGCAGAATTGTCGCCTCCTTCGCGGAGGCGTGGATTGAAAAAAGCGTTACTCAAAATTCTGGCAGTATTACAACGTCGCCTCCTTCGCGGAGGCGTGGATTGAAAAATGAAATATATCGAAGGACTTGGATTAGTTGTCGTCGCCTCCTTCGCGGAGGCGTGGATTGAAAATCGGTTATTTCTTCGCACATCCTCTTTTGGTTTAAGTCGCCTCCTTCGCGGAGGCGTGGATTGAAAATTTCGAACAATTATATTATAACTTCGATTTATTCGTCGCCTCCTTCGCGGAGGCGTGGATTGAAAATGAAGTAGATAAATTGCCTCATTATGTTGCAAGTGGTCGCCTCCTTCGCGGAGGCGTGGATTGAAAAATTACTGCTACAAATCCTGCTTTTACATCCCCGTCGCCTCCTTCGCGGAGGCGTGGATTGAAAAAAACATATCCTCAATTATTCCTCGCATCTTTTCGTGTCGCCTCCTTCGCGGAGGCGTGGATTGAAAAAATTATCCAATAAGCATGGCTAATGGTTGGAACTGTCGCCTCCTTCGCGGAGGCGTGGATTGAAAATTGCATCAATGTGTGTTTCCACTCCCCCCGAAACCGTCGCCTCCTTCGCGGAGGCGTGGATTGAAATTTTGCTAGCATTTTGAAAATAATCAAAATCAATGCGGTCGCCTCCTTCGCGGAGGCGTGGATTGAAATAGGTAATCCGCACTGCAGTTCTCGTTGTTGTTACGTCGTCTCTTCGCAGAGATACAATTACAATTCCTTACAAAATAACAAATGTATTGATGAAAAATTCTACAAACATTTTATGATGGCAGTGCTATTTGACTGCTTTGCCTTTGTATATTAATTTTAAGCATGTCGTTCTTATAATAAGCATCTTCTTTAATTTTTCTTTCTCAAAAAGAGCATAAAAATAACACGTCCGATATATCGAGCGTGCTAAAATTCAAATTTATTATTTTTCTTTCTTCTGACTTTCCGCAATTTTATCTTTAATCGCCAAATACCAAACATTATTTGCGTTATCGAAATACGGACAATTATAATCTTTGGCATCCGAATATTTCTTTGGCATTTTTCCGTATGCTTTACATACTGTTAAATCTCTATTCTCATCAAAATCTGATTTTTTACAAGCATCACATAATGGTATTGGACTTACAACCTGAGCCATGCCTGGGAAATCTTCAAAACTTGGTCCTGTTTCTATTTCGCAATATTTTCCATCATCATAATAATAGCCCTTCTCCTTCATTAGAGTACCTCCGCTTTTATATAATACCTACCATTCTCCTTTTTGATATCTTTTATTATATAGCGCAATCCTCTTTTAAACAATACTTCCTGTTGATTTTACAGATGACAATTTATCAAGCAGTTTCCCATCTACTTAAAAACATATATTCTGCATTCTAATTTCGTCTATCTGTCTGTCCACCCAACGAATTAAACGGCAAACACCCCATCAAATAGTCTCTTTTGTATAAAAAAATTAAAATTATCGTGAATGTTGCAAAAAAATACAGTCCATGATAAATTTTTGCAAAAAAATGACGGAAAAATATAGCATTTTTTATTTATTTGTGCTATACTCATATTGCGCGTGAGGAAAGCGCATAAAGTAATGTTGATAGTTAATTGAAGGAGGAACACAACAATGGCAAAATGGGTATATCTGTTTACAGAAGGCGATGCCACAATGAGAAATCTTCTTGGTGGTAAAGGAGCCAATCTGGCTGAGATGACAAATATTGGATTACCTGTACCACAGGGATTCACAATTACAACAGAGGCTTGTACTCAGTATTATGAAGATGGTCGTGAGATTAACGATGAGATTCAGGGACAGATTAATGAGTATATCGTAAAGATGGAAGAGATTACAGGAAAGAAATTCGGAGATAAAGAGAATCCGCTTCTTGTATCAGTTCGTTCAGGTGCCCGTGCTTCCATGCCAGGTATGATGGATACTATCCTTAACTTAGGTCTTAATGAGACAGTAGTTGAAACTATTGCCGCTAAATCCGGAAACCCACGTTGGGCTTGGGATTGCTACAGAAGATTTATTCAGATGTATTCTGATGTAGTTATGGAAGTTGGTAAAAAGTATTTTGAAGAATTAATCGATGAGATGAAAGCTAAAAAAGGTGTAAGTCAGGACGTTGATCTTACAGCAGAAGATTTAAAAGAGCTTGCATCTCAGTTTAAGGCTGAATATAAAGAGAAAATCGGCGAAGATTTCCCAGATGATCCTAAGAAACAGTTAATGGGAGCTATCAAAGCCGTATTCCGTTCATGGGATAACCCACGTGCTAATGTTTACCGTCGTGACAACGATATCCCTTATAGCTGGGGTACTGCTGTTAACGTACAGAGTATGGCATTTGGTAACATGGGAGATGACTGTGGTACTGGTGTTGCATTTACTCGTGATCCTGCTACAGGTGAGAAGAAGCTTATGGGAGAATTCCTTACAAACGCACAGGGCGAGGACGTAGTTGCCGGTGTTCGTACACCAATGCCAATCGCTCAGATGGAAGAGAAGTTCCCAGAAGCATTCGAACAGTTCAAACAGGTTTGTAAAACTCTTGAAGATCACTATAGAGATATGCAGGACATGGAGTTTACTGTTGAGAATAAGAAGTTATACATGCTTCAGACACGTAATGGTAAGAGAACAGCACAGGCTGCTTTAAAGATTGCCTGTGATTTAGTAGATGAGGGAATGAGAACAGAAGAAGAGGCTGTTGCAATGATTGACCCTCGTAACCTTGATACATTATTACATCCACAGTTTGATGCTGCTGCATTAAAGGCTGCAACACCAATGGGTAAAGCACTTGGAGCTTCTCCTGGAGCTGCTTGTGGTAAGATTGTCTTCACTGCTGAAGATGCTAAAGCTTGGGCAGAGAGAGGGGAAAAAGTTGTTCTTGTTCGTCTTGAGACATCCCCAGAAGATATCGAAGGTATGAAGAGCGCTCAGGGTATCCTGACAGTTCGTGGTGGTATGACATCTCACGCAGCAGTAGTTGCTCGTGGTATGGGTACTTGTTGTGTATCCGGTTGTGGTGACATCGTAATGGATGAAGAGAACAAAAAATTCACATTAGCTGGAAAGGAATTCCACGAAGGAGATGCCATTTCTCTTGATGGTTCTACAGGTAACATCTATGATGGAATTATTCCTACAGTAGACGCTACAATCGCTGGTGAGTTCGGCCGTATCATGGCTTGGGCAGATAAATACAGAACAATGGGTGTTCGTACGAACGCTGATACACCTTCAGATGCTAAGAAGGCTCGTGAGCTTGGAGCAGAAGGTATCGGACTTTGCCGTACAGAGCATATGTTCTTCGAAGGTAACAGAATTGATGCATTCCGTGAAATGATCTGTTCTGATACAGTAGAAGAAAGAGAAGCTGCACTTGATAAGATTCTTCCATATCAGCAGGGAGACTTTGAGCAGTTATTTGAAGCTATGGAAGGTAATCCTGTAACAATTCGTTTCTTAGATCCACCACTGCATGAGTTCGTACCTCAGACAGAAGAAGATATTAAGAAACTTGCGGATGCACAGGGTAAATCAGTAGAAACTATTAAAGCTATTATTGAAAGCCTGAAAGAGTTCAACCCTATGATGGGACATCGTGGATGCCGTCTGACAGTAACATATCCAGAAATCGCTGTTATGCAGACAAAAGCAGTTATCCGTGCAGCATTAGCTGTACAGGCTAAACATGCTGACTGGACAATCGTTCCAGAAATCATGATTCCATTAGTAGGTGAAGAAAAAGAATTAAAATACGTTAAGAAGATCGTTGTTAAGACAGCAGACGAAGAAATCAAAGCTGCTGGTTCTGACATGAAATACGAAGTTGGTACTATGATTGAGATTCCTCGTGCAGCATTATTAGCTGACGAAATCGCTAAAGAAGCTGAGTTCTTCTGCTTCGGTACAAACGACTTAACACAGATGACATTCGGTTTCTCACGAGATGATGCTGGTAAGTTCTTAGACGCTTACTATGATGCTAAGATTTTCGAGAACGATCCATTTGCTAAACTTGACCAGAATGGTGTTGGTAAGTTAATGGATATGGCAGTTAAATTAGGAAAAGGTCAGAGACCAGAATTACACTGTGGTATCTGTGGAGAACATGGTGGAGATCCATCATCCGTAGAATTCTGTCATAGAATTGGATTAGATTACGTTTCCTGTTCACCATTCCGTGTACCTATCGCAAGATTAGCAGCAGCACAGGCAGCGATTGCGGAAAAGAGGAAATAGGAATAGACAATCATATATTTACCTCTGTACGCTAATGGTAACTAAAGCAGATGTGCAGGCCTTTATGGCTGAACGTTCAGAGTATACAAAAGCGAACAGATTTGAAGATATTGAAGTAAAAGTCTATATATAAAGTTCTGCGAGGGAAAGCAACATTGCTTTCCCTCGTTTCATGTTTGGGAATAAACCCTAATTATCAGGGTTTGTTCCTTTTTTTATTTTCATTATACGAGGAGGCTTAATATGAATAGCATAATATTAAATTTAGAAAACATAAAAACCTAGAGTTAAATCTATTTACATATTAT
>PPYE01454690.1_pt1 | contig 11352 bp, 7 predicted proteins | sample 1559881 | NCBI WGS metagenome assembly PPYE01 (sample SAMN08240022, study PRJNA423297) | Human gut metagenome, whole genome shotgun sequencing project.
GTTTACTTTGTGTCTTCGGGCAGGCAAACCCTGCCCCTACAGCTGACGATGGGATAGGCCGGTTTAGTTTTGACACACTTCTTTTTCTTTTTAGTTACCCCAAATACCATGAAAAAGCAAATTATCTTAAGTGCTGTGCTCCTGTTATTACTAGGTTCCTGTGCACAACCAAGTCAAACCAACGATTCAAAAGCCATTGACATCGCCGGCAGTATTGAACAGCTCACCGAATTAAAGGTGTCTCAATTAGGAAAAAACATCCGTTACGTACCGCTGGAAACGACTGATTCTTCTTTAATAGGAAACTCATACTCCATCAAACTCCTAAAAGATAAAATCTTGGTGACAACCGGCTCTCGCTGTCTCGCATTCGACAAACAGACAGGAAAATATTTGTGCAGTATAGGACACAGAGGAAATGACCCGGAAGGATACAGCAATGCAATGTACTACGTCCATCCCCAAACCGGAACTCTTTACTTTCATCGCCAACCAAATAAATTGCTCAAATACAGTCAAGAAGGCACATTCCTGGGAGAAGTCACACTGCCCAAGAACCTGGCACAAGGATTTTGCGCCACTTTTACCGATTCGCTTATTATCGGCCATTATGGGGAAGCCATTGGAATTCCCTCTTCCAACAATAAGTTGGTATGGTTTAACGAAAAAGGGGAAGCAAAAGACTCTATAAACAACAGCAACCCTTATGTTGAGCAAACTATCACTCCCAATGATATTGCATCCATCTCAGTTCTTCATGGAAAAACAGGGAAAAAAGCCTTCGGAATGTTAGGCTACAATGGGGTGATTATTTTAGAATCTAAAAATGGAAAGAAATACTATATGCCGGTAAATTACCCCACCGTATGGAATAGCGGAAATGATATCCATTTCAGAGAAGCATTGAAAGACACCATCTTTACGATAAAAGGGAATGAAATGCAACCCTATCTCACATTTAATATAGGCAAATGGACTTTGCCGACTGATAAGATTGGAGACAAAGAAGGTACGGAAGAATATATCACCGTTTCATATGTCATGGAGACTCCGCAAAATATCTTATTCCAATGCATACAAGGAATATATAGTCGGAACATACCTTTCACCGGAATCTATGATAAGGCAACCGGAAAGACTTATATGAATAAAAACGAAGCCGGATTAACTGATGACTTGAGCCGGTTTATGCCTTTCTTTCCAGAAACACACTCGGAACAAGGAGAATATGCCTCTTTACAGGAAGTTGGAGATATCCAGAAATGGCTGGATGAACATCCTGAAACTGCCCAAGAAGGAAAACTGAGTTTTTTGAAGGATATAAATGAAGATTCCAATCCGGTTTGCATCATTGTAGAACCATAAATAAAATATAATAAGGCTGCCTATAAGTATCACTACTTCGGCAGCCTTTCTTTCTTCATCTCTATGAAGATTACAGTATGCTAAATTTTAATCACGTCCTCCACCTAATGCCTGATAGAGGTTTATCATACCTTGCATCTCTGTAAAGCGATTCGCCACTTGGCTCAATTGCGCACTGAGCAATGTTTGCTGAGCCGTCAATACTTCCAGATAAGTAGTATTCCCATGTTTCATCAACAGAGAAGTGCTCTCAAGAGCTTTATTCAGCGATATAATTTGTCTATCATAATAAGCCGACTTCTCCTGCGCTGTCTGATACTTCACTAATGCCTCATTGACTTCACTTCCCGCATTCAACAAAGCCTGTTGAAAACTTAACTTTGCTTCTTCCTGTTGGGCTCGGGCTATCTTCAGCTGTGCAATATTCGCACCTTTATTAAATAATGGTTGCGTCAATGAGCCAATAGCTGTTGCTATAAATTTGCCCGGATTAACAATCATACTTCCAGCAGAGTTTGTCCATCCGGCACTTCCACTCAACATAATAGAAGGATAGAATGCAGACCGTGCCTGATTAGTAGCATAGAAAGCCGCCTCCAGCGAACGTTCCGCACTACGTACATCGGGGCGGTTGGCAAGCATCTGTACAGGAATACCTACTGATAGGTTCTTCGGTAAACCGTTGGGACTATTCCATGTATCCGCCCCAACGAGTAAACCGCGCTGAATAGCATGAGGAGCTTCTGCCAATAACAGCGAAAGGCTGTTTTCTACCTGATTAATCTGTTCTTTCAAGTCGAGAACAGAAGTGCATATAGTATAGTATGTAGCTTCCATTTGTGAAACAGCCGCCTCATTCGCCAGTCCCGCCTCCATCAAGGCACGGGTAGCATCTACGGTTTCTTTCCATGACTGTTCTGTCCGGATAGAGATTTCCAGTTGGTTGTCCAGCATCAGCAAAGTATAGTAAGTATTGGCTATACCGGCTATCAGCTGGGTCTGGACAGCCTGCTTGTAGTCACGACTCTGTTCGAGCAACGCCTTTGCCTGACGTTTCGCATTACGGATACGGCCGAAGATATCTATTTCCCAACTTGCCGTAACCGGTAAAGTATAGGTTTGCACAGCCTTTCCTTTATCAAAACTGCTAGCTGTTCCCTGTGGTGACAAAGCGAAAGAAGGCAGATAGGCCAATTTAGCTGAAAGCATGGTAGCTTCCGCCTCCTTCACACGCCATTGTGCCGACTGCAAATCCGTATTGTTCTGCAATCCCTGCTCTATCAGCCCCTGAAGCTGCGGATCGGTAAAGACCTCCCTCCAGCTCAGATTGCCGATATTATCCAACGTATCAACAACCACAACCTCTTCCCCATACAAATTATCGGGCACCTCGGTTGCAGGTTTATAGTTGGTATATATGCCGCAGCTACTCAGTGTGAGGGCTGCGACAGTTGATATAATGATTTGTTTTTTCATTCTTATACTATTTAATTATGCACACATCCGGGCGGTGTCAAAGCTAAAACAACCTATCATATTGTCATTCTGAGCATCACCCTACGATGTTAATGCTTTCCTTTTTCTTCAATGTGGTGCTGTCTTTCTTCTCTTGCTTCTATACATTCTTCCTGAATCTGCCAATCGGACGCCGGCTGAAACTGAATAGGACGTACCTTTTCCTGCAAATATTGGAATACGATAAACAAAGAAGGTACAATAAACAGTAACGCCAGCGTACCAATCACCATACCGCCCACAGTACCTGTACCCAGTGAACTGTTACCATTAGCACCTACCCCACTGGCAACCATCAACGGGAACAAACCGAAAATCATGGTCAAAGCAGTCATCAAAATAGGACGCAAACGAGCCTTGGCGGCAGAAAGTGCGGCAGAAGTCAGACTCATACCTGCCTTGCGGCGCTCAGTAGCATACTCGGTCAGCAAGATGGCAGTCTTGGCAAGCAAACCAATCAACATAATCAAACCGGTCTGCAAATAAATATTGTTTTCCAGCCCCATCATCTTCGCAAACAGGAAGCTACCCATCAAACCGAACGGCACGGAAAGCAATACGGCAAACGGAATAAAGAAACTTTCATAAAGCGCACTCAAGATGAGATAGATCATCAGGAAGCAAATACCAAAGATGATAATAGTCGTGCCTCCCTGGTCGGTCTCTTCACGAGTAATACCACCGAAATCATATCCGAAACCTTTCGGAAGTGCTTGTACGGCAGTCTCCTGAACAGCACGGATAGCATCACCGGTACTATACCCTTCAGCAGGCATCGCGTTCACAGCAATGGAGTTGAACATATTGAAACGGCTCAATGATTCTGCGCCATAACTGCGGGTCAATGTCACAAACTGGCCGAGGGGAGCCATCTCGCCATTCGACATACGCACAAAGATATTGTTCAACGAGCTTTCGTCCACACGATATTTAGGATCAGCCTGAATCATTACCTTATATACTTTAGAGAAACGGTTGAAGTTGGAAACATACTGTCCGCCATAGTAGCCCGACAACGTACTTAACACCGCATCCGGAGTGATGCCGGCGCGTTTACATTTAGACGCGTCCACCTCTACCGTCCATTGCGGATAACGGATATCAAAGGTAGAATAGGCCATCGCAATTTCGGGACGCTGGTTCAAAACGCCCAGATATTGCTGGGTAGTATTGAAGAAAGTACCCACATCACCACCTTGTTTATCCTGCATGTGGAGTTCCAACGCATTACCCATACCATAGCCCGGAATCATACCCGGAGAGATGGCAAACACACTGGCATCCTTGATGTCTGCGGTACGGCCATATACCTGCCCGATTACCGCCTGTACATCATTCTCTTTTCCTTCACGCTCATCCCAAGGTTTCAGCTTCAGAATCAGCATACCGAAAGAGTTACCCTGACCTGCCAGCAAACCATAACCGGCCACACGCTGCACATGCAATACCTGCGGAATATCCATCATGCGCTTTTCGATGCGCATCATTACATCGTTAGTCGTTTTCAATGAACTACCTGCCGCCGTACTGACATTAACAAACACAACCCCCTGGTCTTCATCGGGTACCAAACTGGTTTTGGTGGTATTCATCAAGAACGCCAACAATACTACCGAAGCCGTGAGAAGTGTCCATACCATCCATTTGCGTTTGATAAAGAACAACACTCCTTTCTTATATCTTTCAATCATCACATCAAAAGCCGCATTGAACGCTTTACGGAAACGTGCCGCAAAGTTGTTGTTCACCGTACCGTCTGCATTGATATACGGTTTCAGGAACAAAGCGCACAGTGCCGGACTCAGCGTCAACGCATTGACAGCAGATATACCTACAGCAACCGCCATTGTCAAACCAAACTGTGTATAGAAAGTACCGGAAGTTCCGCTCATGAACGAAACCGGAATAAACACCGCCATAAATACCAATGAAGAAGAGATAACCGCATTACTGATACCCTTCATGGCATCGATACTGGCCATATAAGAAGAGCGGTAGCCCACATCAAAACGTGCCTGCACCGCCTCGACGACGACTATGGCATCATCTACCACCGTACCGATGACCAGCACCAAGGCAAACAGGGTAATCAGGTTGATACTGAATCCGGCTATCGACATAAAGGCGAAGGTACCAATCAAAGATACAATGATACCCACCAACGGAATAACGGTAGAACGGATATCCTGCAAGAATACATACACAATCAAGATGACCAAGAAGATAGCCTCAAACAAAGTCTTCACCACCTCATGAATAGATGCATAAAGGAAATCGTTGGAACTCATCACTTTGGTCAGCTCCACCCCTTTCGGCAAATCCTTGGCAGCTTCTTCCAGCAAAGCATCAATGTTATTGTTCACTTCCGTAGCATTAGAGCCGGCCGTCTGGAAAATCATACAAGAGATACCGGGGTGTCCGTCCATCGCACCATGATAGGCATAACTTTCTTCACCCATCTCAATATCGGCAATCTCTTTCAGTTTCAGCACCTCACCATCATCTGAAGACCGAATCACAATTTCACCGAATTCTTCCGGAGTAATCAAACGGCCTTTATACTTCATGGTATATTGGTAAGTCTCATCAGAGTTCTCACCGAATGAACCGGTAGCCGATTCTATATTCTGCTCTGCCAACACCTGAGTAACATCCGATGGAATCAGTTTATACTGAGCCATCACGTCAGGCTTCATCCAGATACGCATACTATAGTCTCCACCCATAATCATCATATCACCTACTCCCTGAATACGGAGAATAGAAGGTTTCAGGTTGATACTGATATAGTTGGAAAGGAATTTCTCATCATACGAATCATCCGGACTATAGAGTGAGAACATCTGCAAGATACTGGTCTGACGCTTTGAAGTGGTCACGCCCACCTGGGTTACTTCGGCAGGGAGCTGCCCGGTAGCCTTGGATACGCGGTTCTGCACATTGACCGCCGCCATATCGGGGTCTGTCCCCTGTTTGAAATACACAGTAATGTCTACCGTACCGGCATTGGTAGCGGTGGAAGTCATATAAGTCATGTTTTCCACACCATTAATCGCTTCTTCCAACGGAGCGATCACACTCTTTTGAAGCGTTTCCGCACTAGCGCCGAAATAAGAGGTGTTTACCTGGATGGTAGGCGGAGCAATATCCGGATATTGCTCGACGGGCAAAGTGAACAGCCCGATGATGCCCACTACGACTATCGAAATAGAGATAACTGCCGATAGGATGGGGCGTTCTATAAAGGTTCTTAAATTCATTTTCTTTCTTAGTTTTGTTTTACTTTAATCGGAGTACCTTCACGCAGCAAACCTACGCCTTCGGCAACAATGATATCTCCTTCTTTCAAACCATCGTTCACGATATATTCCTGACCGCCGTTTACACGGGTCACGCTGACGGGAGCCGATTGCGCCTTGCCATCTACTACCTTATATACGTATGTAATATCCTGAATTTCGAAAGCGGTTGCTTGAGGGATAACCAGACTTCCTTTCATAGTAACCGGAAGAATCACATTTCCCGATGTTCCGCTGTACAGCAAACCATTCTTGTTCGGGAATACGGCACGAAGGCTGGCAGTACCGGTATCCCGGTCAACCACTCCACTGATTGTTTCAATACGTCCTTTCTCACCATACATGGACTTGTCATTCAATTGCAATTCCACTTCCGGCATATTCTTCAATGCCTCAGCCTTAGAACCATATTGGCGGGTCAAAGCCAACAATTGGTTTTCAGTCATCGAGAAGTACACATACATATCCGAATTATCGGAAACCGTGGTCAACGGTTGCGGCAGGCTGGCACTAACCAATGCGCCTACGCGGTAAGGCAAAGTACCGATCACCCCATCCGAGGGACTTTTCACTTCCGTATAAGACAGATTATTGCGGGCGCTTACTTCCTGAGCTTTAGCCTGAGCCAACTGAGCCTTGGCGGTGAGCCAGGAATTTTCGGCCGTCTTCAGGTCAAATTCAGAAACTACTTTTTTGGCAAACAGTTCTTTCTTGCTGTCGTATGTCAACTGTGCAGTAGCCAGTCCGGCTTTTGCCGATTCCACATTGGCCACAGCCGTCTCCAAAGCTGCCTTATAAGGCACTTGGTCAATAATAAACAATACTTGTCCTTTGCACACAGCCTGTCCTTCCTCTACACAAAGTTTAGTGAGGAAACCGGAAACCTGCGGATAAATATCAATATCCTGACGTCCGCGGATAGTCGCCGAATAAGTAGTAGATAAAACCTTATCCGAAGGCGATACCTTCAATACGGCATATTCCGCCTCCATCTGTGCAGCAGGCACCTGCTTACACGATGCCGCCAAAGCAGCACAACCAACTAATACCATTAGTCGCATCCATTTTCTGTTCATTGTTATCATATTCCAATCTTTTAAATTCGGATGCAAAGGTAGATGGAATTTCACAAGTCGGCGCATTCAATTATTAGCCGCCATTGTTCAATTTCGGAATATAAACCTCATTATTACAAATAAAACAGTTATTTTTGTGTCAAAATAAGAATAGATATGAAAAATCTGAATTTACCTAAAAGCGAACCATTTATAACCGGAATAGATGAAAAGATGGATATGTGCTCCAATCAGATTTTGAAGTTGGGAGATGCATCTATTTTCCATTGCCGTAGTGGAAGAGCACATATAGAAATTGATTTGCAAGCTTACGAGATGACAGAAAACACCCAACTCCTGCTTCTGCCCGGCAGCATTTTCAATTGTACTTATGCCAGTGAAGACTTCACTGTATCCTATATTATTTTCTCCGATACACTATTCAGAGAAATCACCTCACGCCTGGACCCTTCCTTCTTCCACTTTTTAAAGGAACATCCATGCATTGTTATTCCTGAAGAACGAGTCAAGCCATTTATCGGACTAAGTTTGGCGATGAAAGACCTCTATAACGACCGGGATAACAGTTTCCGCATTCAGATATTCAAGAACTTCGTCCAAAACTTCCTATTGGATTTCTATGACAAGACACAGCATTTGTTCTTGCAGAGAAAAGTGGAAAATATCAGCCGAAAAGAAGAAATATTCAAACGCTTCATCCAGCTGATTCATAAGCACTGCACCTCCCAACGAGAGGTTTCCTTTTATGCAACCGAACTGTTCATTACTCCTCGCTACCTTTCCACAATAGTACAGGTAGTGACCGGTCAAACAGCCAAAAGCATCATAGACCAACACGTGATACTCGAAATAAAAGCATTGCTGCAATCCACCAATCTCAGCATACAGGAAATTTCTAATCGGCTTCATTTTCCCGACCAGTCCTTCTTTGGCCGGTACTTCAAAAAGCATACAGGGATGTCGCCACTGCAATACAGAAGTAACTTCGAGTAAGGAGAAAGTACTACTTGATTAAAACGTTTCATGTATAGAATAAGGCAGAAATAATGATTTGAGCTGTTTGCATAGTCGAGAAAAATAACCATCTTTGTGATATCTAAATAAAAGGCCGTTGAGTATGACTATATCTGTATATAAAACCTTTTCATTGTCAATGATTTACACGGGATTCAAGCGTGTAGGCAGTTGGTGGAACTATAAGAATGTAATCAGTCCCTTTTATCGGCTCTATTATATAGAAAAAGGATGTGGAAAAGTGTATATCAACAATGTTAGCTATGAGCTAACCCCAGGAACTTTATTCCTAATTCCCAAGTTTACTTTCCATAGCTATGAATGCAGTGACTCCATGGACCACTATTACATTTGCTTCTTCGATGATTTGGCGGGAAATGCCGGAATACCAAACCCTTCGAAGATGAATCTGAAGGTTGCCGCCCATACTACCGACCGAGACTTGGTGAAACGTTATTTAAAACTGAACCCTTGTAAAGCCTTGTCGGTGGTAGACCCTCAGCACTATGGTAATGACAAGGCTATCTACGAAGCGTGCGAGGGAAATCCATCTTTCCGTATGGGTTCGATTATAGAAAGCGACGGCATTCTCTTGCAGTTGCTTTCCCGGTTTGTGAGCGATGAAAGCCTGAAGCAACCGCCGACGAACGATTCTTATGGGAAATTCGAATTAGTAATCGGCTACGTGAGCAAGAATCTGGACAAGCGCATTTCCGTGAATGATTTAGCGGAATTAATGTGTCTTACTCCCGACCATTTTTCAAAAGTTTTCAAGAAAATTATAGGGATGTCTCCTTGCGAATACATTCAGGTAAAGCGCATAGAGCGTGCCCAAGCTTTGCTGCTGACAACCGATTTGACCATCATGCAGATTGCTGAGAAGGTGGGAATTCTCAGCCCGGCGCAATTCACCCGCCTCTTTACAAAAATAGCCCAGTACTCGCCCAAGGAATATCGGGCGAAGCAACTGAGCATATAAATCCGTCTACACGGGCTGTCTTAAATCCCCAGCCGTGTACGCAGTTCTTTCAGAATGCGAATGTCTTCTGCCCGTATGCGGCCTTCCCTGTCGGGCGGGCAGTTCAGTATCAGGATATTATCGTTTTTAGTGCATTGCTTGTAAAGCCTTTCAAGTTCGTCAATGGACTTAAACTTCTTATCGTTGGTGTTGTAAAACCAACGTTCGCTGATGCATACAGTCGACTCCCAAGGCATATAGTAATCTTTGCCGTCATGGGTGAATATCTTAGGGTCGTTATCGGTTGGCAAATAAGGATCGCCCAAACGAAAGTCGCTAGGGAAGTAGCGGATGGGATAGCCCACCTTTTGGTTTTCGGGCAAGACCGGATGCGCATCCACGTTTTCAGGCGAACCGATACTCCAGTTAATACCGATTTGGCATTCGGGCTCTTTAGATTTGATGGTTTGGTAGATGTCCATAACCGGCCAGCGGTAGTTCTGCTTTTCCCAACCGCCGTCAAACCAAAATTCCACAATGTTTGTGTGTTTCTGAGCAATGGTTATCAGTTCTTTCAACTGCTTAATCATGTATTCATTGTAGGCCGCATCCTGAGTTTGGTCTTTCACGTCACCGTTGACTTTTCTATCCCATAGCGAGTAGTAAAGTCCGAGGCCTATGTCATATTTCTTGCAAGCTTTAGCCACTGCTTCCACCACATTAGTCTTGTTGCCCGAGCTAGCCACGTCATATTCCGTGTATTTGCTGTCCCAAAGGCAGAACCCGTCATGGTGTTTGGCTATCAGTATGACATATTTCATGCCAGCATCTTTGGCTGTCTTTATCCATTGCTCCGCATCAACCCTGGTCGGACAATATGAAGAGGCGGGCTTGGAACCGTCAGTCCATTCCTCGTCGTGAAAGGTATTAATTCCAAAATGAATGAACATTCCGTACTTTCGAGCTATCTGTTTCTGTTGCTCTTTGCAGGGGACGGTGGAGGGAGAGGGCAATATCAGTTTTTGCCCGTAAGCGCCTTGAAGAGTCAGGGCGGCAAGGAAAAGGATAAATAATAGTTTTTTCATGTATATAATAGAATTGTTGATTTTCTGCAAAAGTAGAAAAGATTCGTGGACGAGAATTGACAAAAACCGTTCCTCTTTTGATAAGAAAAGAGAAATAAAAAGGCCGCCTTCAATGAAGAAAGCAGCCTTTTCTTATTTATATAGGATGAAATTATTATTCAGCCAATTTATTGTCTGAACCCAGCACGTTGATAATTTTGTGCTTGTACAGTTTTTCCATGTTGTCACGAGCCGGACCTAAGTACTTACGCGGGTCGAATTCAGCCGGTTTTTCAGCAAATGTCTGACGGATAGCGGCAGTCATAGCCAAACGAGAGTCTGAGTCGATGTTGATTTTACAAACAGCAGACTTAGCAGCCTTGCGCAACCATTCTTCAGGAATACCGATAGCTGCCTTCAAAGCACCACCAAATTTGTTGATAGTTTCAACTTCTTCCTGAGGAACTGATGAAGATCCGTGAAGAACGATAGGGAATCCCGGAAGTTTCTCCATTACAGCATCCAATACTCCAAATGCCAAGGGAGGAGGAACCATGTGACCTGTTGCAGGATCAATAGTACACTGTTCGGGAGTAAATTTATAAGCACCGTGAGAAGTACCGATAGAAATAGCCAATGAATCGCAACCTGTACGAGTAGCGAAGTCGATTACTTCTTCAGGGTCAGTATAAGTGTGGTGGTCAGAAGAAACTTCATCTTCAACGCCGGCCAATACACCCAGTTCACCTTCTACAGTTACATCAAACTGGTGAGCATAGTCTACTACTTTCTTAGTTAAAGCAATGTTTTCTTCGTAAGGCAGGTGAGAACCATCGATCATTACAGAAGAGAAACCTGAGTCGATACAGCTCTTGCAAGTTTCGAAAGTATCTCCGTGGTCCAGGTGAAGAACGATTTCAGGATGTGCACAACCTAATTCTTTTGCATATTCTACAGCACCCTGAGCCATGTAACGCAACAGAGTAGCGTTAGCATACTGACGAGCACCTTTTGAAACCTGCAAAATAACCGGAGATTTTGTTTCTACTGCAGCTTTGATG
>PPYE01662498.1_pt1 | contig 11349 bp, 12 predicted proteins | sample 1559881 | NCBI WGS metagenome assembly PPYE01 (sample SAMN08240022, study PRJNA423297) | Human gut metagenome, whole genome shotgun sequencing project.
GCTATTGTATCACGGGCATCTCAATGCCTGCTGATGTCTGAAATTATTAACTTTGAATCTTATTATACGAGGAGGTATCACACATGAAGAAACTGCTTGCACTGATCCTGTCCGGTACGCTGACTATGGGCGCACTGTCCGCCTGCGGCAGCACGGCAGTGGTGGCTGTCCCTCAGCCTGAGGAATCTGCGCCCGCCGTCACCGAACCGGTTCCGGAACACACTCAAGGTACATCGGATGCCGCGGTCAAAACCGGTCTCTATTTGGGCACCAGCTTGTCCAGCAGCAAAAATGCCGCGGACGGCGAGGATGGATACAGCCAGGCCAATATTGAACTGGTGGCGGTCACTGTGACCGACGAAGGGGTCATCGACTCCTGCGTGATCGACTCCATCCAGGCAAAAGCCACCTTTGACGCAACCGGAACCCTGACTGCCGACCTGACTGCCCAGGTTCCCTCCAAGAACGAGCTGGGCAGCAATTACGGTATGGGCCAGGTCAGCTCCATCGGCAAGGAGTGGAACGAACAGGTTCAGGCTCTGGCCGATTACGTAGAGGGCAAGACGGTGGAGGAGATCAAGGGCATCGCCGTGACCGAGGAGGGCAAGGCCGCCGATGCGGATCTGGCTGCTTCCGTCACCGTCTCCATCGCCGGCTATCTGGATGCCATCGAGCAGGCGGTTTCCAATGCCACCCACCTTGGCGCCATGCAGGGAGATCGTCTGGTTCTGACCACCTCCACCAACATTGCCAACAGCAAGAGCGCCACCGCTGAGGAGCCCGGCCAGGTCCAGACCTCCGCCACTGTGGCTGCCGTCACCCTGAACGGCGACGTGATTACCAGCTGCTACATCGACGCTGTGCGGGCCAACGTGGACTTTGACGCTGCCGGCGTGATCACCACCGACCTGACCGCGGTACCGCCCACCAAAAATGAGCTGGGCGACAACTACGGCATGGGCCAGATCAGCCCCATCGGCAAGGAATGGAACGAGCAGGTGGCTGCCTTCTGCGCGTATGTGACCGGCAAGACCCTGGACCAGGTGGCGGGGATCGCCGTAACCGAAAAGGGCGCTGCCGCCGACGCAGACCTGGCCGCCTCGGTCACCATTGCCATCGGGGAGTTCCAGGCCCTGATTGCAAAAGCCGCCGCCTGAGTTTTCTTCAGGCAGCAGCTTGATACGCCTGTCATTTGGAAAGTAGAGGTTATATGAAGCGAACGGCCACTTTGATCCTCCTGCTGGTTCTGCTCTGCGGGTGCACAGCAGCCCCCGCAAAGCCTGACGACACTGGGCTGAACCGCTATGAGGCCACATTTCTGACTCTGTTTGACACCGTCACCACCATCGTGGGATATGCCGAAACCGAGGAGGCCTTTACCGACACGGCCCAGGCCTTCCATGATGAACTGCTGGAATATCATCAGCTCTACGACATTTACAATGAGTACGAGGGAATCAACAACATCAAGACCATCAACGATCACGGCTGGGAACACCCCATCAAGGTGGATCAGCGGATCATTGACCTGCTGTTGTTCAGCAAGGAGCTGTATACCCAGACAGAAGGCAGGGTCAACATCGCCATGGGCAGCGTACTTCGCCTGTGGCATGACGCCCGGGAAACCGGCATAGCCGACCCCAGTCGGGCGGCACTGCCGGACCAGGCTGCCCTGGAACAGGCCGCAGCCCACACGGATATCGACAGCATCCAGATTGACGTGGAAGAAAGTACCGTTTTCCTGTCTGACCCGGAGGTCAAACTGGATGTTGGCGCCATTGCCAAAGGCTATGCGGTGGAGCAGGTCTGCCGGAACACCCCCTCCGGGCTGCTCATCAGCGTGGGTGGAAATGTCTGTCCCACCGGCCCAAAGCCGGAAAGCGGCCAGCCGTGGGTGGTGGGCATTCAGGACCCGGAAGATCCGGAGCAATATCTCCATACCATCTATGTGGAAGATGTCTCTGTGGTCACCAGCGGAGATTATCAGCGGTATTTTACCGTGGACGGCGTTCCATACCACCATATCATAGATCCTGACACCAACTATCCTGCCGGCTACTGGCGCTCGGTCACCATTCTGTGCCGGGATTCCGGTGTAGCAGACGCCCTCTCTACCGCCCTTTTTACCCTGCCCCAGGAGGAGGGACAGGCCCTGCTGGACGCCTTCCAGGCAGAAGCCATGTGGGTGCGTCAGGACGGAACCATCCTGTACAGCCCCGGATTTCAGGCGTATATCCGCATATAGCCAAAGCGCTCATATCATCGAGGTGGAAAGAATGAGAAAATTGTTTTGGGGTGGTATCCACCCAGAGGGACATAAAGCTCTCTCCCGGGGCGCGGCCCCCATTCCCGCACCCCTGCCGGCGCAGGTCGTCCTGCCCATGATCCAGCATATCGGCGCAGCCTGCACCCCCGTGGTCAAGGTGGGCGATCAGGTCAAAATGGGACAAAAGATCGGCGATGGCGAAGGAATCTGCGCCCCCATCCATGCCTCTGTCTCCGGTAAAGTGGTGGCGGTGGAGCCCCGTCCCCACCCCGGCGGCAGCGAAGCACTGTCCGTGGTGATCGAGAATGACTATACAGACACACCGGACGACACCTTAAAGCCCCATCTGACCCACCAGGATCTCTCTGGAGACGAGATCCTCCGCATCATCCGGGATGCAGGCATCGTGGGCATGGGCGGCGCCGCATTCCCCACAGACGTGAAGGCCTTCTCCGCACTGGGCCAGGTGGACTATGTCATCATCAACGCCTGTGAGTGCGAGCCGTATATTACGGCGGACGATACCCTCATCTGTACTTATCCGGAGCAGGTGATCCGGGGAACGGAGACCCTGATCCATACCCTCGCACCCAAGCATACGGTGATCGCCATTGAGGACAACAAGCAGGAGGCCATCCGCATCCTGAGGGACGCCCTGCCCAAGGACTCATCCATCGAATTGCGGGTACTGCCCACCCGCTACCCCCAGGGCGCGGAGAAGCAGCTGATCCAGGCCGTGACCAACCGACAGGTCCCTCCGGGCAAGCTGCCCGCCGCCGTGGGCTGCGCCGTGTTCAACGCAGCCACCGCTGCCGCCGTCTATCAGGCGGTATACGAGGGAAAGCCGGTCACCCGCCGCATTGTGACGGTCACCGGCGACGGAGCTGCGGCGCCCAAGAATATGATTTTCCGCATTGGTACCACCTTCGGGCAGGCCATTGACGCTGCCGGCGGCATGGCGGAGGACACCCAGAAAGTGCTGTCCGGCGGCCCCATGATGGGCCTTGCCCAAAAGGACCTGGCCGTACCGGTGTTAAAGGGCACCAACGCCATTCTGTGCCTGAAAGCCACAGTTCCCCAGTCCAAAACCCAGACCTGTATCCGCTGCGCCAAGTGCGTGTCCGTCTGCCCCATGCACCTGCAGCCTCTGTACCTGTACCGCTTTGAACAGGCCGGGAACTGGAAGGAACTTGAGAAGCTGCATTTGTCGGACTGTATCGAGTGCGGAAGCTGCAGCTACACCTGCCCGGCACAGCTCCCGCTGGTGGAGCGGTTCCGTGCGGGCAAACAGCAGCTGAAGGAGGCAAAGAAAGCATGAAACTGCTTGTAACATCCTCTCCGCACATTCACAGCGGGTCCCGCACCAGCCGTCTGATGGGATCGGTGCTGATCGCGCTGATTCCCGCCCTTGCGGCCGGTGTGTGGTTCTTTGGTATCAGAACCCTGGTCCTGACCGCGGTCACCGTGCTGGCCTGCCTGCTCTCTGAGTGGCTCTACCGCATGGTCACCAGGCAGAGCAACACCCTGCCGGACCTGTCCGCAGCGGTGACCGGCGTTCTGCTGGCTATGACCCTCCCCGCCTCCGCCCCCTACTGGCTGGCGGCTGTGGGCGGTGTCTTTGCCATTGTGGTGGTCAAGGGGCTGATCGGCGGTCTGGGACAGAACATCTTTAACCCTGCCCTGGCTGCCCGGGCTTTCCTGGTCCTGTTCTGGCCCAGCTGGATGGTCCGCTATGCGGCGCCTGGTACCTCCCTGGACCCGCTGTCGGTCTCAGTGGACATCGTATCCTCCGCCACCCCTCTGCACCATATGCAGATGCCTGCGCTGCCTACGGAGTCCCTGCTGGATGTATTTCTGGGGAATATGGGCGGCTGTATCGGCGAGGTATCCGCCCTGGCCCTGCTGCTGGGCGGCGAATACCTGCTGCTCCGCAAGGTGATCTCCTGGCGCATTCCGGTGGCCTACCTGGGCTCTGTGGCACTGCTTACCCTGATCTTCTCCAAAGGCCAGGACCCCGTCCTGTGGATGCTCTACAGCCTGATGGGCGGAGGCGTGCTGCTGGGCGCCTTCTTTATGGCCACCGACTATGCCACCTCCCCTGTTACCCCCATGGGCCAGCTGATCTACGGCGTGGGATGCGGCGTACTGACCGTCTGCTTCCGCTACTACGGACTTTTCCCGGAAGGGGTCACCTATGCCATCCTGCTGATGAACGCCTGTGCCTGGAGCCTGGACCGGCTCACACCCCCCAAGCGCTTTGGTACTGTGAAAGGAGGCGGCGTACAGTGAACGTAAAACAGTTGATCCAGCCTGTGGCTGCCCTTCTCATCGCCGCCCTGGTTTTGTTCCTGGGCACCACCGTGCTCTCCCCCATTGCTCAGGAAAACAAGGAACAGGAGCTGCAGTCCATCCTCTCCAGCCTTCTGCCCGGCGCAGAATCCTTTGTCCAGGAGGAGTACACCGGCGAGGACGAGGCTATCTCCGCGGTCTACAAGGCAGATAACGGCTATGTGATTGAAACGGTCACCGCCGGATATGCCGGCGATATCACCATGCTGGTAGGCGTCAATCTGGACGGCACCATTGCCAGTCTGGTGGTGCGGGATATGCAGGAGACCTACGGGCTTGGCATGGAGGCCCTCTCCGATGTATCCTTCCTGTCTCAGTTCCTCTGGAATGGCACCACCTTCACCGTAGGCGAAAATGTGGACGCCCTCACCGGCGCCACCGTTACCTCCAAGGCGGTGGCCAAGGCTGTTACCTCAGCCAGTGCCTTTGTAACCGGCGCGGATATTGGCTCCAGCGCCACCGAATGGGGAGGTTGATGTGATGAAAAATACCTATCGTCTGAATACCTTCCTGGCTGCGGTAGCGGGTCTGGTATTTCTGGGCTATCTGGCAGAGCACGCCTTTGCTCCTGCCGCCATCCTGCCGCCGCTGGATCTGATGCTGGTCAGCGGGATCTCCCTGGTGGCCCTGATTCTCGAGCATTATTCCGGGAAGCCGGTGGAGGGGCGCTGCTGGCCTGTGACAGCGCTGCTCAGCGCGCTGACCTTCGTTCTGCTGCCTCTGGCGGCAGGTCTCATGTCCGGTCAGGAGCTGCTCCGGTTTGCCCTGGTGAGCTGGGCTGCGTTTATGGTGCTGACCTTCCTGTTTACCGCCATCTGTCAGCGTCTGGCCTCCAGTCCGGCAAGCAAGATCGCACCCCTGCTCTCTGCCGGGGTCCTGTTCCTGGCGGTTCAGGGCTGCAGCAGCCTTTTCCTGTGATCGATCTCTTTCGTATCCCAGGAACGGAATAAGATAAAACAGGAACAACAAGAGGCGGGAACATCTGAAGCGATGTTCCCGCCTTAATCATATCATTTATCAGTTTTTTGTCCCATGTTCTTGCACATAGTTCACAAGCTGATCCAACATAGAACTATCCGTTGCATGATAAACTAAAAATCCATTATTCTCTCCCAAACTAACAACTACTTTTCCATCGTCGTAAACCGTCAAAAAACACGTTTCCTTTTCTGTGCTCCCCCATGCAAGGAAAATGTTTGCATTCATAGAACTGCCATTTGAACTGACAGATGTGATTGCCCAGGGGAATAAATTTTGAAAGCTTTGCTGGTATCCAGATTGATTTAATATATCGACGACTTCCATAAAATCCTTGCTATCGCCTGTTAGCGCTTGCAATTCATAGTTATCAATAAATGGCGTTCCATCCTTGCTAACTCCACTGATATTTGCAGTACAGGTAAGACTAATAATTGCACTTTCATCAACAGAAATGATATCCGCTAAAGAATGCGGCCGCAAACGCCACACACCAGCACAAAGGACGATTAAGGCCAGCAAAGCAATCAGGATCTTTTTCATGTGCTTTCTCATGTTAGCCCCCCTCTAAGTTATAAACATATCCGTTTCATTAAGAATAACACATATGTGATAAAATAGAAAGCGATAGGGAATATTCCCTATCGCTTCTCCAAAACATATTTTCAACAAAAATGATAAATCCGAATTACATTACCCACTTGGATAATGTAATTCGGATTACCATTAGATGGTCCGAGTGACTGGATTCGAACCAGCGGCCTCTTGAACCCCATTCAAGCGCGATACCAAACTTCGCCACACCCGGAGATCGCCGCCGTGTTTCAGACGGCTTGATTATATTACCACACCTCTTAGAGGAATGCAAGTACTTTTTTCGATTTTTTCAAATTTTTTTAGGAGGCCTTAAACCCAGCTATCCTCCAGCTCGTGCTTACGCTCCCGGGTCATCAGATCCACGATCACCTGGCGGGGGTCCTTACCTTCGTAGAGCACCTGATAGGCCGCCTCAGTGATGGGCATCTCCACACCCACCTTCCGGGCCAGGGTGCGGGCATTGGCGGCGGCATAGTAGCCCTCCACCACAGCACCGATCTCCTTGACCGCCTGCTGCGTGGGAGTGCCCTTACCAATCAGAATACCGCAGCGGCGGTTACGGGAGTGCATGGAGGTACAGGTAACAATCAGGTCACCCACACCGGACAGGCCGGCAAAGGTCTCCCGGCGGCCGCCCATGGCCACGCCCAGCCGGGCGATCTCGGTAAGGCCCCGGGTCATCAGGGCCGCCTTGGTGTTGTCACCGTAGCCCATACCGTCGCTGATACCGGCACACAGAGCGATGACATTCTTCAGCGCTGCGCCCAGCTCCACGCCTACCACGTCGTCGGAGGCATACACACGGAAGCGCTCATTCATAAAGAGGTCCTGGACCTGCTCCGCGGCGGAGCGATCCTTGGAGGCGGACACCACCACGGTGGGGATATGCCGTCCCACCTCCTCCGCATGGGAGGGACCGGAGAGGGCTACGATGGGATGGGCATCGCCCACCTCCTGCTCAATGGCGTCGGTGAGGGTGAGAGAGGTATCCTTCTCAATGCCCTTGGACACCGATACCAACACCGCACCGGGCTCCAGCAGAGACGCCGCGGCCTTAGCCGTAGTACGTACGGCAAAGGACGGGGTGGCCAGCACCACCGCGCCGCAGCCCTTCACACAGGCCAGATCAGAGGTCAGCTTCAGCTCCTTGGGCAGAGCTACACCCTTCAGCATGGGGTTCTCTCCCGTCTGACGCAGTACGGCGGACTCCTCCTCCGTATAGGACCACAAGGTCACATCATGACCATTTTCCAGCAACACAAGCGCCAGGGCCGTGCCCCAGCCGCCGCTTCCCAGTACCGCGATCTTCACTTCGAAGTACCCCCGTTCAATTTATGATGCAGGCTGAATTTGGACTCGGTGCCCTTCAGAATACGCACCAGATTACCCCGGTGCTTCCACACCACAAGTCCACCGATCAAAATGGCGATCACCAGAATCACCAGATTTTGATAGACAAACCAACTGGCAAAGGGGAAAGAGGCCCCCGCCCAGATGGAACCCAGAGAGACCCACTTGGTAATGGCGGCCAGGATAATAAACCCGCCCCACACCACCAGCGCGATACGCCAGTCCATCATAATGGCGATGGTACCGCCGGACAGAATCCCCTTGCCGCCCTTGAAACCAAACATACAGGGGAACATATGGCCCAGCAGGCAGAAGGTACCGGCCCAGTATTTACCCAGCACCGGCCAGATGGCCTGCCAGTCCTGGGGCGGAGTAACCATACTGAAAAGCCACTGACCCAGCAGGATGGCGATTACCGCCTTCAGCACGTCGGTCAGGATGACTACCAGGGTCAGGGGACCGCCGAAGGTACGGTAGAAGTTGGTCAGGCCCGCATTGCCGCTGCCATGCTTGCGCACGTCGTTGCGCAGGATATACTTGGAGACAATGACCGCCCCATTGAAACAGCCGAAGAAGTAGGCAATGACCGCCACTGCAGCCACCACCAAAAGGATCATTTCCATCGAAGCTGCCGGCATGGACTTACCCCTCCTTGTCGCTCTTCTGCCGGATGGTGAGCCGCACCGGCGTACCCTCCAGGCCGAAGGTAGAGCGGATCTGATTTTCCAGATAGCGCTGGTAAGAGAAGTGGAACAGCTTGGCGTCGTTGCAGAAGCAGACGAAATGAGGGGGCTTGATGCCGATCTGGGTCATATAGTAGATCTTCAGTCGACGGCCCTTGTCCGTGGGGGGCTGCACCCGAGCGGTGGCGTCAGCCAGCACCGAGTTGAGCATACCGGTGGTGATGCGCAGGGAGGCCTGGTCATTGACATAGTTGATGAGGTCAAAGAGCCGGTCCACCCGCTGACCCGTCAGGGCGGAGATAAAGACGATGGGGGCGTAGGTCATATAGGACAGGTCCCGGCGCACATCCTGGCGCATCCGGTCCATGGTCTTGTCGTCCTTCTCGATGGAGTCCCACTTGTTGACCACGATGATACAGGCCTTGCCCGCCTCATGGGCCAGACCGGCCACCTTGGTATCCTGTTCAGTCACACCCTCGTTGGCGTCGATCAGGATGAGGCACACGTCGGCCCGCTCGATGGCCATGGTGGCCCGGAGCACGGAGAACTTTTCGATGGGATCGTCCACCTTGGACTTCTTCCGCATTCCGGCGGTGTCGATGAGCAGGTACTTGCCCTTCTGGTTCTCAAAGTAGCTGTCCACCGCGTCCCGGGTGGTGCCTGCCATGTCGCTGACGATGACCCGCTTCTCCCCCAAAATCCGGTTGACCAGGGAGGACTTGCCCACGTTGGGCTTGCCGATGATGGCTACCTTGATGACGTCGTCGTCCTCTTCCTCCTCGTCCTCCGGGGGGAAGTATTTGAAGCACTCGTCCAGCAGGTCGCCGGTACCGTGGCCGTGAACGGCGGACACGGCGATGGGATCGCCCAGGCCCAGGTTGTAGAATTCGTAGATGTCCGGATTGGTGTGGCCCACCTGGTCCATCTTGTTTACCGCCAGCACCACCGGCTTGCCGGAGCGCAGCAGCATATTGGCCACTTCCTGGTCAGAGGCGGTGAGGCCGGTCTTGACGTCGCACAGGAAGATAATAACGGTGGCGTTCTGGATGGCGATCTCCGCCTGCTGGCGCATGAAGGCCAGAATCTCGCTGTCGGTGCCCGGCTCGATACCGCCGGTATCCACCAGGTCAAACTTCCGGTTGAGCCACTCGGCCTCGGCATACAGCCGGTCCCGGGTGACGCCGGGGGTGTCCTCCACAATGGACAGCCGCTGGCCCACCAGCTTATTAAAGAGCATGGACTTGCCCACGTTGGGCCGTCCCACGATGGCAATTAAGGGTTTCATTGGATCATCCTTTCATTGGGCCCCCAGCCGAAGCCCAGCGCAGCGGGTTCGGCTGGGAGAGGAGGAGCAAGGGAATGAAGTAAGGGATGCCCACCAGGGCGTCACGAACGGAATGGACTTTGCTACGACGACGGGTTATATCGATAATACTCCGCCTCCGGTGGGAGAACGGGGCATTGGGCTGTTACTTCCCGGCCCAGGATGGCATCCGCCAGGTCAAAGCCGCTGTCGGCAGGCACCGGAACCACAGTCACGCCCAGAGCCTGCTCCACCTGCTCCACGGTCACGTCGTCCAGAAATACCTGCTCTCCTGCCCGGAGCATATTATCCGGGATGAGCAGCCGCTTGCCCAAATCCTTGCCGTTGAGCTGCTCGATCAGGTCGGTTCCGGTGATCAGGCCGGAGACCGTGATGGTCTCCCCAAAGAAACGATTGATAATAGGATAGACCGTTCCTTTTATATTACCACACTGATTCCGGGCGTTGTCAACAATTTCCTGCACAAAGGGGGCGGCGGACAGGCCGGTGGCAATGGAAAAGGGCTCCGTCTCTTCCGGCTCTTCCTCCTCCAGGGCCATGGAGGCCTGATGGAGGAGCAGCCGCAGCATTCCCACACCGTTTTCCAGCTGGTCCATATCCTCATAATAAGCCTTCCCCGGCAGCGCCCGTCCGGCAATGAGGTAAAACTCATCGGAGCACCACACCAGATTGGTACCCTTTTTCTCCATAAAGCGGGCAGCAAAATCCTCCACCTGGTCGATCAGCGCAGCAGCCTGTTCCTTGGTATAGGGCTCGATGCTGCACAGTCCCTCCCGGAACTTGGTCACACCTACCGGCACCACCGCCACGCTGGTCACCGCAGGATAGAGCCGGCCCAGGTCCTCCATGGTACGGGCCAGAGCGGAGCCGTCATTGATGCCAGGGCAGGCCACCACCTGGCAGTTCATCTCGATCCCTGCCTGGGCAAACCGGGACATGATGTCCAGGCACTCCCCCGCCCGGGGGTTTTTCAGCATGGCGGTGCGCAGTTCGGGATCGGTGGCGTGGACCGAGATATTGATGGGGCTGATCCGCAGATCGATGATCCGCTGAATTTCCCGCTTGGACAGGTTGGTGAGGGTCATATAGTTGCCCATCAAAAAGGACAGTCTGGCATCGTCATCCTTAAAATAAAGGGTATCCCGCATTCCGGGGGGCATCTGATCCACAAAGCAGAAGATGCACTTGTTGGCGCAGGAACGGGCCCGGTCCATGAGGTAGGTCTCAAAATTCAGCCCCAAATCCTCTCCCTCCGCCTTGCGGATGCGGAGCGTACGGCTGCCTCCCTCCGGCTCTGTCAGGGTCAGCTCCAGCTTGGGGTCGTAGGCGTAGAACTTATAGTCCAGCACATCCACAATGGGATGGCCGTTGATGTGGGTCAGGGTTTCCCCTGGGCGCACCCCCGCCTTTCGGGCCGGACTGTGGGGGTCCACCGATGCAATTTTTGTCAGGCTCATGGGCACGCTCCTTCCCGGGATCCTATGGTATATAGGGCATTTCACTTCATTTTACCCGATTTCCGGGCAAAAAGAAAGAGGGGCTTGTCTCCCCTCGTTCTTTTTCGGCTATTTACTTCGCCTCAGCGGTTTCCACCTTGCCCAGCTCATGGCCATTGTAGCTCATGCAGCTCTTGCACATCCGGTGGGGCAGACGGAACGCACCGCACTTGGGGCAGGTGGTGACGCCGGGAGTCTCCAGCTTCCACACGGAGCTGCGGCGCTTATTCCGGCGCTGCTTGGACACTTTACTCTTAGGGACTGCCATCTATGACACCTCCTTAGGTTCATGCCCTGGCCGGGCAA